>Ga0209292_1003822_pt1 | contig 16350 bp, 14 predicted proteins | sample GOMGulsemesocosm_2_FD_184634 | JGI IMG/M metagenome (GOLD analysis project Ga0209292, IMG submission 184634) | Methane-oxidizing microbial communities from mesocosms in the Gulf of Mexico - GOM9C Gulf of Mexico (SPAdes) (version 2) | ecosystem: Environmental > Aquatic > Marine > Cold seeps... | reverse complement strand
CTAAGTCGCATTCCTCGCCCTTCACTCCAATTAAAATCAAACCCCAAAAAAGGCTTGTATGCGCTCTTTATCCCACATGGCATCTTTGTAGCCCAGCTCAATGAGCTCGTCACAAAACTGTGGCTCAAACAGGATATAGCTTGATGTCGCCGCCCCGCCCCCCTTGGCAGTACCACCGGTCGAACGCATAAACATGCGCACACTTTTAGGTAAATAACGTACTTTGCGCCCTGCGATTTTATCCAATTGCTCACTTGGCGATATCACCAAGGTCTCAACAGGCCGCAAGCTAATCCCCTGCTCCACTAAAGTTTCTTCAGGTATAAGGCGCAGCAGTTCGTTCACTCGCTCCAGGTGCTCCAGATCGCCCTCCAGGCTATCAATGAAGGCACTGTTAAAAAGGTGACCTCCAACCTGGGCAATGGACGGTGAGTGGCGTACCGGCGGCTGTCGTTTGCCCCAGAGCTCAGGGTTTCGATTACCACTGACACCAATCACCATCACTCTGTCAGCCCCCAAGTGCAACGCTGGGCTAATAGGTGCTAATTGACGTAAAGCACCGTCGCCGTAGTAGCTTGAGCCAATTTTTGCTGCTGGAAATATACCGGGGATAGCCGACGAGGCCATCAAATGCTCAATACCAAGCTGGGTCGACACCCCTGTGCGCCGATAACGACGCCACGGGTCAAGCTCCTCAGCGCCTTGAAAAAAACTCACCGACTCACTGGATGAGTAGTTCATCGCCGACACGCACACAGCCCGAAGGTCTCCTGCGTCAATGCCCGCCTGCAGCTGTGAAAAATCAATGTGAGAGCTGAGGAATTCACGCAGCGGATCATTATCGAGCAGAGCAATGGAGTGCTTCTTACCCACGCCCCCATTGAATAATGAGCCCCCTACCTGAGCAAGACCTCGACAAAGGTCCCACCAATGGGTTTTAAACACCCTTTCGGTGCGCAACTCACTCCACATTTGATTGAGGTCGGCAACCGCCTCAAAGAAATGGCCTGTGTGTGTCGCCAGAGCCAGAGCATTAATAGCCCCAGCAGAAGTACCGCAAATAATAGGAAATGGGTTATGCACCGTACTGGGCAACAACTCATTTATAGCCGACAACACACCGACCTGATAAGCCGCACGAGCACCACCGCCTGATAAAATCAGGGCATTCATTGACATAGAGCCTTCCCATCTATTCCCTTAGCGCTGCCCAACTTAAAGCTTTTCGGGCAGTAACTTATGTACAAATATGGCCCCATCGTTCACCGACAAGTAGTTGTCTCGCTCCAGCTGGTCTAACAGCCTCACCACAACCTCTTGAGATGCTTCAATATTCTGGGCGATATAAGCAGGCGACAGCTTAGGTGGGCCTTTACGGAATCCACTCATTTCACTCTGCTGATCGTTCAAGAAGTCCCGCAAGTGATTGTAGCTGCTGTCCATTGTTAACTTACGCGTCGTAGCCGTCTGATCACGCACCATTTCAACAAGGTGCATCACCAGCGAAGTATAAATATGAGGGTACTGCCGCAAGATATCATCAAAATTTGACTTATCGAGCGTTAAGAAATGGCAATCTTGCTTCGTCAGCACCGACGCTGAACGCGCCTCATCATCTAAGAATGCCAACTCACCAAAATAATTGCCCGACTGCAATGTCGCCAAGGTAAAGTGATCGCCGGCCTGATTGCTAATAAATACCTCAACCTCGCCAGAAACCAAAAGATACAGAGACCCCGAGAGGTCACCCTCTTCAAATACCAAGCTTTTCGCCGGCAAATCAACAGGCACCATCACCGCAGCCACCGCCTCCTGCTCGACAGCTGAAAGCCCTGAAAATAGACCAATACCACTCAAATCATGCATACGTCTCTATTCCACTGATCATGTCGTCTAGTGTCCTCCCTGTACAACGCTTCACAGGCTAAATTACGCCACCAACAGCCTATATCGTCTACTATTGAAACAGCGATCTCTCCTCTCTAGGGTAAGCGTAGAAATCAACAGAGTCCTTTGCCAGCTACGCCCCCTATGTAAGGGATATTAACAGTAATTTTGTAATCACCAATAGACAAGTGCCGATATTAATTCAGTCCACCTAAAGACCAACCACGCGGGCGCCAACGTGCACAAAGAGAAACCCACAGGATTACCCAACAGCAGCCTCGAATACTTGCTAACCCTAGCCCAGAACTTAGCGGTTGAGCATGAAGTGGGTGGTATTTGTGAAACCCTACTCAATGAAGCCGTAAATCTTGCCAATGCTGATGGGGGTACGCTTTATTTGTTGAGCCCAGACAAACACTCGCTCGAATTTTCACTGATCCGCAACGACCCATTAAACATAAACGACAACTTCTTTGGTGCCGATACAGCCGACACAAGTTTTGCGCCTCTGTCACTGTTTAACACAAGCGGCGAACACAATTTCCAAAATGCCGCCTGCTACAGCTTTCATCACCAGGGCACACTAAACATTGCCGATATATATCAGGAGCAAGCGCTGGATTTCTCTGGGGCAAAATATTTCGACCGTGACAACAACTACCACTCAAAGTCTTTTCTCTGTGTGCCCCTCATCAACAAAGCCAGTGAAGTCATCGGTGTATTTCAGCTGATCAATGCGAAAAGTCAGCAGCAAGCGCTGTGTGAATTCAGCCCCATTATCGAACAGCAAATCGTCATATTGGCGCAATTCGCGGCCAGCGCCCTAGACAAACAACTGGTCATTGACCACCAGCGAAACCTTTTGGTCGACTTATCGGGTGAACCCAACACCCACTCACTGATTGAAAAAATATTACGGGAAGCCAAGTTATTTACGGGAGCCGATGGCGGCACACTTTACCTCGTCAACGAGGCAGAAGCCTGCCTAGACTTCTCTCTTCTCATTAACGACAGCCTGAACATAGACATGCAAGCGGGTAATGAAGCACTGGCCAGCATGCCCTCAGTCCCACTTTACCACCCCAATGGGCTGGAAGATTTCAGTCATGTGGTGACCGCTGCGGTACACCAAAAACGAGTCATCAATATTCACGATGTCTACAGCGACAGTGAGTTTGACTTAACAGGCACGCGTAATTTTGACCGTGAGTTTAACTACAAGTCCGAGTCTTTTTTGGTTGTTCCGCTGCTCAATCACGATCAGGATGTTATAGGTGTGCTGCAGCTGCTTAATGCCAAACACCCCAGAACCGATGAGCACATACCCTTCTGCAGCCGCTCGGTGCAACTGGTTGAAGCCATGGCATGTTATGCCGCCATTGCGCTCAACAATCAGGTGCTCATTCAGGAACTTAAAGACCTTCTCGATGCGTTTATTCAGTGTATCGCCCAAGCCATTGATGCCAAGTCATCTCATACATCGGCGCATTGCCAACGCATACCCATTTTAACCAAGATGATTGCCGAGGCGGCCTGTCATGATCACACTGACTTTAACGACTTCGAACTCAACAGTGATCAGTGGTATGAGCTCAATGTAGCGGCCTGGCTCCATGACTGCGGTAAGCTTGCCACACCAGACTCAGTATTAGATAAGGCCACGAAACTGCACCTAATGAACGATGGCATTGAAGCCATTAAAGCCCGCTTCGCCGCCATGCGCCAAGCTGCAGATTGCCACTACTACCAACAGCTTGCCGAAGACCCAGGGCAACAAGCTCAATGGCAAGAACAACAGCAACAGACACACCAACAACTTGAAAGCGATCTTGCGTTTATTTGCGCCAGCAACAAGGGCGGTGAATTCATGCAGCAAGCCAATAAAGATCGAGTTCAGGTCATAGCAAAACTTCAGTGGCCTGACGCGAACGGCGAGCCGCAACCACTGCTTAGCGAAACCGAGGTGGCGAACCTGTGTATCGAAAAAGGTACGTTGAGTAAGGGTGAGCGAGACATCATAAACAATCACATGCGCGTCACCATCGACATGCTGGAATCCTTGCCCTTCCCGCGCAAACTCAGACGTGTGCCAGAGTACGCTGGCGGACACCACGAAAAAATGGACGGCAGCGGCTTTCCCAAAGGCCTGACCCGCGAGCAAATGTCGATACCCGCACGCATGATGGCCATCGCCGATGTCTTTGAAGCCCTAACGTCTAGGGACAGGCCTTACAAGCAGCCCATGAAACTCAGCATGGCGCTCAACATCATGAGCAAGATGGTGAACGACAACCATCTTGACCCTGATATTTTCAACTTATTTCTACGCGCTAGGGTATGGGAGGACTACGCCAGACAAGAACTACTGGACGAACAGTTGGACATTTCTGACTTCCCCGTCATAACCTAAGACCTCCATGAGGCATAAAAAAACCCGAGCCAGATCACTCCGACTCGGGTTTTTAATGGCTGAAAAAACGTCATCAAATGACAACATCCGCCATCAAGGATTAAGCCGTCAACGCAGCCTCCTCTTCCTTCAACTCTCGACGTAAAATCTTACCAACGTTCGACTTAGGCAGGTCATCACGGAAAACAATCACGCGCGGTATTTTATACGCGGTTAAGTTTTCACGGCAGAAGCTCTTTAGATCTGCATCGGTCAGCGCTGGGTCAGACTTAACAACAAACAGTTTCACCGCCTCACCACTCTTGGCGTCTTCAATGCCAATCGCAGCGGCCTCCATAACCATCGGGTGCTTACAGACTTCGGCTTCGATTTCATTGGGGTACACATTGAACCCAGAGACAATGATCATGTCTTTTTTACGGTCAACAATACGAATAAATCCATCGTCCTGAATAACCGCCATATCACCGGTATTGAGCCAGCCGTCCTCGCTTAACACTTCGGCGGTTGCTTCAGGCCGCTGCCAATAGCCCTTCATCACCTGCGGGCCACGCACCATCAATTCACCCGGCGAACCGGCAGGCAATACGTTCCCTTCATCATCAATAACACGCACTTCCGTGTTGGCAACAGGTCGCCCTACGGTACCTATGCGAATGTCGTCCGGAGTATTCATGGACACAACCGGTGACGTTTCTGTCATGCCAAAGCCTTCAGAAACCGTACAGCCTGTCACGCTCTTCCAGAGATCAGCGACATCACTGGTCAGCGCCATGCCACCAGACGCCGTAGTTTCAAGTGAAGAGAAGTCCAAGCGCTTAAACTCTTCGTTGTGGCACAAACCATTAAAGAGCGTATTCAGACCACAAAAGCCAGTAAACTTATGCGGCTTCATCGCCTTGATAAAACTCGGAAGGTCTCGCGGATTGGGTATCAAAACATTATGCCCACCCACCGAATATATCATCATGCAGTGCAGGGTAAATGCGTACACGTGATACAAAGGCAGCGGGGCAATAAAAACTTCCGTCTTGCCCTCTTCGTATCCCATTGACGCTTCTACCTGACGCATATTTGAAACGATGTTTGACTGGGTCAGCATCGCGCCCTTAGCAACACCCGTAGTACCACCGGTGTACTGAAGCACAGCAACATCATCGACCTGTCGAGCAACCGGCGTAAACTTCCCTGACGCGCCCAGCGATAAGGCATTCAACAAGCCAGTGCTATTGGCAAAAGAGAACTCAGGCACAAGCTTCTTCACGTGCTTAGCCACTGTATTAATAAGCAAACGCTTTACAGGGCCGTGCATGTCACCAATATCGGTCACAATCACCTGCTCAATCTTGGTTTCAGCCACTATGTTAGAAGCTGTATCGGCAATATTAGAGAGCACAACCAAGGCTTTAGCACCGGAATCATTAAGCTGATGCTTAACCTCACGCTTCGTATAGAGCGGGTTGGTGTTAACCAAGACCATACCTGCACGAATAACACCGAAGACTACTACTGGGTATTGAAGGATATTCGGTAATTGTACCGCCACGCGGTCACCGGCGATAAGACTTGTGTGGTTTTGCAAATAGCTTGCAAACTGTCCACTCAAACGCTCTATGTCGGCAAACGTCAGTGTTTTATCCATACAGGTAAACGCGGGTTTACTTGCGTGTTCACGACTCGCGGTTAAAAAAACATCGACGATCGTCTGATTTTCTGCAATGTTCATAGCATCTCCAATTACAGGTACTTATTTTTTATAGTTTCCTATCGCATGCTCACAGCATACCTAGGCAATCTCAGCACTCGACCCGACAGCACTTTTTCGCTAGTCGCCTTCCCAGTGAATACCGAGTAAGAAAAAGAATATAAAACACATGATTGCGGCGGAACTCAGCCCTCACCCAAACGACCATCCACGCTAGGATTTCGATTGTCGATGACTGAAGTCGAGATCTAAGACCATTCGGTCATAACTATCCACTTCGCAAAAAAAAGCCGCGACCCAAAGGCCGCGGCTTTAATCATCACTTAAAAAGCAAAGTGATCGGCGTCCATCGCCAGCAGGTTGTCAGCACCTGACGTCATGGTTGTCGCCAACGTCTCTATACGCGGCAATATGCGCGCAAAGTAGAACTCAGCGGTTTGCACCTTGGCTTGGTAGAACTCCAGGTCGCCCTTACCAGCGTCAATAGCTTCCTGCGCCTTATTAGCCGCCAGAGCCCAGAAGTAACCAAGCGTGACGTAACCAGAGAACATCAAGTAATCAACCGATGCCGCTCCAACTTCCTCAGCGTTGTTCATCGCCTTCATGCCGATGTCCATGGTCAACTCGCCCCAGCGCTTATTCGCAGCGGCCAGTGCTGTCGCCATTGGCTGACCTTCGTTGGCCTGACAGAACTTGTGAACTTCCTTAGTGAAAGGCTTCATCGCCTCGCCCTGAGAGCCCAATACTTTACGACCAAGAAGGTCCAAAGCCTGAATGCCAGTTGTGCCTTCATACAGCATAGAGATGCGGCAATCACGTACGTTTTGCTCTGCGCCCCACTCGCTGATAAAGCCATGGCCACCAAAACACTGCATACCGAGGTTAGCCGATTCAAAACCTACTTCAGTCAAGAAAGCCTTAGCGATAGGCGTTAAGAATGCCAACTGCTGATCGGCTTCTTTAGCCGCTGCATCGTCGCCTCCGTTGATAACATCAACAATCTTACCGCAGTAAGAAACCATCATACGGCCGCCTTCAGCGAACGCTTTTTGCGTCAGCAGCATGCGACGAACATCTGGGTGCACAATAATAGGATCAGCTGGACCTTCTGGATTTTTAGGACCGCTTAATGCGCGCATCTGCAAACGATCACGTGCGTAATCCAGGGACTTCTGGAAACCCAGCTCTGCGTGGGCAACACCCTGCAGTGCGGTACCCAAACGTGCGGTATTCATGAAGGTGAACATGCAGTTCAAACCGCGGTTCTCTTCCCCAATCAGGAAGCCTTTGGCGCCGTCGAAGTTCATCACACAGGTCGCGTTACCGTGAATGCCCATCTTGTGCTCAAGTGAACCACAGCTTACGGCATTGCGATCGGCAACCGAACCATCGGTAGCCACATTAAACTTAGGCACAATAAACAGTGAAATACCCTTGGTGCCCATAGGCGCTTCAGGTAAACGAGCCAAGACGATATGCACGATATTGTCCGCCATGTCGTGCTCACCAGCGGAGATGAAGATCTTGGTACCTGAGATGTTGTAAGAACCGTCAGCGTTCGGCTCAGCCTTGGTGCGCAACATGCCCAAGTCAGTACCACAGTGAGATTCGGTCAGACACATGGTGCCGGTCCACTCACCGCTCACGAGCTTAGTGAGGAAGGTCTGCTTCTGATCTTCACTGCCATGCTCTTCAATGGTGTTCTTAGCGCCGTGAGACAAGCCTGGGTACATGCCCCACGACCAGTTAGCGGTACCGACCATCTCACTCAAAGTTAGCCCCAGAGACTCAGGCAGTGCTTGGCCACCGTAGGCCTCTTCACAGCTCAGTGAAGGCCAGCCAGCTTCAACAAACTGCTGGTAGGCTTCCTTAAAGCCAGTCGGTGTAGTTACGCCACTTTCGCTCCAAGTACAGCCCTCAGCATCACCAGATTGGTTCAGTGGCGCAAGTACGTTCTCGGCGAACTTAGCATTTTCTTCAAGAATGGCCTCTACAATGTCTTTCGAGGTGTCAGCGTACTTAGGAAGTGACTGAAGGTGCTGTTCGTAGTTAAACAACTCGAACCAAGTAAATTGCATGTCGCGTAAAGGTGCTTTGTAGTCTGCCATTCTGATATCTCTATGCTGTCAAGAAGGGGTAAATTCAAACAGGTGTTAGAATCTATAAATTGTCCATTTACCTCAATGGCAAATACGACTAATTGACTAACCAATGTGACTAGAAAGGTTAACTCATTCACTATAGCGCAAGATGATCCAAAGCCAACCAGTCTGTATAGCGACTAGGCTTCGGCTTCATAATAGATGGCATTAAGAGACTACTCGAGTAGCCCAAAAGACTTAAATGGCCGCTTCCACCAGCTGTTTTCGGTACTCACCAGGCGTTAGGCCTGTCCATTTCTTAAAAGCCCGAAAGAACGCACTCGCCTCATCAAAGCCCAAACGCTCAGCAATGGTGGTATTGGTGAGATCAGGACAGCCAAGGTAGTGGATAGCGGCTTCTAAACGGCATTCATCCTTAATACGCTGAAAGGAGGTATCCTCCTTTTGCAGGTGGCGGCGCAGTGTCGTCACGGACAGGTTAAGCTGCGTTGCAACCGCTTCAGCGCTGGGCATGAGGTCGCTGACGTCACGCGATAGGATGGTGCGAACCTTTGAGCGCAGGCTTGTTGCTGCACTGTCGTTTATAACGAGGTGATAGGGCGCCATGCGTAGAAAGTCGTCTAACGACTGAGGGTTCTGAATGATGCGCGAGTCTAGGTACTTAGCATCGAATTCGAGGCCGTTAAAATCTTGGCCAAAATTCACGTTTGTGGAGGCAATTTCCGCCAACTCTGAAAAAGACTCGGTCCTATCAAACTTAAAATTAATGGATAGTAGCGGTATTTCCTGGCCTGTCATCCAGCAATTAAAACGGTGCCATACCGCCAGAGAGGTACGAATTTGATCGGCATTACCCTGTGACATAAGCGCATCAAATTCCTTCACTGATACGCCATCTATGCCCTTCATGCGCAACTGCACACGCTGCCCGTCAAGGTGAATCAGCTCTCCCCTAATACGGAATCCACGGCAAATCTCACTGAACTCGGCGGCCCGAATGATGGCTTGACGTAAATTATCGCAGTGAATCACCGTCAGGCACATCAAGCGAAAAGAGCCCATTCGCACGCGGCCACCGCTCATCATGCCAAAGCACTCATCCTGCATGCGCCACATGATTTTCTGATACAGCTGGCCGTATTTAACCGCCGAGAAGAAACGCCCCTGCTCCAGCTCGCCTCGATCAATAGACAGCTCACTGAGCAAGCTATCGGTATCACACCCCTGCTCTTGTGCAGTCTGCAACAAGCGCAACACATAATCGGTTGCAATGTAATTATCAAATCCGGTCATAAAGGAAATCGCTTAACCCAAGTCACATATCATTGGAGAACAGTTCATCACAAGGTGCTTTGCACAGCGGCTATTCTCGGCCGCCAAACCAATGTCGAGTAAGCTTAATCAAGGTTATTAACAGACCTGCAGCCATCATTAGTGCCGCTAGCAGCAGCAGTATAATGAGCAATGATTGCCCCAAACTGGCCACTGACACACCCCAGCCCCACACGGCTAAAGCCAGGAAAGAAGCACAAGCTATAAGAGCGACCCCCACTGCTGAGCGGGACTTTCGCTTAAATGTAAATTTCATAGCACCACAAAACTCATATCTATAAACCTATTCAGGGCCCACATACTAACGTAATTGCTCCAAAACCGCAGCCACACCGTCCTCCCAAACGGGCAACGTTACCACGTCCGCCACCGCCTTCACATCCGCCGCCGCATTGCCCATTGCCACACCAAGGCCCGCTAAGGATAAAAACACTTCGTCCGATTGCGCGTCACCAAAGCTTACGACCTCATGCGCTTCAACACCGTGGTGGCGCAACAGCTGCTCAAAGCCGGTACGTTTACAAGCAGCCTTGTCAATCACGCTGACAAACAGCCAGTCGGGATTTACTGGCATCCGAGCATAAGCAAAGGTCAACTGCGGGTAGGCTGACTCCAACTGATAGAGTCGCTCATGTTCCACTTGCTGTGTAACGGCAAACAACAGCTTTAGCACTGGCTCACGTGTTGCTTGCTCAAGTAGGTTTGTGCGTTTGGGCGGCACACGCAAGTGTGCACTGTGCTGCTCACTGATCGCGTGTGCCTGACCGATGTAGTAGTCATCACGGGTGCACAGCTCCGTGTAGAGTCCCAGGACTTCGGCCTTACCTATCAGCTCAAGTACCCATTTTTCAGCCAATGGGTACTGAGCCAAACATTCACCACTTTGAGGGTCCATGACCAACGCGCCAGTGTAATACAGCCCCGCATCCGTTAAACCCAACTCATCAATTAGAAAGTCTGCGGCAAACTTGGGCCGACCGGAGGCCACCGCCAAGCGCATGCCCCTTGCTCTGGCAGCGATAAGCGCCAGCTTTAAACGCTCTGTGTAATGGCCATCAAGGCCAAGCACCGTACCGTCTATATCAAAAAAGGCGAGTTTAATGCCGCTTGGCAAAGAATAATCAGAGAGTTGTGGGGTGTTCATATATAAAGGACACAAAAATGAGGGCGGCTGTGTTAATCGATCGATGTGGTCAACGGCCCATGACAACCCTAGCTCTGTGGTTATCTATTGCCTCTGCCGTTAACTTTCCATAACCAACGTAAATGGCAGCGGGCTGTTCGTCCATAATGCGCCCTAGTCTAACTCAATGAGCACCCGCTTCACACTGACGCGAGCGCGCTGAACACCATCACTGATGGCAACATTGGCCTGCAAACTCGCCTCCGGGTCAGCCAGTTCTCCGAGTCGGCCAACCTGCTGCCCCCATGTCACATACAGGGACTCGAGGGCCTCGGGTGCCGGTTCAGGGATGAGCGTGGCCAGATCACGCATATAATTGACCCTCGCCCAACCAGAGATAGGCTGACGCCGCTGCTCGGCAGAGCCGTAGTGCGCCTCATCAACCAGCAGTTGCAACTGGCTCAATTCGAACAGCACACGAAAGCTGGCATCACGCGTCGTGCGCTGATGCTCCGATGTATTAGCGCGCTCCGTATTCAGAGTCAGTGCCAATACAGCGACCAGCAAGCTAATAAGAGCAACACTGTGCTGCGTCAACTGGGAGAATAATCGAGCGAATCGGCGACGCTTCAACATGACACTTACCCTACACCTACTGCCCTTCATATCGAACCTGGGCGCGTACCCAAAGGGAGTATCCACAAACAGAAACAGCGCGTCACATAGCCAGCGCGCCCTCATGACTCCACTCACAGCGGACCTGTAACCTTCCAGCACCAGGCTCATGCCCCATGCCATCACTTTCCCAAGTAAAGGTATGGGTACCCGCCAGTTCAGTTTCTAAATGAACGGTAGCAGAGATCCAATACATCTGATTGAGCAGTTCTTCAAACTTAGCCAGCCACTCCTCCCACTCATATTCGACCGCTTTATAGGAGGCGCCAAAGTGCATCACCTCCGTTTGATAATTGCCCTGACCCGTCTCTACCTGAGGTATGGCAAACATCTCTTGGCATAAAAACGGCCAAGCGTCGGCTTTCGGCAGCGACAGCATCGCCACGCGGTTATTCTGACGTCGCTGCGCCTCACCTTCAATGCCGGCGATATCCTTAATACAACCGTATACAATTGACTCTTGATCCATAACACCCTCGCCATGTGCTCAATTGGCCGCTTTAATCTTCACTCAAAACTTGCCAATTAAAAAAACCACCAACCCCTGTCCAAACTGGACTCACAACCGTTCAACTGTTTCTGATAGGTCGCCGCTTTTCCAGACACTTTTCTGGCAACCTGTTTCAACCAACCTTTACTCTTAAACGTGCGGCGATTAAAGCCCCCATGACCCTCATGATAAGCGAGGTATAAGTGATAAGGGTCACTCAACGAAATCTTACTGCGTTTTTTACTTTGGTGGTTATACCAGCCAATAAAATCAACAGCATCACCGAAGTCGTCCCTGTCTGCACCCCAGTTACCACTGCTTTTTTGGTACCAGTCCCAGGTGGCGGTTTTAGCCTGCGAGAAACCGTAAGAACTGCTTTTTCGGGGGCCGGGAATAACCCATAAGATCTTCCGACGCGGCGGCTTGGCCTTGGGCTGAAAGCGCGACTCTTGATACATAAAAGCCATCATGGTTGGTATAGACGAGCCCCACTTACGCTTAGAGTCCAGAGCTTCACTGTACCAGTCGTCTTTTTCTTTGAATATTTTGCAAATATTTTCCGTCTGCGACGGCGGCGAAGTAACACAACCCACCAGTGGCAAGACCATCATCATTAATACAAACTTGAGCACTCGCGCTCCCTGCATATTCAAGCCCCCTATCAAACCAACCCACATACCATTAAATTACAACGCGCACTACAGAGCGCCATGACGTGTTAATAACTCAATCAAACCCGGTTCATCGCTGGTTGCGATACCCAGTTCTTGTGCCTTAACAAACTTGGCATTGGTGGTGGCACCACCACCGACGACCACCATTGAGGTTTTCGCTGATACAGAGCCCGCCACCTTTGCCCCCAAATTTTGCAGCATGGTTTTCGCATCACTGCGCTTGATCACCTCAAAGCTGCCAGTAATCACAAACGTCTCTCCCGCGAGGGGCTCATCGGCCTCGCTCACTTCTATATCCTGCCAAGTAAGTCCCGCCTCGCGCAAGCCCGCAACCGCCTCTAGATTGTGAGATTGCCTAAAAAAGTCAAATATAAAGTGCGCCACTACGGGGCCTACATCATCGACTTTTTGTAGGGCTTCCTCATCGACCGCCATCAAAGCCTCAAGGTTGCCGTAGTGACGAGCCAAACTGCGCGCCGTCGCCTCACCCACTTCACGAATACCCAAAGAATACAGAAAGCGCTCAAGGGTGGTCTGTTTACTTTTGTGTAGAGCCGCGATTAGATTTTCCGCAGAGCGAGGGCCCATGCGCTCAAGCTTTTCAACACGCCGAGATTGCAGCTGATAGAGATCGGCCATGGAACTAACCATACCTTCATCCACCAACAGCTCAACCAACTTGTCGCCCAAACCATCAACATCCATCGCCTTGCGTGAGGCAAAATGCTTAATCGCCTCCTTGCGTTGAGCCCCGCAAATCAAGCCACCGGTACAACGCGCAACAACCTCACCGGCCAGAGTTTCTATCGGTGAGTCACATACTGGGCACAACACTGGAAAGACAATCGCGCGACTCGTGCTAGGGCGCTGATCCATTAGAACTGAAACCACTTGCGGAATCACATCACCAGCTCGGCGAACCACAACTCGGTCTCCTACCTGCACTTTTAGTCGCTCAATCTCATCACGGTTGTGCAGCGTTGCATTAGACACGGTCACCCCGCCGACAAATACAGGCTCCAAGCGCGCAACGGGCGTCACAGCGCCGGTGCGCCCAACCTGAAATTCGACTTCAAGTAACGTCGTCAGCTCTTCCTGAGCGGGAAACTTATAAGCAATAGCCCAGCGCGGCGCACGCGACACAAAACCCAGCCGGCGCTGCTGTGCCAAATCATTGACCTTAAAGACAATGCCGTCGATGTCGTAGGCTAGCTCGTCGCGTAACTCGGCTAGGTAAGCTTGGTACTCTATACAGCCATCAATGCTGGTAACTGTGCGCATCTGCGGGTTGATTAAAAAACCCCATCGATGGAGCTGTTCCAGCACTGAGGTGTGCTGAGCCGGCAGTTCACCACCGTCAACCAAACCGACACTGTAGGCGCACATCTCTAAACGCCGGCTGGCCGTCACTTTTGAGTCAAGCTGACGTAAACTGCCCGCCGCCGCGTTGCGTGGATTAACAAACGGCTTTTCACCGCTCAATCGCGCCCTTTCATTAAGCGCCTCAAAACTCGCCTTGGGCATGTAAATTTCACCGCGGACCTCCAGCACCGCAGGAAAACCCGAGCCCATCAGTTTCAGCGGAATGGACGCCACTGTGCGCACGTTCTGTGTAATATCCTCACCGGTGGCACCATCGCCACGGGTTGCCCCGCGCACCAAAACACCATCGTGATACAAGAGGCTGATGGCAATGCCATCGAGCTTTGGTTCACAGGCGTATTCGATGTCATCACCAGAGCCGAGGCGATCTTGCAAGCGACGATTAAAAGCAAATAGATCCTCGTCGGAAAACCCATTGTCGAGCGACAGCATAGGGACTTCGTGACTCACCTGGGAGAAGGAGCCCAGCGGCTGAGCACCCACACGCTGAGTCGGAGAGTCTTGACTCAGCAAGGAAGGAAACTCGTCCTCCAACGCCTGTAACGCTTGGAATAAGCGGTCGTATTCAACGTCTGGAACACTTGGCTCGTCGAGCACATAATATTGGTAGTTGTACCGATTAAGTTGCTCTTTTAAGGTGGCCAAACGAACGGCAGCGGCGGCAAAGTCAGTCATATATACCTTGATCAAAAAATACGACGCCGCGCGCTTTATAAAAATCACACAGCTAAAAACAAAACTGCCAGCGAACGCTGGCAGTCACAAAACTTACTCAAACCAAGCGTTTTCGCTCAAACTCCCGAATGCGCTGACGGCAGTGCTCCAGCGTCTGGTTGGTCATCACGCTGCGCTGCTCATCCTTTAGCTCGCCGCCCAACTGGTCGACAATATACTTTGCGGTAGAGGCCATGATATTAAACGCCTCCAGGCTGTCACAGGGCAGCGGCAGGGTTAAAAACATGCTCACCCCAGGGGTGCTGAACTCACTCATGCGGTGTAAGTCAAACGTGCCCGGCTTGACCATATTCGCCATGCTAAATAAGACAGGGCCCTGACCCTCCACATCTCGGTGGCGATGAAAAATATCCATGTCGCCAAAGCGCATGTCTGCATCGAGCAACAAATCTAAGAGCGCGGCCCCTTGAAAGTACTGCCCCCTCGAAGCCATGACATTAATCACAAGGACCTCTTGAGTATCAGGCGCGTCAAGCTCTCGCTTTGTGCTCGCTGGGCTTTTTACGGGTCGGTTAGGCACACCCGCCGCTGGCGTTCTTTTTAACGGCGCAGCAACAATATCTGCCGCCGCATTTTTTGGCTGCGAAGGTGCGGCGGCCTCCATTAACTCAGCCGCCAGCTCGGTATTGAGCGGCGCTGCGGGCATAACAGGCTCGACCGTGCGAGCACGGCCAACCCCTTCCTGCACACCACCGGCAAAAGCGCTGTCATCAACACTTGTTTCAAGTACAGGCTCCATCAGCATCGGCACCTCTTCACCCAGATCCAAGCCCACCTGCTCGCGCATATCAACTTTGGCCGGTTGCGGGCTGAGTGGCTGCTGCGGACTGAAGCTCTCCAGTGAATCACCCTCCGCTGGATTGACGACACGCGCCCCGCCATTGGGTAACTCACTGCCGTAGAAATCCCCCCCCCCTTCAACGGTGGTTTTGTGTATGTTCCGCGACATTTTAATCGAGTCCCTGCGCGACTGGCGCATACGGCGCCAACCGTCGAGCAGTATACCGACAATTAAAAGAACAATAATGGCGGTAAGCCATTCACGCATAGCGAATTCCATTCGTTAACGCGCCCCCTGATCAACAGTTTTCATAAAATAGTGTAACGCCCCATGAGCCTAAGGTGCTCCAACAGGGTCTCCAAAAATTCATTTACGCCTGCCCGCAGGCAAGCATTCGGTGTTTATAGTGAGGCCAGCTCTGCCGCCTCATTGACATCCACACTCACTAAGCGCGACACGCCAGGTTCGTGCATAGTCACGCCCATCAACTGATGCGCCATCTCCATGGCGATCTTGTTGTGGGTAATGTAAATAAACTGAACGTGTTCACTCATCTCTTCAACCATGCGCGCATAGCGACCCACGTTGGCGTCATCCAAAGGCGCGTCGACTTCATCAAGCATACAAAACGGCGCAGGGTTCAATCGGAAAATTGAGAAAACCAGAGCGATGGCGGTCAACGCTTTTTCACCACCTGAGAGCAGGTGAATGGTGCTGTTACGCTTACCCGGAGGACGAGCCATGATCGCGATGCCCGTATCAAGCAGATCGTCACCGGTTAGCTCAAGGTAGGCATGACCTCCCCCGAATACTTTCGGGAAGAGTTCTTGCAGGCCGCTGTTGACCTGATCGTAGGTCTCCTTGAACTTCGTGCGTGTCTCGCGATCGATTTTGCGAATGGCTTCTGCCAGTGTTTCCAAGGCTTCTACCAACTCATCATTCTGCGCATCGAGGTAGTTTTTGCGCTCCGATTCGGTTTTATATTCTTCAATAGCCGCCAAGTTAATCGGCCCAAGTCGAGTAACCCTTGCGGCAATCGCCTGTAGCTCCGAC
>Ga0209292_1003821_pt1 | contig 16356 bp, 12 predicted proteins | sample GOMGulsemesocosm_2_FD_184634 | JGI IMG/M metagenome (GOLD analysis project Ga0209292, IMG submission 184634) | Methane-oxidizing microbial communities from mesocosms in the Gulf of Mexico - GOM9C Gulf of Mexico (SPAdes) (version 2) | ecosystem: Environmental > Aquatic > Marine > Cold seeps... | reverse complement strand
AATGGTGCAGATAGCGCTGAAACTCCTTGGATACCTTAAGTCCATCCATGTGCTGTGACTGCCACTTAATAAAGCTAAAGTGGTTTAAATAATGGTATTCGCTGGAGGTGGATTTGGCCTGCCAGCTTTTATGGAAGTTATAAAAATGCCGTTGAATGTTCGCCTGTCGGCTTTTAAGTTGCGGCGCCATGAGTAAATACAAGCTGCCCATAGTTTGGGCGTTATGCACCTGTATCTCATTTTTAAAGGTCTCGTTTACCAGCCCCAGCTGGGCTAATACGGTGATGCCGGCGCTGTCCTGTTGCTCCAGTACCGTATAAATCACATGATCCACCGTGCTCTTTTGCATTAGGTGAATGCCCTTTTTATTGGCCATTTTTTTGGCCGAAAATGCAGCCAGAATATCCTGCTCGGCATAATAAATATGATCCAGCAGCAGATCTTGTTGTGTTTGTTTACGGGAAAACAGCACCACCTTAAGGGGCTGGTCAGACTTTAACAGGGGAATAAAACCAAATTTATCGATCAATAAACTGGCATAACCCGAGCTGACATAGGCCATAGTGATCTGGCCTGTTTCACACAGGTTTAAAAATTCTCTGAGGGTCTTGGGGTAGAGGAACTTAAGCTGCTCCCCCTCGTTGGCCAGGCCCTGCACCATAGGCTGCATTTGATGAGCGAATATCTCGGCCTTTAATAACGGCATGCTGCCCAACAGCAAAGGTTTGGATAAACACTGAGCACTTAGTACAAGCCCGCACAACCATGCACACAGGGGCCGATAGTTCATAGGGTTAGCCAGATTAAAGTTGTTTATGCAGTATAGTTGAGATTATTTATTCCTCCTTTTCCTAAGGGGTCGACATTAAACTCCCTCCCGCACCCGCTTTCAAACCACGTAAGTCGTGTTAAAACTGCCAGTTCATCCCCACCTGTATTTCTAGGCTACGGTTAGGCACCCCTTCACTGTTAAGCTGGCCCTGAGCTGCCGTTTGATAGTTCTCATCTAACAGGTTTTTTATCTGCACATACACTTGGCCACTTTGATTGACACTATAATTAAGTTTGCCATTAACAAACCAGTATTCATCCAGGCCTAACTGTCCATCATTTGGCGTTAGCATGTCCCGCTCACCATGGTAAATGGCGCTGACATTATAATTCCAACTATTTTTACCGTAGTTAATTTGCAGTGACGCCAGCGTCTCGGCTTCCCGTAGAGCCGAATCTGGCAATTCAATTAAGCGGGTTAGGCTTGCCAATGCCGTCCAATGTTCCCCCAAAGCATGGCGAGCCTCGAATTCAAACCCTTGAGAATTTTCACTACCCCCATTTACCCAGGTTCGTGTGCTCGCCCCAGCTTGAGCTTGTATAATAGGATCTTTAAACCGATTTTGAAACCAGCCCAAACTCAAACCTGTATGCTGCCAGTACCCTTGCCAAATGAGTTCCCAAGTTTTAACAATTTCATGCTTAAGGTCGGGGTTTCCCACCAGAATGGGGTTATTAATAAGGCCGGTTTCGTTTAACGCCGGGGCACGAAAAGCCTCCCCATAGAGCAACTTTACGCTATGCACATCCCCCAGGCTTTGTACTAAGCCCATTCTGGGGCTTAGGCGAGAGCCCGCCTGTTCGTACTCATCATGGCGCAACCCCAGCAATAGATTTGTGTTGAGCATCAGCTCTTGCTGGTATTGAACATAGGCCCCAATAACCCAGCGCGTTACCTGGGTTCCAAAGCGGGTGCTGTTGTCAAAATTGCCATAATAGTTAATGGGAGAAGTTCCGGCAGCCAGTTGGCCCACGTCAAAATTGTTGTCAGCCTCGGCTTTGGTTTCTGTGTCTGTGCGCCACTCAGCCCCAAATTGAATGCTGGTATCCCCGTTTAGCAGCCAATCATTTTGCGATATTAATTGCAGGGACTCACCATCGAAGTCCACTTTAAACAATAGTGGGTCATCACTAGCCGGGGTGCTGTTGTCTGACAGCGCCCCGGGGGCGGTAAGCTGTATATCAAACTCGTGACGGGTCATTTGGTAACTTAAAAACAGGTGGGAGCGAATATCCACGCCATTAAAGCCCTGCGCCAGGCTCACTTGACTCTGCCGCGACAAGACCCGATTAAAACCACTGGAGATAATATTAGTGACAAAAAAATCGTCGGTTTCGCTTTCCCGTACTGAGGCACGCAGCAAAGTGTCACCATGGGCCAGGGCCAGGTCAAATTGCCCTCCTTGCAGTGGGTCGCGAGTATTGATGCGATTATTACTAAAGGTATCGGGCACATTGTAGTGCTCGCCGCTATCCCGATAGGCCTGGGCAAAGACATCCAGCAACCAATTACCCTGTTCATGGAAGAAAAGCTGGTGGGCTTTCACCTGCCCATGGGAGCCGGCCGCCAGTACAGATTCGGTTTGCCCTCTGCGGGTAACGATGTTGATCACACCGGTAAAGGCACTGGATCCATAAATGGCCGAACCCGGCCCGCGAATAATCTCTACCCGCTCAATTTGTTCCAGCAGTATTAAGGGCAGGGTCATGTTGGCACTACTCGTACGGGAATCGTTAAGGGTGCGGCCATCCATGATCACCAAAATTTCCTTGGCCTGGGTTTCGTTGCGCCGCCCCCGTGAGCTATAGGCATAGTTTTGGGTAAAGTTGCCGGTCCGCTGAGATTGATAACCTGGCACCAGATTGAGCAGTTCATGAAGGTAATCAAAGCCCATACGTTGAATTTGATCATGGGTGAACACGCTAACCGCCCCCGGCACATCCCTAATGGATTCATCTGTGAGGGTGGAGCCCCGCACCTTAACCTTTAACAAGTCCTCAAGGGACATGACAAACAAGTGATCCAAATTATCTTGTGAATACACAGGGGCAGTGATAGAGAGAAGCAAAAAGGCCAACAATATTTTCATAGTTGTTGCCTCCAAAGCAATGTTTAGGCGTATCTTAAATTTTAGAAGATAAATACTTAACTGGTATTGGAATTTAGCCTAAGAAAGCATATGTATATCAAATAAAAGAATATACTTAACGCTATTCGGACCCTCTATTTTGCAACCCACACGATCCTAGGGTGATCACCCTGCCTGCGGTGGGCACTACTGATTTTCCAGCGTCATGAAAACCAGGGTCTGATTTAATAGTTGATAGGCCACCTCGCCAAATACCATGGGACCGGTGAATGAGCCGGTTTTTTTACCTTCCAGTTCGCCGTATAAAAAGTTCAAAATACAATTACAACTGTAGGCTGATTGATCGGACTGGATATCGCTTATGGCCTGATTAAACCGGGTTACATAATCACTAATGGGACTGGCAAATTGATAACTCACGTTTGAAAACACCGAGCCATAAAATTTAACGCCGTCGGTATCAATTTTCTGAATACTGACATTCACATTGGTGCCGTTGTAATCGGCCACTAATGGCAAGCGTGTATCTATTTTGTTAACTAATAGGTACTGGGCAAAATCTTGCTGTTTACCACCTAGGGTGCAAGTATCCACATTAAAACCGGTATTGGGGAATTTTATGGCGGGCCCCTTGCCTTGCTCAAATAAATTTATGGTATGAATGTTGGCAAATTGATGCTCGGGTAAGGGAACATGCATGGCCACTGCACTGTTTTCCATCAGCATGCCAGCCGGACCAAACCCTATCTTAGGGGTTTGCTTGTCAACATCATCCAGGTGCACACCAGCTACCCAGCCAATAATGGGTGAGAAGAACATGTTAGGAAAAGCAGGGGAATTTTGTGCGTAGTGGGCATGCACCTCAGAGCCAGCCGGCAATATTATAATAGTAAAACCATTGTCCGCAGCATCTTCGTTAATGCGTGATATGGATCCCACGTCATAGGGGGAAATTCTTGCGTGATCACAACCCCTGATGGTATGCACAAATAACTTGTCTTGACTAACCAGCCCCCCATCATTATCCATAAAATAAGGTATGCTGCCACCTATCCAATTACCACTAGGCAGTTTCTTAAGCAAGGCTTCATCCCCTGCCACAATTAGGTACTCACCTTTTTCAATTTTTTCTTGCAGATTATCTAAATCCATTAATTGGCTTTCGATACTGACTTTTTTATCTGGCATAACAGATCTCTTAGCTGGCACAGCAGTTATTATTTAACTTAATGAAAAATCTATTAATCATATTGGCGTGGAAGAATATTTGAATACGGTAAGCGCCACGATGGCATTTTTTCATGGAAGTACTTAATACAAGTTTTTGCGGAATGCATGTGGCGTGGTTCCCGTCCAACGTTTAAATGCACGAGTGAAATTGCTCTGGTCACTAAACCCTAAAATGCGCCCAACTTTAGACAGGGGGAATTCATTTTCGGTTATGTGTTTAATAGCCAAACCATAGCGGTGTTCATCCAGTATTTTACTGCAACTGGTGCCTTCTTCTTTGAGTTTACGTTGCATTACTCGCTGACCAATATTGAGTTCACGACAAATGCCTTTGAGGTTTCTGGCGCCACCATTAGCATGTTTAAAAATAACCTCTTTAACCTTAGTGGATACTAGGGGTTGATTAAATCGAGCCAGGTACTCTTCGAGCCAGTTGTCCAGGGCAATGGTTAGCGTTGGATTGGTGTACAGTAATCTTTCGTAAATATCTTGCTTTCCAAAAACAAGATTGCTTTGATCACATGAAAAATAAACCGGGCAATTAAAGAAATCTTCAAATGGCTTTTTATTGCCTGAAAAGTCGTGAGCAAAATGCACCGCCCTGGCATTAAATCTCCCCCCAGCTACGCAAGCCAACATTTTGAACATACTACAGAAAGTCACCTCAACCGCAGTGGGGTAGTTTTGTGCGTCAAGCTCGCCGGTTGGCAACACTGTAAAAGTCACATCACCCTGACCTTCTTGCAAGTGGCTAGTAAAACCGTCGCAAATTACCTGTGAATAGCGGTTGGCCCGTTGCAAGGCTTCGAACACATTCTGACTGGCCACCAATGCCGAGCCCAACACACTAAATGTGGCCGGATTAAAGGACGTGGCCACCCTGATGGCGATGTAGGGGTCATGACTGAGTTTTATGGCTCGTTTCCAAATACGCGCCATGATTGAGATGGGAATGCGTGAATAGGGGTTGTTAATGCCTTGCAGCCTAATGCCTTCACCCATGAATATTTCCCTGCTATCAAGGCCATAACTCTCCATGGCTCGGGCAGCCAATAATGCCGATTCGCCTAGGCTAGTTGGGGTATCTAGCAACAGGCTATCTTGAGTAGATTTGGCCATTTTCACCACATTTTTATTTTTCTGGATTACTTTGTTTGTAATTTCCATTCATGCCCCCCTGAAATAAAATTGGCTTTAGATTACAAAAAAATAGGGCCATGGCTGCACAAGTGAATATGCGAAACCCTGGCCCTTTTTTGAAAAATTAAACAGCAAACGCTACTTAATATTATTCTTTTAAATCAAACAAAACATACTTGGCAATGGCCGCAATGTTTTCTTCACCCAGATAAGACTGAGGGGGCATTTCGGTAAAGTCTTGGCGTTTGCGCTGTGGATTGGCGATGTAGTTTTCTAAACCAGCCAGGTTGTTGGCATACATGGCTTGTATGGCTTGCATGGATGGACCGTGCAATACGGTGTTGTAAGTATGACAACCGGTGCACACCGCCAAATAGGTGAGACGACCTTTTTGTTCGGCTGTATATTTAGGCGAGTCAAACGGCTCATTTAACATGGCACTTTGGTAGTCAGCGCTGTTCACCTTGTCTCCACAAATCTCCCATTTGTTGGCACCCAATTGATCCAATTCGGCTTGTTCACTGTAACAAGAGCTACGCTCCTTACCTGTGGTGAGCAGTTCCAAACCGCTTTTCCCTGTCATGGATATGAGTTCTCCCAGGGTGCCCACCGGGTCATTACCATTGTTGTTGAATTGGTTACCATAGATTTGAATATTGTCGGAATAGGGCTCTACTTTGCTGTCACCGGTTAGTCCAAACGAATACATATCGGTAACAAAAACACCCACCGCATTATTATCTTCAATGATGTTGTCTTTTAAGATCACATCATCCACAGCTTCAATTACTATGCCCACCCCTTCTGGCACACTGGCGGCAATGGAACTGGCAGGTGCGAAGTTGGCAAGATTATTATTGCGAATAATGTTGTTACGAATCACCTGGTGGTTAGCATCTTTTACCGGTAAGCCAGGTATTAACGACAACATGATGCCGGTTGAGTTGTTGTATACTAGGTTATCGGCCATTAGGGCGTGGCGGGTATTTTCAAATTCCAACCCCATAACATTTTCAAAGGTGGTATTGCCAATCACATCTATGTGATCGCACATGCCCACATAGATGCCCGCATCATCGGCCCCTGAAATAATATTGCCCTTAATTAAACCGTTTTTACCAAACTGCGGAAAAATTCCGTAAAAGGCTGCGTGCACCACGTTGTTAATAATTTTAAAGTTGTTGGCTCCCTGGGTCATGATGGCATTACCCTTGTAACCGGTAACCTTAAAACTATCAATAATAATGCCGTGGCCCGATGCAATGATGCCGTCATTTAATTTTGACTGGCCATCTAGGTGCGCATATTGATCACCTTTAATTAGTCCCCTAAGAGTAATGTTTTGTTTATCTACATAAATAGACTCGTGGTAATAACCAGGCTCCACCAATACGGTGTCACCGTCTTTTGCCTGTTTGATCACCGCCTGAATGCTGTTGCCCGATTTAACCGTAAGAGTACTTGCATGACCGGCATTGGCCATGAGCAGCAGCGCAAACGAAATAAGAATAGAGAGTTTCATATTTAATTCCTGTTGTTATGGGTATTGATTAAATGGCGTTTGGGTCGATGCCGGTTATGGGGTCGTTTCCACCGTGGCCACGATTGGCACCGTTTTTTCGGGTAAGCAGATAGGGCTTTTGCTCAAACAAGGCTTTGCGGTTTTTACTGTAAAACGCAATTTCCTTTTCCATGCCATATCGATGGGCGCTGCCGCCGTAAACCTTGTACAAATCTGCCAAGTCTTGGTCATTAATTTTGTCATCATAAAGCGTCGCGACCTTGCTGATGATTTGTTTTTCTTTTTCAACGTCTCCTGTGGCCGCATAGGCCTGCAATAACCAGCGGTGAAACTCCAAACTATTGGGTTGATGGGTAATGGCCTGTTTAAATAATTCAACCGCTTGTTCAGTATCTCCGCCAATAAAGGAAGGTAAATTTAGTTTTAGGCGAGCCAACAAATACAGCCCTAAACCATCTGCCATGTCTGGTCGATCACCTACTGAATCTTCTATTAACTTTAATGCCGCCGGCATGGCTCTTAAGGCTTCCCTGTCACTGGCGTCCTGTTCCACACTGGCCAGCTTGTAGGCACCTTTTAATAGATTCACTTCAGGGATAACACCATCGAGATACTCAACATTGGCAATTAAATGGCTAGCCCTTTGTCGGGTGGCACGCCACAGTTCATTTAACTCTTTCCCCAAGGCACCGGATTTATACAGTTTTGGGTAGGCATTATTTAACACCTCAAAATAGGTAAGTTGTGCCGCCACCGCTTCAAGCTTTAGTTCAATATTAAACGTGGATTGACGAGCCAGTTCGTACGCATAAATCGCACCGCAGCCCACGGCATTGCGGTCCCACTTTTCATCGAGCAAAGCCGGGTAAGCCTCTTCCATCTGATTTGTTTGCCCCAATAGCAGGCACTGCTTTTGCTGCGCAGCCGTCATAAAATCATCACTGGATACAGGGGCATCGGTGCAAGCACCCAAGGTGATGGGTAACGCCAGGGCGAGTATTTTTATAAGTGTGTTCATCATGACCTCGTTATTTAATGGTTAGTCCGGAAGGAACCGTGGTGGGTTTTTGGGGTAATAGTTTTTCATCCTCTAAGGAGGCAAGAAAAGCCACTATGTCCTTTTCATTTTGCTTGCTCAGTTTGCCGCCCGCCGTCATGTGAATATGCCAGTGCAGTTTCAAAGACAATTGAGACGGGGCTTGATGGCCACGGGTGTCGTTATAAAAACCCAATACCTCATCAAGTGAATTAAATTGGCCCGCATGAAAGTAAGGGGCAGTGCGAGTAATGTTACGTAAGGTGGGCACCCTGAAGGCTCCCATTAATGCAGGGTCTTTTGACCAGGCACCGGCGCCCTTGTCTAGCGGCAAATGGGCTGGCTGAGGGCTGCCAATCACAGCCAGCTCGCCATCGCTAAATAAGGGCGGCATGTGGCATTGAGAGCAGCGCCCCACAAATCCACGAAAGGCATTGTGGCCGCGAATTTCTTGATCGTTTAAGGCGTTTTCATCCCCGTGCACATAACGATCGTAGCGACTGTTTAAACTAATTAGGCTAGTTTCAAAAGCCGCTAGGGCGTGGGCGGTATTATCGACACCGGGTTTTTCGCCGTATGCCTGATTAAATAAATCCACGTAGGCCGGAATACTGTTTAATGTGGCCTTTAGGTTTTCCGGAGTATTAGCCATTTCAATGGCAGAAAATAACGGCAATTTGGCTTGCGTTTGCAAGTTATTAGCGCGGCCATCCCACATGAAACGTTTATGAAAGGCTATATTCCACAAACTTGGTGTGCCGCGATTTAACTTGCCGTGTTTGCCGTTTTTATCCTTACCTGAAATGGAACGCCCTAAGCCATCGGCCAGGCCTTTTTCCAATTGGTGGCAGCTGGCACAAGACAAGTCTTTATTTTTTGACAATACAGGGTCAAAAAATAATTTTTTTCCCAAATCTATTTGTTGGGGTGTGTAGCTGTGGGCAAGTTGGGGTAACTCCACCCGAAAGCCCCCGTGCTCTTTTGGGGAGTCATAAAAATCATACAGGCTTACCAGCTCACATTTGTTGGCTGCTGTTTTTTGAAAACTGGCAGGGCATTGGTCGCTCAAGGGTGGCTGAGCGTGGGCCTGCAATACAAGTGGTAACGTTAACAATACAAAGACAAGGTATTTCATATTTTCAAACCCTCTGACTGCTGAATTTAAAACCCGTTAATGACGGCTGGCAGAATTGTCATGACTGGGCAGCACCTTACGGTGCGCGATAAACGCCAGAATACTGGGCACCTGTGTTTCGAAATCCAGGCCCTGACTCACCATGTGCATTTGCTGGCCAAATTTATCCTTAGCATGCAGGCCCCGTAAGCCTGCTTTGAATTTTTGAAGTTGAGCCAGCAGGTACCAGCCGTGTTGGCCAGCCAAGCGGGGGGCGTGCAACTCAGGCTCACCTTGGGCTTGGGCGCCGTGGCAGCTACCACAGTTACGATACAACCCCCGCCCCATGAACCCACCCGTGTTTGTCGGGGGAGGAGCACTCACAAAAGGCTGAGTCGCTAGATATTGAGAGACCTTCTCTATTTGTGCCTTGCTAAGGGATTTGGTTATGTCCGCCATCATGTTGCCACTGGTGTCTTGGGGGGCGTTACCGCGCAGCCCTGACTTAAAATTGGATAATTGCCTAACCAGGTAATCCTCACTTAAACCTGCAATGGCGGGGGCCTTTATGGCTTTATTGCCGGCACCGTTCTGGCCGTGACAGGCAGCGCATTGCTGCGAGTACAAACTGGAATCGGCTTGTGCAAGGTTTACCCCCAATAAGCACAATAGGCTTAGGTATTTTAAATAATGCCCCTTCATCATACTTCTCCTCTGCCGACCCATTTATATGAACAATGTTCATAAATGAATAATAACAAGCAGGGTAAAAATATCAATAGAAATGAACAACGTTCACATAATATGGAGTTATAAGAGGCGCCAAAAAACCCGACTAATGAGCTTAAAGCCCGTGGTTACGACATTTTCGGCCCATGGACTATGCTATTTACATCCTCTGTCTGGCGGCATTGGCGGGTGTTTTTTAGGTGAGGGCGAATCTGGAGCAATGACTCATGAAAATATGGCTGATGACGGGTAGCTTATGGCTGGCGCTGGTCTGCAATTTAGTCCATGGCGACACCGTAAAGGTAGCGGCGGTAGACTGGTGCCCACAGATTTGCGTCGATAAACAGAATCAGGGGTTTGTCATGGAGACCGTAAAAATGATCTTCAAAGACAGCCCATATGACCTTGAAATTGAGATTTACCCCTGGACCCGGGCCATTAAGATGGTCAATGCCGGAGAAGCCCAGGCATTATTGGCCCCCACAAAAAAAGAGGCTCCCAACCTGCGTTACCCTGTACAGGCTATTGGTAGTCAAAAAATGTGTTTTTGGACCAAGCCCGAATCCACCTGGCAATACACAGACATAAACTCTCTGGAAGCGGTGCAAATCGGTTTTGCTTATGATGTGGCCATTGCTGAGTTAAGTGACTACATGAAAAGCCATGAAGAGCGATTTCAGCTCATGTCTTTTAACCATGAGTACATAGTCAAGAGCATGAAGAAACTGGAGTTTGGCTGGATCGATACTTTCTTGTTGACCCATAATTTTGCCAGGTATGAATTTCATGCTTTGAACGTCACCAACAAGGTTCGATTAGCCGGGTGCCTCACGCCGGAGTCCTACTACATGGCCTTTACCGCCCGCTCTCGAGACCCGGAAAAAATCAGCAAGATGATGACTTTTTTCGATCTAAAAATCAAAGAACTGAAAAGCAGTGAAAAAATCCCACAGATTATGAGCCGTTATGGCTTGCGAAACTGGCAATCAACCACCCAATAATTAGCCCGCTATAAAGGGCTGATTGTGCGGGCAAACCAGCCAGTCTGGAGGCTAGTTTGCCAAGTAAATGTTAGCGTTTGCCACTTCTGCGCAAGGCAGAGGTTGTGAACTCTTTACGCTTCATTGGGGTATCAAATATAAAAGCATTACGCTCTTCGTTATTTAGGTCGGCGGTGTAACGGCCCGAGATTAAATCGTAACTGGTGGTGGCGGCATACCAGGGGGCATTGGCATTCACAAACTGCACCGTATGCCCCTCGGAAAAACGCCACAATTCACCGCGACTATCGTAATGATCTGCTAAGGCAATTTGCCAGGAATCCTCATCTACATACAGATCACGCTTGGCATAAATATGACGAGCACCGGCTTTAAGAGTAGCCTGCACATGCCATACACGATGCAACTCATAGCGGGCAAACTCTTGGTCGATATGACCGGGCTGAATAATATCCCGGTATTTTACGTCATGGTCCATTATCTTGTACGAATTGTAAGGAATGTAAATTTCCTTTTTACCCAACAGCTTCCAGTCGTAACGGTCGGGAGAGCCGTTGTACATGTCGGTTTGATCTGTGGTGCGCAAGCCATCTCCATCGGGCGCATCGTAAGCCACTTGTGGTGCACGACGCACACGGCGCTGGCCAGCGTTATATTGCCAGGCTTTTCTGGGTTCGTTTACCTGGTCAATGGTTTCATGCACCAGCAACACATTACCGGTTAAGCGCGCCGGGGCCTTAGTGTAAGAGGTGTAATAAAAAAGAATATTTTTGTCTTTCTTGGCATTAAAGCCTCCTTTTAAATACTGCGGCAAGGCAAATTTTGAACGGGTCTTTATGGTCATATAAGAGCCATCACGTTCCACCGGCAAGCTGGCTGAATTGATCTCCACATTACGGCCGCGAAATCGAGTCTCATGATTCCAAACCACCTCCACACCGCTTTTAGGTATGGCAAACGGCACGGTTTCATCAAAATTGGTGAGGCCATTTCCCCCGCTTAATAGTTCAGAGGTGGTGGCATTTTTCTTGGCTTTTTGTTGCACGTGCTTAGGAAAATTAACGGTTCGATGGCTGGGGTATATTGCCATCTTGTAGCTGTGACGGTGCTTGGCAAACATGGCCAACTGCCCCGGGGTTAAGTTTTTTTTGTGCTGCGCCAGGTTGTCATAGGTTATAACAAACAAGGGGTTTTCAGCGGCAAAAATATCTTTGTATGGATCATCGTTAAGATTTTTCGCCAAGCCACCAGAATAAGCTGGTATAGAGCCACTGGCATTGGCGGATCGTTCAGCCCCCACCAAGGTTAATTTTTTCCCCAACTGAGCGGCTTCCTGCAAGCTCACTTTGGCATTGGCCCAGCTTGGCACCATGGCCAAAGCCAAAATCCATGGAGCAGAATTTATTATTTTCATAAAGTTACCTGTGCGCTGCCAAAGCAGCGCGTTCTTAAGATTAAAGGAAAGGTTTAAAACTGCATGCCAATCGAAAGGGAAGCAAAGTCGCGGTCACTCACACGGTCGTTATCACCACCGGTTAATTTATTGTAAGAAACGGCCGCGTTTAGGTTATTGGAAAATGTGGCGTTCAGGGTGACACCTATGCGCTTGCTGCCTTCATTAAAACCACTCATGGCCAAAGGAGCCACGCCGTCCACATCATGGCTGATAAACAGTTCAGGTGATAAACCTACACCATTAAACACATCAGAATAATCGGCCCCCACAATGGCGCGGTAACCCCAAGATTCTTGCGTCACGGTATTGGTGACGGCATTGCTAGCCCCTTCAAATTTAATAAGCGCAGACTCGCTGTCATCCAAACTATGAATAAAGGTGTAACCCGCTTCTGCCACCACATAAACACTGTCGGCACCCAGGGTTTGGTCAAATAATTTAATGGCCGTTAGCTGCACCTGAGTGGCATCAAATAAACGGAATCCTGCCACAGTTTTACCGTCTTGACTGCTGGCATATTGCTGTGCGTAAAATTGCTCATCTGAAGTGCCGTTAGCGGCTAAAAAGGCAATGGCGGCGTCAAGATAATCGCTGGTAGAACCTGGCCCTGCGGTCGCGGCCTGTATACCCGCCCCATTGGCGGCGATTATCCCTTGCCCGGCGACGATGCCAGCAATCGACAATTCATCATTGATATTCAAAGGCACATCTAACTGATGGCTCACTTCACCAGACAAAGACATGGTGGCCACTTCGGTTGCAAAGCTTAACCCTACAATTTGCACATCTTGCGCGTATCCCAAGTGAAAACTGCTGGCCGCCGCATTGGCCTCCACCGTGGCGCCCACTGCCACCTCGGTTGCAAAGTTATTTAGCGCCTGCCCGGTTAAACCTAACGAGGCACCTAATTGCCCACCTTGCACCACCGCCGCATCAAATATTGCAGCTTCATCCACAACCCCAAGGGAGCCATAAGCCACCGGGGTGCGGCTATGAACGTTCATGGCAAAAATACCAAACTCGGTGTCTAATAATTCAGAGGTGTAACGAAAGGCCACCCCATATTGGCCGTCGCTATCCGGGCGCTCCACAAAATTTTCGCGGCCATTTAAAAATGCTTTTTCACCGGTGGAGGTTTGTGTGGCATCCAGTACCTCTACCCCGTCACACCCTTCAGAGAAGTTATCGCTTGCACTAAAATAGGTACCACAGCCGTCTAAAACCGTTTCCTGAAATTCCAATTGATAAAATACCTCGGCACTTAAATTATCGGTTAATCCTACATTGACAAATGCCAATCCCACCGGAATTACCGCATCCTTTAGTTTTGCGCCGGGACGGCTAAAGGCACTTAAATCGTAGGAATTAATATTGTTAATGCCGCCGGGAATAAACGTGCTTTCCCCCCAGTTCACCACCTGTTTTCCTAAACGCATATCGACCGGCATATCTAATACGTCAAATTCACCGTAAACATAAGCATCCATAATGCGTGCACCCGAGAACTTGGCCAGGTCGGTATAGCCTGAGTCGTCCAGGGAGTCATCGTTTTCAAGGGCCGCGTCATACCAATACTTGACACTGACTATGGCACCAAGGTTTTCATAAGTGACTTGTAGGTCGTTTCGTCCCTTAAAAACCTGCGAGAAGGCATCGTCTTTTTGGTAGTTTCGATTGCCGTTATTTATGTTTGGGTCCCCCAGTAAGGTTTCACTTTGCTCCTCCACACGCCAGCTAGAACCCATAGAGATTTGCGTATTCAAATTAGCTTCAACGCCCCCGGCGTAAAACTCCAGACCCTGTGCCTGGGCAGCCATGATTAAGGGTATGGCCACCGCCAAATATTTTTTGCTGCTTAAGGGATTAGTACTTAATGCTTTGTGGTGTTTTATGGAAACCATTCTTCTCTTCCTATTATTATTTTAATGCTTACAGCCGCAGCCATAACGGGAGGTGATGGGAGGTTAAGCCCTAGATTAACCTCCTAGCTCACTATAAGTGAGCATTGTTCACATTAAGAATGCTAGCAGAATCCCAGATGCGGTCAACTAATAAGAACATTGGTCACATATTGAATTATGTTTTGACTTGCCTGGAGGCGTGTAGAAAACCAGCAGATACAGCCTCGACTTGGGCTTATGGCTAGGCCATTGGAGGCTTGTGTTAATTTTTGACGCTAGAAACAGGACTGACCTTAAGTGCACGAGCCACGGCTAGGCATACATTCAAATGTGAAAGGCGTTCAGGTATACTGCAAACTTCAGTTGTTAACGGATTTAAAGGTATGGCGCAGGTACGCAGAAAGCCTTCCCAGGAAAGAAGCAAAGAGAAAGTAGAGCTTATTCTTAGTGCCGCCAAAGCCTTAATTGGCAGCCGCGGTAACGATGCGGTTAGCATGCGAGAAATTGCCAAACATTGCGGCATCGCCCCCAGTTCTATCTACCAGTATTTCCCGGATAAAAACGCCTTGCTGGCCGCCATCATGGATGAATACTATGCTCAATTTAGGGGAATTATAGAGTCTTCATTTTCAGCAGTATCCGACCTGGAGAGTATCTGTGAGGGCATAGATAAGGGGGTGGATCAATTTTACAAGCTGTTCATCGACGAGCCTCTGCTCGCTACTATCTGGTCCAGCGTGCAGGCCAATACCGTACTTAGAAATATGGATATCGCAGACTCCAAGCAAAATGCAGAACGACTCACCGATCTAATGCACAAGCTGTACCCCAGCATCCCCCGTCACGAAATTTACGATAGCAATTTCCTGTTTAACCACATGATTGAGTCAACCTCTCGCCTCGCCCTGTCGGTGGGCAATAAAGAAGGTAAACGCCTTATCAAATCGTTAAAGACTGTATTTATCCAACACACAAAACAAATGGTCACCCAGGCCAGACCAAGCCCTAAATAGCCCTTTTATATCTGTCGGCCGCGGGCTGAGTGCACGAGGGTTTCGCTTAAGACACCAAATCAAATAGGGTTTGCCGCAACCAGGCATTGCCCTGATCTTCATCCGAGCTCTTGTGCCAGTACAGGTGCCACTCAAATTTATCCATTTCAAATGGCAACGCCAGGCTCACTAATCCATTCGCTTTAGCCTGGCGAGAAGGCATTGTGCAGCACAAGTCGGTCTCACGAATAATGCGCGGCGCGGCCAGGGAATGCTGTAGACGCAATTGAATATTACGCTTAAGACCCTGAGCATTTAGGGCTCGATCCACATGACCCACCCCCTTACGGCGACTGGAAACATGGATGTGGCCTAGAACCAAATATTGCTCCAGGTTTAAACCTTCTTTTATAGCGGGATGGTCTTCCCGTACCGCACACACATACTCTTCCTGTGACAACAGTTGATGACACAGGTTGGAGTCGTTTAAAACCGGCACGTCCACCACAAAGTCCAACTCCCCTGAGGCCAGGCTTTTGCTCATATCTCCCCGGCCCATGGCAAAACAGTCCACCGAGATGCCCGGTGCTTGTGCCTGTAGATGGGACATTAACGGCGGTAATAACAACGCCTCGAAGGTGTCGCTCATGCTGAAACAAAATTCTTTATTGGCCTGGGCGGGGTCAAATACATTGCCCTCTTGTACACAGCTGTTCAGCAATTGCAGGGCCTGCTGGGTTTTCAGCACTATATTCTGCGCCACCGGGGTGGGCACCATGCCTTGCGGGGTGCGCACAAACAAGCGATCGTTGAAGGATTTTCGCAGGCGGCTTAGGGCGTTGCTCACGGCAGGCTGAGATAAAGACAAAACTTCAGCTGCGCGGGTGAGATTACGCTCTTGGTAAATGGCCTCGAACACCTTAAACAGGTTTAGGTCTAATTGATTGAGTCGCATGATTCACTCCCCCTTTTTTGCACTTACATAAAGCACAGGCTTAACAATACTGCCTGCTCGCAGCGGGAACTAATACCATTAAGGCCGCCGTATATACTTCCTTGTAGGCTTGATTAGACATCCATGTCTCAAACACCTCAATACTATTAGTTACCGCTACGAGCAACACTGCTGGTGCTGCTAACGCCTTGATTCATTTGGTGTTGGCCCAATTCAAACAGGAACTTAGAAGCGAGGTAGTGCCTTTTGTGATGTGTGAGGCAGGGACGCCGAGTCAAGCTTACACGGACGTATACACAGCGTTCACAATAGGCACTACCTCGCTGCTAAGTTGGCAGGTTTAAAATATAGCTTCCTGC
>Ga0209292_1003820_pt1 | contig 16359 bp, 11 predicted proteins | sample GOMGulsemesocosm_2_FD_184634 | JGI IMG/M metagenome (GOLD analysis project Ga0209292, IMG submission 184634) | Methane-oxidizing microbial communities from mesocosms in the Gulf of Mexico - GOM9C Gulf of Mexico (SPAdes) (version 2) | ecosystem: Environmental > Aquatic > Marine > Cold seeps... | reverse complement strand
TGGTGTAAATTGCTCCGGTGACGTTTGTACTAAAATATGATTCAATAATTCTACATTTCGTAATGAAGTTAACACGCTTTCAGGACAAGCTTGCTGATAAACTTTTATGTTCTCTTGTAAAACACCGAGTACACCAATACGTTGTAATGACTTTTCAATGGGCGGTTTTCTATACTTTAAACCTTGTTGTTCGAGCTGCATAACGAAAATGGAACGATTATTGAAAAACTGACCTGAAAATACACAGGCAGTTGCAATAACAACCATGGCCGGTACTACAACTTCCAACTGATTAGATAACTCAACGACCGTTAATAAAGCCGCAAGAGGGGCATTTAAGGTAGCGGCTAAGAACCCAGCCATACCCATTAAGGCAAAATCACCTGCTAAGTGCTCATTGGGTATCTCACCGGTAACAAGCACGGAAATACAGGTACCTGCGATAGCGCCAATACCAATAATTGGCCCAATAATTCCGCCGGGGATACCTAAACCTAATGCCGTGATAGTCATTAAAATTTTCGCAAATAATAAGCCGATCAATAATTGTACTTTTAAGTTATTCTCTAAAGCAAAAGTGATAGCGCTTAAATCAGTACCCATAGCATAAGGGACGAAAAATCCGAGTGTGCCGGTAATGAAAGCCGCTAACATAATGCGAGGGAAAATGTGTATTGAGCTAGAATATTTAATAATGAGGACTAAGTAGCGATTAAAACCATAAGCTAAAACGCCCAATACAAGCCCTAAAAGGATAAGTGTTGGATAGTGCTCAAACGTTAACGATATTTTATTGAAGTATTCAAACTCATGGGCAGGACCAAAAATGCTACTGGTGATCATCGAGCCAATGAGCGCTGCTATCATCACGGGAATAAAAATATGTACTTTATATTCACGTAAAATAACTTCCATTACGAAAATAACCGCGGCTATAGGGGTATTGAAACAAGCAGCAATACCCGCTGCAATTCCGCAGGCGCAAAGCGTACGAATTGTACTGAAAGGTAATTTTAATTTATTGCCAATGTAGCTACTGCAAGCTGCCCCTAGGTGAACGGCGGGACCTTCTTTACCTACTGAGAAGCCAGAGGCTAGTGCAACTACGCTACCAAAAAATTGATTAATCGTATTTCGAAAAGGAATAATGCCGTTAGCGACTTTTAAACGGTGTAAAATAAAAGGTATGCCGGTACGAAGGTATTTATATCCGGTGAGCCAACCAAAGAATAAAATGACTAATCCGCCGACAATAGGTAAATCAAAACGACTTAGCGCATCTAAACTGGTATAGTCGTCTTTCTGGCTTAAATATAAACTTTGTATCGCTTCAATGCTTAAGGTAAATAACACCACTAAAAGTGCTGATGCTGTGCCGCCAATAGCGGCTAAAAGACAAAGTTGCCATGAAGTTCTGGGTAAGGCTAAGCGTTTTCTAAGTGAAGAGAGCGACATCATAATAAACAGGTTAACCCTTGTTTTTTTAGTCAGAGTAAATTAATAACTTGTTGGATATCATAATACTTTTCAAATGAATTGGTTAGCAAAAATAAATCTAAATACGATTGTCGTTCGCTTAGGTACATTTCGATCAGCACTTCTACTTATTCTCCTTATTGTCATCTGTGTATACAGTGGCTACCGTATTGGGAATTTTTATCATGGCTATCAAACTACGACTTTAGCGCAACAAAAAATACGCCTTGATAATTTGTATAATAAACATGTTGAACAGAGTAGTAGAATTAATACCCTTGAAGTCGAGTTAGAAGTTGAGCATATGGCAAATGGCCGCTCACAGGCATTGCTGAAAACTATGGAACAACAGCATTATCAAGTTAAAAAAGAATTAGCCTTTTATGAAAAAATAATGGCGCCAGAAAAAACAGCTGACGGCCTTGTTATTGATCGAGTTTCCATTTACCCAACCGGTAGTCCACACCATTTTCGTTTTCAGATCGTTTTAGTTCAACAGTTATTACGGAAACGTTTTGTTAAAGGTTATGTCGCTTTAACATTCGGTGGCAGTTTAGATAATAAACCTAATCAATTAAAATTAAGTGCCATTTCGTCACTAACTCAAAAAGACTTATCCTTTAGTTTTCAATACTTTCAGATTATTGAAGGTGAATTTACTCTTCCGGAAAACTTTTTACCGGAAAAAATTGATCTCTCAACCATTTTAACAAAAAATAAATGGCAAAAACATCAACGAATAGATGAGACGTTTATGTGGAGTGATTTACTAAAAAATACATTGTAGAATAATTGTACTTCAACTATATATTGAACTTTATCGCAGAGCGCAGTAATACTTGACTAAATTAGTCAAGTTTACGATAATGCACCCGTAAACTCCTGTAACTTTTTTTGTAAGTAGAGCAACATGTCAACTCCTGAATTACCAATAAAATTTTCCGATGCCGCGGCAACAAAAGTACTTTCTTTAATAACTGAAGAAGAAAACCCTGAATTAAAGTTACGCGTATATGTAACGGGTGGCGGTTGTTCTGGGTTTTCATATGGATTTACTTTCGATGAAAAAGTAAATGATGGCGATATGACTATCGTTAAGAAAGGCGTCACTATGGTGATTGACCCAATGAGCCTACAATATTTAGTTGACGGTGAAGTTGACTACATTGAAGGACTAGAAGGAAGTCGCTTCTTAGTGAATAACCCTAATGCAACATCAACTTGTGGTTGTGGGTCATCTTTCTCTATTTAATCAACAAGAATTAAATATCGACCAAAAATAAAACCAGTGATTAATCACTGGTTTTTTATGTGCTAAAGATAATCATATTTTGTAATTACGTGAGTTTAACGCTTCCCCGAACGTTTCTCTTCAGCTCTTTTATCTAAAAAATTCTTTAAGTTAGGCATACGATTACAACTTACACTGCCACCAAACAAGTTCGAAGCTACCACTACGGCGGTATTAAATGCGCTTGCATTACAGTTGACTTGTCGAGTTACCGCTTTAGGTTCGGCTAACTGGTTTAATTTTGTTGTCGAACGGGCAATGGTATTTTTATCCGTTAAATATTTATTGTAACTATCGTTAGTTGAATCTTCCCTCGCTTGATGACTTAAACGTTGCTGTAGCTTCTCAAGCGCACTTTGCGAAATATCTATATTTGATGAATCACTGGTAAGCACTTTCTTTGTTACTTTTTGTTTAGGTTTAACTTGAAGGTTCTTGCTAGTGAGAAGAGTGGGGAGCGTTTTTTCAGAGGGCCCCTTTACCTTTGATATTTTAGCTATTGGTTTATTTTTTTCGGTTGGAGCATTAACCTTTTCAACTTCAACTTCAACTTCAACTTCAACTTCAACTTCAACTTCAACTTCAACTTCAATTTCAACTTCAACTTCAACTTCAACTTCAACATTTAATTGTTTCTTTACCGGTGGGAAATAAAGTCTTGCTTGGATAGGTTTTACTTTTTTCTTTTCTTTTTTAGCAGGTAAACGTGTTTCTGAAAATTGGTACGTGAAAGCTAGAAACAACAATAAATGAAAAATAGCAGAGAAAAATAGCGGTTTATTAAATTTGTACAACGGCAAACTTCCTTGTTTATCATAATTTATTCGTGCTTTGTTGAGTGGGAAATAGCAAGAAAGTTCAGTTTTATCGTTATAAAGGCATAACCCTGACTAATAAAGCTAATGTGCGCTTTTTATAAGATGAAGTTATTTGCATGTCGACATAATATTATGAATACTGAATTAATTTTAGAATAATAACAATAGGAAATATAATGCTTAAAACCCCTTTTCAATCAGTTATTAAAACGCTTGTTATTGGTAGTGCTTTTTTAGCTTTATCTAGTTCAGCACAAACATTGACAAGCGATGATGCCAACAAATTATCAAAATTAAAAAGTACCGCACTAAAATCCGATATGTCTTATCAGCTATTGGAATCTTTAACCACGGAAGTTGGTCATAGGTTAATGGGGTCTGAAGGTGACAAAAAGTCAATTGTTTGGGCACAAGCTAAAATGCATGCGTTGGGCTTTGATAAGGTATGGACTGAAGAAGTAACCGGTACTTTTTGGCAGCGAGGTGAAGCACAAGCAAAGATACTTGCCCCTTATCCTCATAAAGTAGTTGCAATAGCTCTTGGAGGAAGTATTGCAACGAGTCAGCAAGGACTTACTGCTAAAATTGCACACTTTGAAACTTTAGCTGATTTGAAGGCGGCGCCAGACAATAGTTTGAACGGAAAGATAGCATTTATTTCTTATCAAATGGATCGCCATATTAATGGTAAAGGATATGGCCCAGCAGTAGGCGCGCGTGTCGGTGGTGCCGTCGTTGCAGCTAAAAAAGGTGCTTCAGCCTTGATCATGCGTTCCGTCGGTACTGACAACAACCGTATCGCTCATACTGGCATTATGCGTTATGAAGAAGGGGTTAATAAAATCCCGGCTGCAGCAATTTCAAACCCTGATGCTGATTTACTCGTTAATCAAATTAAACGTAACAAACCAGTAAATTTCTATTTAAAATTGACTGCACATACTGACCCTAAAGTTACCGCTATATCTGCTAATGTTGTTGGCGAAATAACAGGTAGCGAATTTCCTAATGAAATAGTTTCAATTGGCGCGCATCTAGACAGCTGGGATGTAGGTACTGGTGCATTAGATGATGGAATGGGAGTTGCTATGATGTTGGCATCTGCTCATCATATTTCGCAATTGCCGAAACGTCCAAAGCGTACCATTCGCGTCATTCTTTTCGCAGCTGAAGAAGTTGGCTTATTAGGTGCTAATAAGTACATGGAGCTTCATAAAGATAATATGGCTAATCATATTATTGGCGCAGAATGGGATTTCGGTGTGGGTAAAATTTATGAAATGACTTCCGGTGTAGGTCAAAAATCATTGCCGGCAATTAATGATCTTGCTAAACATCTAGCCTCACTAGGTGTTGAGCTGTCGAGTGCTAATAATGCTAGAGCCCAGTCTGATATGGGACTGATGAGTGCAGCAGGTATGCCAAGCATGAATTTTGCTCCTGACGGTTCTAAGTATTTTGACTACCATCACACTGAAAACGACACCTTAGACAAAGTGGATCCAGAAGCTTTAAAGCAAGCTACTGCGGTATACACCACTTTTGCATATTTTGCTGCGCAGTCGGGCATAGATTTTAGAAAATAATTAAATTACTCAGTAAAAATTACAAGCAATTCATTTTGTTTTAATTATTACTGAGTCGCATTTCATCTACACTTTTAAAAAAAATCCTCCACAAATGGCAGTAAAGTTCAATGAATATTCAAGTTGTAACTGCCATGGGATAGCAATAAAGTGTAGCTGAAAGCGTTGTGAACACTATTGAGCAAAGATCTAACAGTTTTAGTGAAACATAAGTTTCTGTTGAGGAAATAGGAGCATTCGATCATTCTGTTGCCAAACTGAAAAATAAACTTCTAAGATTAAAGTATAAGGCCAGCGTTTTTGAGAAAGTAGTTTAATGGGAGTTGAGTGAAGTAACTAAAGTTATTATCCTTCCATCAATAGAAATTCGATTATTTTATTCATATCGAGATCAAAGTCGTCAGCTCGAACCCCTTTGACTATATAGTCATTATTGTTAGATAAATCGATATCTTCAGTCATTACATAACGGCCATGTTCAGCATTATAAAATGACCGAACTTTGGGATTGGTCGGATCGCCATCATTTCTACTTTCGACTATAGCTAATTTATTCGAACCTAATTCGACTAATGAACCGACCGGATAAACTCCCATACATTTAATAAATAAATCGACTAAGCGTATGTCCAAGTGATTTTTTTTACCTAGGCTACGTAAGATACTAAAAGATTTTAAATGGCTATAACCATCTTTGTAACAGCGGTTTGCGGTTAAGGCATCGAAAATATCGCAAATGGCTATCATTCGGCCATAAGTGGTAATTTTTTCTTTCGGGATTTTGAAAGGGTATCCAGTCCCATCTAATTTTTCATGATGGAGCGCTGCAACTTCTAAGCTTAACTCTGAAATACCAGGGGTTGATTCAATGATTTCAATTGAATGATTCACATGGCTTTTCATTACGGTGAATTCGGCTTCGGTGAGTTTTCCTGGTTTATTTAAAATACTATCAGGGACATTAATTTTTCCTACATCATGTAGAAAAGCCCCAACAGAAAGTAACTGAATAATCTGTTTGTCGATCTTTAAAAAGCGCGAAAAAATAGTCATTAACACTGATACTGAAACAGAGTGCTCAAGTAAATATTCATCTTTTTTTCGAATATTAATAACACAAGCTAATGCGTCGGCATTTTTGAAGACGGTATCTATGGTTTTATTGGTGATTTCAATCACAGGTGTTAAATTTAGTTCTCGACCTTGTTGAGCATCTGCAAAGACTTGTCGTTGGATATTTTTCGATTCATTGAATAACTTTTTAGCCTTGGTTATCTCTAAAATAATGGGTGATTTATTGCTTTCTTTACTAGGAGTGGCTCCTGTCGTTGCGCCAATAACATGTCCTTTTTCGTCAAAGGTTAATGTTTTACTTGTATCGACTAAAAGACTTTCTACTCCTTTACTGTGAAGGTTATCAATGACTTTAGTATTTTTTATATGACCAGGATTAGTTAAATTAAAACTACCTCGTTGTTTGACAATATCAACAACAAAATGTCCCTTTACTAGTTCTGCAATTTTAATTTCAACAATCATAATAAAATTAACTCGTTACACTAAAGTGTTTTGCCGCATATTTTTTTGTTGGTACAAATGCCTATCTGCTTTCTTCAATAATTCAGTCATTGAATGCTTTCCGTCACTTGCTGATGCTCCGCAGGTAATGGTTATAGGTAATAATATATCTTGGTAAGGCATTGGGTTTTTGATAAAAAACTGACTTAAACGTTCAGCGGCAAGTTCTGCTTCATGAAAATTTTGACTGGCCAGTACAACGACAAACTCATCTCCAGCGTAACGAAAACAGTTGTCATTTTCTCTTATTAATCCTTTTAATTTTGTTGCCACATACGCAAGTACTTTATCGCCGCAGTCATGGCCATGTTGATCATTAATCTGTTTAAACTTATCACAATCGATAAATAGTAATGAAAAAGGTACGCCATATCTATGTTGTCTTACTAACTCTTCAGCGATACAAACTTCCATCAATCGACGATTAGCAATCCCGGTCAATCTGTCGTAATGTGCCATGTATTCAAGCTGCTCACGTATCAAAACATTTGATAGGCATAAACTAACTTTAGCGGCAAGCTGCTCTAAATGAAAGGTGCCTAGATCATTACTAAAGCGCTCTTTGTTGGTATCTGTAAATAATAAGCTACCAAATAGCTGTCCTTCTAATATTAATGGCGTTAAAGCGATTGATTGAGCGTTTAATAATAAATCGCTTGGTATCGGAGAAGGTAATTTGTCTAACTCATTAGTAAGAAAAGGCTGATTATTGTTATGAAATTTTTGAAGCTGATCAAGTGATGTTTTTTGGCTCTGATGATGATGCCAATTTGATTGCATATGTTCGTTGAATAAGTAGCTGATAGGCGTGGGTTCCACCAACAGTAGCGCAATATTAGACAAGTTAAACTTTTGTTTGATAGAATTTAATAATCGTTGCAGCAGTTCTTCACAAGATTTACTAGCGAGTACTTCTTTTTCAATTTCAAATAACTTTAGAGCAATGGCTTCATTAGCTTTAGAGTTAGCAATAAGTTGCTCAATTTCAAATTCGTGCATAAGTTCTTCTAAATAAACTAAACTCATTCGATTGTCTTCTTTTCATCACAATTGTGCAAGAGTTCATGACTATTTGATATGGTACTAATATTGCTTAGTATTTCGTTATTGAAAAGCTGTTCTTTTGAAAACGACTCAATGTCAGCTTTTTGTCACTTCATCTTTTTTAGTTTCAGCCGATAGTAAGTTAGTGCTTATTGTATTTTTTCTGATTGTGGACTGTATTTTATGCGATTTACCTTAATATTTTTAGTTTTATTCATGCTTGTTAGTCATACTTGTTATGGCCAACGATTAGAAGCCGTACAAATATATACTGACAACCAATTGCTTGATTTAATAAAAGAGAACAAACACTTAGGGCAAGTGGTTCTTGACGACTGTCAACTTGTACAAGATATTGAAGCTCGAGCCGTTAAGTCGAAGTATCCTTCTTACCAGTTCCTTTGGGGCGATATGTTGGCTTTCGGTGTTTGTGTAAAAAAAGACGTGCCTTTGGGTCTTTATTTTATGAAAAATGCTGCGGATCAAGCTTTGCCTGAAGCACTCGAGCAATTAGGCCGTTATTATCATATCGGCAAATTTATGCAGGTTGATGTTGATAAGGCCATTTTTTTCCTCAAAGAAGCATCTGCTGTGAATAATTTAAAGGCGCAAATTCGTCTAGCTGATATTTATTCAAATGGTCATGGCAGCCCGTTAGACTATCCTGAATTGTATGCTCAACTGCACCGAGCAGTTACGGATGATAAAAAGGTACATAAAAATATTGCGGCCTTACTTAGCAACTTAGCTGAAAAAATGCCTGAACATATTGTAAATGCGGCCAAAAAGAATAAATTCTAAAAGTGTTTTGATATTTTTTGTACAGCAATACTTTGTTTAGGTATATAATTGGGCTATTAAAACACTAATAGAGTTAATCCCCTGAAAGATCCCCATCAAAAGCGTGAAGCGAAAAAATACGACAACCCCGTGGCGAGTCGTGAACTGTTATTGTCGCTTATCGAAAATGCTAAGTCGCCACTTAACTTCAAAGCGATTTGCAAGGCACTGAATTACACTGATGAAACACATCATATCGGCGTGAAGCGTCGTTTACGTGCTATGGAAAATGCCGGCCAGCTTGTCTTTAATAAATTTAAGCAGTATGTCATTCCGCCAAAAAATAGTTTGATAACAGGTAAAGTTGCGGGTCATCGTGATGGTTTTGGTTTCTTTACGCCAGATACGGGCAAAGGGGATAAACGCGGTAAAGATTTTTATATTTCATCTCATGAAATGCAGCGTGTTTTTCATGGTGATATTGTTGCTGCTATTTTAGTTGATCGTACAGACCGCAAAGGTCGACAAGAAATTAAAATAATTGAAGTTGTTGAACCACGTAAAGCGGGTATTGTTGGCCGTTTTTATGTTGAACATGGCATTGCTTTTATTGTTCCAGATGATGCTCGTATAAAACAAGATATTTTAATCGACCCTGATGAAAAACTGGGTGCTCGTCACGGACAAATGGTGGTAGTCAGTATTCTCCATCGTCCATCAAAGCGTAATAATGCCGTGGGTAAAGTCATTGAAGTATTAGGTGACCATTTAGCGCCAGGTATGGAAATCGACATTGCGTTACGCGAACATGATTTACCGCACGAATGGTCTGGCGAAGTTATCGAAGAAGTTTCAACGATTGCTGATGAAGTAGAAGACGACGCAAAACTACCAAGAGTAGATTTACGTGATTTACCGCTAGTGACCATAGATGGTGAAGACGCAAGAGATTTTGATGATGCCGTTTATTGTGAGCCTAAGAAGTCAGGTGGTTGGCGTTTATGGGTAGCTATTGCAGATGTAAGCTATTACGTTCGTAATGGTACAGCCCTTGATAATGAAGCAATTTCACGCGGTAACTCTGTTTATTTTCCTAGCCAAGTTATTCCAATGTTGCCAGAGAAACTGTCGAACGGCTTATGTTCATTAAACCCTGATGTTGACCGTTTGTGCATGGTTTGTGAAATGACGATCAGTGCGGCGGGCAAATTGTCGGGTAGTAAATTTTACTCAGCGGTTATGCGTTCTCACGCACGTTTTACTTATAGCAAAGTAGCGGCGATATTAGCCGGTGAAGACGCTAGTGAAAAAGCAGCCTTACGTGAACAATATAAAGCATTAGTCCCAGACTTAGAAAATCTATATCAAATGTATTTAGCGTTAAAGACCTCGCGAAGTAATCGTGGTGCTATAGCTTTTGAAACCTCTGAATCGCTATTTTTGTTTAATAACGACCGTAAAATAGAATCAATTGTGCCGCTAATTCGTAATGATGCGCATAAAATGATTGAAGAATGTATGGTGTTGGCTAATGTCGCGACAGCAAAATTTGTTGAAAAGCATCAAATGCCAGGCTTATTTCGTGTTCATGACAAGCCGAGTGAAGACAAGTATAAAAACTTTGTTAGTTACTTAAATGAATTAGGCATTGCATTGCCTACGCGTGAACAACCTGAACCTGCTGATTACGCAAATATATTAAATCATGTACAAGGTCGTCCTGATCAAGAGCTTATTCAAACCATGCTGTTACGTTCGATGCGCCAAGCTGTGTATCAAAGTGACAATTTAGGGCACTTTGGTTTAGCCCTTGAATCTTATAGCCATTTTACTTCACCTATTCGTCGTTATCCTGATTTAGTGATTCACCGGGCGATTAAAGCTATTTTGGCTAAGCAAGCACAAGCTGCTGGTGAGAGTAACGATGCTAACGTTGGCTTTTATGAATATTCACCAGAAGAAGTCATAGAACTTGGTGAACATTGCTCTATGACAGAACGTCGCGCTGACGACGCAACGCGTGATGTATCCGATTGGCTTAAATGCGAATTTATGCAAGACCACGTTGGTGATACTTTTACCGGTGTTATTTCTACGGTAACTAACTTTGGCTTGTTTGTTCGTTTAAGTGACTTACATATTGAAGGCTTAATTCATATCACTTCTTTAGGACACGACTACTATCATTTTGACGATGTTCGTATGTGTTTAAGCGGTGAACGCTCGGGCACTAAGTATCGCATTGGTGATGTTTTAGAAGTTACTGTCACGGCTGTGAATTTGGATGAGAAAAAAATAGATCTGGGTTTATCCGAGAACAAAGGCGCTGTAAGTCGTGCAAAACCAGCAGGAAAAGGCAAGGTAAAAAGCAAAGGACTGAGAAAAAATTCTGACATAGGTTTTAATACCAGCAAAGAACGTGCTGATAAAGGAAAATCCAAAAAACCTAAAGATAAAAAGACAGAAAAGTCGAAATCTAAGAAACGGACGGAAAGAAAAAAACGTCCAGGAAAAAATGCCCGTAAAGCTGGCAAATAACAAAATTAAATAATACTCATGCAGGTTTCGCTAAGCGAAATTATGGATGGTTATTGATAAGTAAAAGACATAAATAAGAGAAATCATGGCAAAGCAAGACGAACTAGTATTTGGCATTCATGCCGTTAATGAATTAATTAAACGTGCCCCCGAGCGCTTTATCGAACTTTTTTTGTTAAAAGGGCGCGAAGATGACCGATTAATGTCGATTATTAATCTATCAAAAAAATATGGTATTTCAACGCAACTGGTTAGCCGTAAAGTACTTGATGAAAAAAGTGAAAGTGAACAACATCAAGGTGTTTTGGCACGTATTACTCAAGGTAAAACATATACTGAAAATGACCTTGTTGATATTCTTGAGCAAGCTAAAAATAAGAGTGAAGACCCATTTTTATTAATTTTAGATGGTGTAACTGATCCCCATAACTTGGGTGCATGTTTACGAAATGCCGATGCTGCAGGTGTACAAGCTATTATTGTTCCAAAAGACAATGCTGCTCGTTTAACCGCAACCGTGCGTAAAGTTGCGGTGGGCGCTGCTGAAGCAATACCTTTAGTTCAAGTAACTAACTTAGTGCGCACCATGAAACAGCTACAAGACAATGGTGTGTGGATTATAGGAACAGCGGGTGAAACAGACCATTGTTTATATGATGAAAAACTCAGTGGGCCTATGGCATTAGTTATGGGCGCAGAAGGAAAGGGGATGCGACGCCTTACACGTGAAAACTGTGACCAATTAGTTAAACTACCTATGGCGGGCAGCGTGTCTAGTTTAAATGTGTCAGTAGCTACCGGTATTTGTTTATTTGAAATAGTGCGACAACGCCGAGTGTAATTATTTTTCATTTTTGTTGATACATACTATCTTCAAAATTAGACCTGAAAATAAGGGCATAGTACAAACCGATATCTATAAACCCTTGTTTATTCTAGGCCTAAAATAAACAAGGCGTGGTGATAAGTTCACGCGCTCTTGTTTTATTGAATAAATTTCCGAGCTTTGTTAGGTCATATTTTTCTCTTTTATCCTCACCTCATATTTATCTTCAGCTATATATTCGTTAGCAAACTTTAGGCGCGTTATATTCCTATAAAAAACTTGCAGGTCAGACCAGTTTGCGCAACACTGTTTTATATCTAACTGAGGGCAGTAAATTATGACGAACAAATTTCAGAAAATAATCAATAAAGTAAATAAAATGCCGCGAGTTACTCGATCGTTTTTATTGACCAAAATATTTTGTTCGCAAGTAAAGTTTGCCGGTACATCATCAATAAAACTGATATCTGTATCTCCTAATCAAACCGTATTATTACTTAAAAATAAAAAGAAAGTACAAAATCACATTGGTGGTATTCACGCTATTGCTGCTGCCTTATTAGCTGAGTCGGCTACAGGTATTGTTTTTGGTATGAATGTTCCTGATAGTTGTGTTCCTTTATTGAAAAGTATGACGGTGCATTACCAGCGAAGGATGCAAGGTAACTTAACAGCGACTGCAAAATTAAGTGCAGAAGATATTCATTCAATAGAGAATTCGGGCAAGGGCAGTTTAATGATTAATGTCGAAATTACTGATGAGTCCGAGCAGCAACCAATTGTTTGCGAAATGGAATGGGCTTGGGTAACAAAAAGAAGATAACCTATAAGGTTAATAAACCTGAGAGCAAAGCGTTAAAAATCGTTGATTCTTAGTGATAATTCCCTACACTGTATTTTTGCAAAGATTTACCGCCAAAGGTACTTATAAGTATGGACTCTTCTCGCCCTTTTTTTCAACAGCTGTCAGGACGATTTAGCAGGATAGTATTATTTACATTGTTATTAATTAGCATACTCACTGCGTTGCTTATTGTACGAGATAATCAAGTCACACAATTGGCGAGTCAAAACCTACCTTTGTTGGCAAAACAAAATGAACGTCAAAAGCAAATATTAGCCACTTACCTCAGCTTAGAAAATTTAAGTAAAAGAGAAGATGCAAAAAAACTAGCAGAAGATTACCTGTTAGCCCAGCAACAAATTAATGATATTTCATTGTTAGTACACAATAAAAAATCATTACTTGACCTCATGTTTGTTGGACACAAAGAATTCAGTGGTATTATTGCTACGTTGACTAAAAATCACGATAGAAATAATCAATTAAAACAAAATAGCATTATTCAACTTCAACTATTAAATGATCAACTAAGCCTAGATATCAAAGATAAGCAAAACAAAACAAATGAACTTTTAAGGCAAATTAGGAACGATAAAGTAACAGATAAAGTAACTATAGTTCGTGCCAAAGCATATACTCAACAGCTAACTGAGCTCAGTAGCTTAGAAAAGTTACAGCAAACACTTATTCATGCGTTACTCGCCTTTCAGCAACTAAATTTTCACGCTTCAATTCTAGACTTTGATGACCTAAGTGTTGAAGTTAAACAAGTATTAGCTCATTTCCTTGCTCAGAGAAAGACTCAAGAACTAGAGTCATCTGTCTTAACGCAGCAATTAATCACGCTAGAGCAATTACTGTTTTCACAGCAAAATACTATGGCTAAATGGCGTAGTCAGTTACGTTTATCTCGTCTTTATGTTGAATTCATTCAACAACAGCAGAAAAAGTTGCAAGAATTTTTTAATGAGTATTCACAATTTAAACCGGCTTTGAATACCAAAAATATTTTATTAGTCGACCTTGTTCCCCAACAGATAAATAACTGGTTAATAAAGCAGAGGGTAATACTCAACCATCAGTACTTACAAAGTGCAGTTCTCATTACTGTCGTTTTATTTTCGCTACTTTTATTGAGTATGATTATAAGGGTTAAAGCAAAAGTTAAACGCCATGGGGTTGAAAATATAGAGCTATTTTCAAAGTTTATTGATGAACTAGCGACAGATAATGAAGATAAACTCACTTCTAGTCAGTTCAATTGTGCTGAGAATAAAATAATAGCCGAACAAATTTCAAAAAATATGCAAAGTATTAGTCAGCCAGAGCATAGTGAACAAGAATATCAACAACAAGTAACAGAGCAACATACGGCGATTGACGAAGTTAGCCAAAAAGCCGATGAGATTGCGCAATTACATCAAAGCATTAGCCAGTTGGAGTTTGCGAATGCGGAGCAAAAGGAGCTTCAGCATACGTTAGATAATGAGGTTAATGCCAAGTTAAGTAATATGGTGGTACGCACTATGTTACAAAGTCAAAGTGTCTCTATTGGCTCAGGCGTAACTTCTTTACAAGTTTATCGTCAATTAACGCGTATTTTTGACTGGTGCCGCCAAAGTAAAATTCGTAGTGAGTTTTTATCGGCATCAACCAAGATTAACCTCAGTGATGTTGCATTACATCATGAAATGGATGCGGCTTTATTAAACATTATGCATGATGCGCACTTCCAGCGTAATCAGGTGTTTTACCAACAAGATGAGCAATTATTGACTCAAGCAAAAATAGATCTACGTTTGTTTCATCGAATGTTTAATGGAATTTGTCGTTTAATTTTGGCTGATTTATTTAAAGCAAGCCTACACATTAGTAGCCATGTTATTGATAAGAATGAAGGGCAGCAAATCGTTCGTTTTGACTTTTCTGTAATAACACACAAAAAAGTGACCAAACTACCAGATGTTATCGACGAGTTACTTGAGGTTGCCGATAAGAAAGTAACAAATGATCTAAGTTCATATTTAACCGTGCTGCTTAATTCCTTACATGTAAGTGAAAAAAATGCGCAACTTGAGGAAAATGGTTATAAGTTTTCTCTAACCTTGCCACTCGCTTATTCTGAGCATAGTCAGCAAATCAGGGAAGATAAATTTGATTTAAAGCAAGCCAACATTTGCATACTTACTAATGATGAAAATATACGCTCTGTTGTTAGCAGTGCCATTGTCGATACTAATGGTCTAGTTGACAATATTAGTACAATAGACGGTGATAAAGGACCATTGAGCGCAGAGCAGCTTTTGAATAAAAAAGTTGATTTAGTTATTGTCGCGAATGACTGCTATCTAACTTTACTTGATGATATGACGCAATATATAAAAAGTTTGGACAATAAGCTGCAACCAAAAATATTTGTTATGCAGCCAAGTTTTAATGCCTCATTACATCGTCATGGTCTTTATGAACAGGCAGCAAATCCATTGCAAGGCCTACATTTGCAAAAAGCTTTACATACATTATTAACGACATCAGCAAAGAGTAATCTACTGCTTGATTCGAGCGTGCTCGTCGATCATCAATACTTACCTACACAAGTCGAAGTATTATTTGCGGTGCGCGAACCTGCCGAGCATCAAAGTGTCATTCGTTTATTGCAATGGCTAGGTTTACAGGTGCAAGTTGTTTGCCAGGCGATGGCAATGAATAAATTTTGGAAATCAGGACGTTATTTATTACTATTTACAGAATTTGAACAATCTCCTTGTATAGATTTATCGGTAGGCAAAGGGGTGCGTCGGGGAGTTTTTACTTTCACAGATAACCTATTTATACAAGAAAGCAATGAAGCTATTGCAGAGCAGTGGTTGTTCGCCGAAGTACCTGAATTAACAGATATCAATAAATTGGTTACCTTATTAGAACCCTGGTTGAAAGCGAAGCATACCCAAGTTGCTAAAGTAGAGAAACCTCCTGAAGATAAAGAGATAAATATAGCCGAACAAAGCAAGTCTCTGGCTTCACAGCCAGTAATTAGAGCTGCACAAGACAATGAAAAACTCGACAGCGTATTGTCGGCGTTAGACTTAACGCCAGTAGTTCAAGATGTTCAAGAACAAGTATTTAATTTAGATAAATATGCTAAAAACCAAGGTTCAGCAGAACTAGCTGTTTTAATGCTTGATGAGTATATTGATGATATAAATCAAGGAATGAGCGAATTGTCTCAAGCGATTAAAGAGCAAAATTACTCACAAGGTATAAGCTTATTAGAAGAATTACTAAAAGTGAGTTTGATCATCGCAGCAGAAAATTTTTCTAGCCTGAGTCAACAATTACAGTCAGCTCTTAAAGTAGAAAATGACAATATATCGATCTTGTTTGCGGAATTAGAAAGTCAGCAACGATTGTTAAACCAATTTGCTGAGGCAATATAAAAATGACTCTAGAAAATGAAATAGCAGTTGCTAGTCCCTGTGTGAGAAGTTGCTGTTTAAACAATGATGACATTTGTATGGGGTGCTTTCGTCATATTGATGAAATACTTGCTTGGAAAAATTGTACAAATAGCGAAAAAC
>Ga0209292_1003817_pt1 | contig 16366 bp, 11 predicted proteins | sample GOMGulsemesocosm_2_FD_184634 | JGI IMG/M metagenome (GOLD analysis project Ga0209292, IMG submission 184634) | Methane-oxidizing microbial communities from mesocosms in the Gulf of Mexico - GOM9C Gulf of Mexico (SPAdes) (version 2) | ecosystem: Environmental > Aquatic > Marine > Cold seeps... | reverse complement strand
TACGATGCTGATCAAACTGCTTCGACATCCCCGACCAAAAGCATGTAGTAGCAGCAGAAGTAATGGTAATACCACGCTCCTGCTCCTGCTCCATCCAGTCCATTGTTGCTGCACCATCATGCACCTCACCTATTTTGTGAGATACACCAGTGTAGAACAAAACACGTTCAGTCGTTGTTGTCTTACCAGCATCAACATGCGCAACAATACCAATATTGCGATAGCGGGCGAGTTCAGTAGTACGGGCCACAGGGTTGTCCTTAACTAATTAGAAACGGTAATGAGAGAAAGCTTTGTTAGCTTCTGCCATACGGTGAACATCTTCACGTTTCTTAACAGCTGAACCTTTACCTTCTGCCGCGTCAATCATTTCGTTAGCTAAGCGCTGAGCCATGGATTTTTCACCACGTGAACGAGCAGCATCAACCAACCAACGCATAGCAAGAGCCATACGACGTGAAGGACGAACTTCAACAGGTACTTGATAAGTAGCACCACCTACACGGCGGCTTTTAACTTCGACTGCAGGCTGGATGCTTTCCAAAGCCTTGTCAAAAATTTCTAGTGCATTGTCATTGCCTTTTGCAGCAATACCATCAAGTGCACCATACACTACGCCTTCGGCGATAGATTTTTTACCACTAACCATTACGATGTTAATGAATTTTGCTAGCGTTACATTACCAAACTTTGGATCTGGCAATATGTCGCGTTTTGCGGCGACGCGTCTTCTAGGCATGATAAGCCCTCATTTAATTAGGTCTTCAGGTCAGTCTGAGATCTTAACAATAGATTAAAATGACTCAGCCTTACTCTTATCTTAAATACTTCTCACATTAGTCAAAAAGACTAACTGAAACTTACTTAGGACGCTTCGCACCGTACTTAGAACGGCCTTGGCGACGATCAGAAACACCAGAAGTATCCAATGCACCACGAACTGTGTGGTAACGAACACCCGGTAAATCTTTAACACGACCACCGCGGATTAATACCACGCTGTGCTCTTGCAAATTGTGACCTTCACCACCGATGTAGGAAGATACTTCAAAGCCATTGGTCAAACGTACACGACACACTTTACGAAGCGCTGAGTTAGGCTTCTTAGGTGTGGTGGTGTATACACGAGTACAAACACCACGACGTTGAGGACATGCTTGCAATGCACGTACGTCACTCTTCGCCACTTGACGCTTACGAGGCTTACGAACCAATTGGTTAATAGTAGCCATTTGTAAACTCCACTAGTTTATATATGCGCCAAGACAACCCTGGCACATAAAAGGGGCCGAGAGCATAATGCTCCAGCCGTATAAGGTCAAGAGTTATTGATTAGAATTCGACCGATTTGGCCGTTTCTACTCAAGTTCTCAACCACACTTATTAAAAAAGGGAGACCGGTTGCCCAGCCTCCCTTTCTATTTACACCAGTAACTAAAGCTTATTTATCACTAAAGGCTTCAGTTAAACGTGCTTCAACTTCATCAGCACTGGCAGGCATGCCGCCGGCTGCTTTCAGTTTATCAGCTTCACGAAGATCGCGCTTACGCTTACGTTCTTTGTGATAAGCCAAACCTGTACCTGCAGGAATCAAGCGACCAACAACTACGTTTTCTTTCAGTCCACGTAGACTATCAACCTTACCCGTTACTGAACCTTCGGTTAGTACGCGAGTTGTTTCCTGGAACGATGCTGCCGAGATGAACGACTCAGTTGCCAAAGATGCCTTCGTTATACCCAGTAGTACACGCTGACCTTTTGCAACAATCTTCTCTTCAGTGCTCAATTCATCATTTTGCTTAAGGAAAGCGTTAAACTCAACCTGCTCGCCTTGAATGAAGGTTGAATCACCAGACTGATCAATCAATACCTTACGCAACATCTGACGTACGATAACTTCGATGTGTTTATCGTTAATGCCAACGCCCTGCAAGCGATATACTTCTTGCACTTCGTTAGTAATATAAACAGCCAACTCACCAATGCCTAGAAGACGTAGAATATCATGTGGGTTCATTGGGCCATCAGAGATAACCTCACCCTTTTCAACTTTTTCGCCTTCAAATACGTTCAGGTGACGCCACTTAGGAATCAACTCTTCGTAGACATCAGAACCGTCTGTCGGACTGATAACTAAACGCTTCTTACCCTTAGTCTCTTTACCGAAGCTAACCGCACCAGAAACTTCCGCTAAAATAGCAGGTTCTTTTGGCTTACGCGCTTCGAATAAGTCAGCAACTCGCGGCAGACCACCGGTAATATCTTTGTTACCAGACGATTCCTGAGGAATACGGGCAATTGCATCACCAATATTCACTTCAGCGCCATCTTCATGGTTAACCAGGGAGTTAGCAGGCAGTAAATACTGCGCTGGTGTATTAGCACCTGGTAGCATCACTTCTTCACCAGCCGCATCAACTAGCTTCACCATTGGGCGAATATCTTTACCAGCCGCAGGACGAACGGCAGGATCAATCACCTCAATGTTAGAAAGACCGGTTAACTCATCAACCTGACGGTTAATAGTAATGCCTTCTTCCATACCAATGAACTGAATGAAACCTTTCACCTCAGTAATAATTGGGTGGGTGTGTGGATCCCAACTTGCCACTTTCTGGCCAGCTTCAACCTCATCACCATCTTTCAATGAAATCACAGCGCCATAAGGAAGCTTATACAGCTCACGCTCACGACCATGTTCATCAGCAAGAGTAATCGACCCCGAACGAGAAACAGCCACTAGCTCGCCTGTTTCTTTCGTTACAGTCTTCATATTGTGAAGACGAATCTTACCCTTGTTCTTAACTTGTACGCTATCCGCAGCAGACTGACGAGATGCAGCACCACCAATGTGGAATGTACGCATCGTCAACTGTGTACCCGGCTCACCGATCGACTGCGCAGCGATAACGCCAACAGCTTCACCCGCATTAACCAAATGACCACGACCTAGATCACGACCATAACAGCTAGCACAGATACCCTGACGAGTTTCACAGGTAATGGCGGAACGAACGTAAACTTCGTCAATCCCCATCGTTTCAATTTTCTCTACCCACTGCTCATCAATCAAAGTACCACGAGCAACTGCTAGATCATCTTCTGAACCTGGCTTAAATACGTCTTTAGCAACAGTACGACCCAAGATACGAGTACCTAGTGGTACTACAACATCACCGCCTTCAATTAGCGGAGTCATTTCAACGCCGTACTCAGTACCGCAATCATCCTCAGTAACAACCAAGTCTTGCGCTACGTCTACTAGACGACGCGTCAAGTAACCCGAGTTTGCTGTCTTCAATGCTGTATCGGCTAGACCTTTACGAGCACCGTGAGTCGAGGTGAAGTACTGCTGTACGTTCAAACCTTCACGGAAGTTAGCCACAATCGGGGTTTCAATAATTGAACCATCCGGCTTGGCCATCAAACCACGCATACCGGCTAACTGACGAATCTGAGCTGGGCTACCACGAGCACCAGAGTCAGCCATCATATAAACCGAGTTGAAAGACTCTTGATCGATACCTGTTGGGTTACCATCACGGTCAAGAACCGGCTCAGTACCCAAATTATCCATCATCGCCTTCGCAACGACTTCGTTAGCACGAGACCAGATATCAACAACCTTGTTGTACTTTTCGCCTTGAGTAACAAGACCCGAAGCAAACTGGCTTTCAATTTCTTTAACTTCAGCATCCGCTTCAGCAACAATGGTCGCTTTAGCAGCAGGAATAACGAAATCGTTAACACCGATCGATACACCTGAAATCGTTGCATACTCAAAACCGGTATACATGATTTGGTCAGCGAAGATAACGGTGTCTTTCAAACCAACACGACGATAAGCCGTGTTAAGTAAGTTAGAGATCGCCTTCTTCTTCATTGGCTGGTTAACCAAGTCGTAAGACAAACCTGTAGGAACGATGCGGAATAACAATGCACGGCCAATAGTCGTATCAACAACCTTAGTTGTGGCAATACTATTACCTTCGTGATCGTTAACTACTTCGCTAATACGCACCTTAACTTTGGCCTGTAACTCAACCATACCACTGCCATAGGCACGTGTTACTTCGTCAAGGTTCGCCAAGAACATGCCTTCGCCTTTAGCGGCTACACGTTCACGAGTCATCCAGTAAAGACCCAATACAACGTCCTGTGAAGGAACGATAATTGGCTCACCGTTGGCTGGCGATAGTACGTTGTTCGTTGCCATCATCAAGGCACGAGCTTCAAGCTGAGCTTCAATTGTTAACGGTACGTGTACCGCCATTTGGTCACCATCGAAATCGGCGTTATAAGCCGCACAAACCAATGGGTGTAATTGAATCGCTTTACCTTCAATCAAGGTAGGCTCGAACGCTTGAATACCCAATCTGTGCAATGTTGGTGCACGGTTTAACATAATTGGGTGTTCACGAATAACTTCAGCAAGGATATCCCATACCTCAGCTGTTTCACGCTCTACCATCTTCTTAGCGGCTTTAATCGTCGTCGCTAGACCACGGTGCTCAAGCTTACTGAAGATGAATGGCTTAAATAATTCCAATGCCATCTTCTTAGGAAGACCACACTGATGCAAGCGTAGCTTTGGACCTACGGTAATTACCGAACGACCCGAGTAATCAACTCGCTTACCTAGCAGATTCTGACGGAAACGACCCTGTTTACCCTTGATCATATCAGCAAGAGATTTAAGCGGACGCTTGTTAGAACCCGTAATAGCACGACCACGACGACCGTTATCTAATAACGCATCAACAGACTCTTGCAACATACGTTTTTCGTTACGTACGATGATGTCTGGAGCACTTAGCTCAAGAAGACGCTTTAAACGGTTGTTACGGTTAATCACTCGACGATATAAATCGTTCAAGTCAGAAGTCGCAAAACGGCCACCATCCAGCGGTACCAGCGGACGAAGATCCGGTGGAAGAACTGGTAGAACCGTCATAATCATCCACTGCGGGTTATTACCTGAGTTGTAGAATGCTTCTAACAACTTAAGACGCTTGGACAATTTCTTAATTTTTGTTTCAGAGTTGGTTGCAGGAATCTCTTCACGCAATGTCTGAATCTCTTCATCTAAAATGATGTGAGATAACAAGCCTTGAATCGCCTCAGCACCCATCTTAGCTTCAAATTCGTCGCCGAATTCTTCAATCGCTTCGTAGTACTGTTCGTCATTCAATAGCTGACCGACTTCAAGAGTCGTCATGCCTGGCTCTGTAACTACGAAAGATTCATAATAAAGAATACGCTCGATGTCACGTAACGTCATATCTAGCATTAAACCAATACGCGAGGGTAATGATTTAAGGAACCAGATGTGCGCTACTGGGCTCGCTAGGTCGATGTGACCCATGCGATCACGACGAACTTTAGATTGTGTAACTTCTACGCCACACTTCTCACAAATCACGCCACGATGCTTCAGACGCTTGTACTTACCGCACAAACATTCGAAGTCTTTAATAGGGCCAAAGATACGCGCACAAAACAAGCCATCACGCTCAGGCTTGAAGGTACGGTAGTTAATAGTCTCGGGTTTTTTAACTTCCCCATAAGACCAAGAACGAATCATATCTGGCGATGCCAAGCCGATGCGGATCGCATCAAACTCGTCAGCATTCGACTGATTTCGAAGAAAATTAACTAAGTCTTTCATGTTCTATTTTTGCTCCGTTTGCAGTTAAGCGGCTAGTCTCCTAGCCGCCTGCACTGATACGATTACTCGTTAATTAACTCGATGTCGATACCTAGCGAACGAATCTCTTTAACTAATACGTTAAAGGATTCTGGCATGCCAGGTTCCATACGATGATCACCGTCTACGATGTTTTTATACATCTTAGTACGACCAGCAACATCATCCGACTTCACAGTCAGCATTTCTTGAAGAGTATAAGCAGCACCATAAGCTTCTAGTGCCCACACTTCCATCTCACCGAAACGCTGGCCACCGAACTGAGCTTTACCACCCAGTGGCTGCTGAGTTACTAGGCTGTATGAACCGGTAGAACGAGCGTGCATCTTATCGTCAACCAAGTGGTTCAACTTAAGCATGTACATATAACCAACGGTCACAGGACGATCAAAAGAATTACCCGTACGGCCATCAAACAAGGTCATCTGACCTGATTCAGGCTGATCGGCTAAGCGCAACATACGCTTAATTTCAACTTCTTTTGCACCATCAAATGCCTGCGTACCCATAGGTACACCGCCACGAAGGTTGTGAGAAAGCTCTAAAATTTCTTCATCGCTGAAGCCATCTAGATTTTCTTTGCTATACGTCGCATCACCGTTATAAATTTCTTCAAGCAGTGCACGGATGTCTGCCACAGCGCGCTGCTGCTTCAACATCTTGTCGATCTTTTCACCCAGACCTTTCGCCGCTAGACCCAAGTGAATTTCCATCACCTGACCAACGTTCATTCGCGAAGGTACACCTAGTGGGTTCAATACGATATCTACAGGGGTTCCCTCAGAATCATATGGCATATCTTCAACCGGCATAACCGCTGAGATAACACCCTTGTTACCGTGACGCCCAGCCATCTTATCACCCGGCTGGATTTTCCGCTTAATTGCCAAGTAAACTTTAACAATTTTCAGAACGCCCGGTGCTAGATCATCACCACTTTGCAGCTTGCGCTTTTTATCTTCGAACTTTTCGTCCAATTCTTTAGCACGATCTGCTAACTGCTGCTCTGCTTGCTCGATTAGTTCAGCCAGTGTTTCGTCTTGTGGACGAATACGGAACCAATCATCAGCAACCAGAGTTTCTAGATACTCAGCCGTTAAGATATCGCCTTTAGCCAAACCTGTTGCCGCGTTAACTTTTGCACCGACTAAGGCACGCTGCAAACGCTCAAAGGTTGCGCCTTGAACAATACGTAACTCTTCATTCAAATCTTTGCGTACTTCGTCCAGCTGCATTTGCTCAATTTCAAGAGCTCGCTGGTCTTTTTCAACACCGTCACGGGTGAAGACTTGTACGTCAATGATGGTACCAGTGGTGCCGGTCTTAACACGTAAAGATGTATCTTTAACGTCAGAAGCCTTTTCACCAAAGATGGCACGTAATAGTTTTTCTTCTGGCGTCAGCTGAGTTTCGCCTTTAGGCGTCACTTTACCAACTAGAATATCACCGGCTTTAACTTCAGCACCGATATAAACAATACCAGACTCATCCAACTTACCTAATGCAGACTCACCAACGTTTGGAATATCGGAAGTTACTTCTTCAACACCTAATTTAGTATCACGAGCAACACAAGTTAATTCTTGGATGTGAATCGTCGTTAGACGATCTTCCTGAGCAACACGCTCGGAAAGCAAGATCGAATCTTCGAAGTTGTAACCATTCCACGGCATAAATGCGATGCGGAAGTTCTGACCAAGCGCTAGCTCACCTAAATCAATAGATGGACCGTCTGCCATGATGTCACCACGTACAACCATGTCGCCAGCTTTAACAAGCGGCTTCTGGTTAATACAGGTGTTCTGGTTAGAACGGGTGTATTTGGTTAGGTTGTAGATATCCACACCTGCATCACCAACAGGAGTTTCGTCGTCGTTTGCTTTCACAACGATGCGGCTTGCGTCTACAGACTCAATCACACCACCACGGGTAGCAACCGCACACACACCAGAATCACGAGCAACTGCGCTCTCAATACCAGTACCTACAAGAGGCTTTTGAGCAATTAACGTCGGCACAGCCTGACGTTGCATGTTAGATCCCATCAATGCTCGGTTAGCATCATCGTGCTCTAAGAACGGAATCAACGAAGCAGCGATGGAAACCATCTGCTGTGCCGACACATCCATCAATGTTACCGAGGCCGGTGACATCATGGTGGATTCATTCTTATGACGAACAGGAATCAAGTCGCCTAATAAATTTTTGTTCTCATCTACTGGTACAGATGCCTGTGCAATAACGTGATCAGCCTCTTCGATTGCGGAGACATAAATCACTTCATCGCTAATTAGGCCATCTTTAACAATACGGAATGGAGTTTCCAAGAAACCGTAGTTGTTAGTACGAGCATACGTTGCCAATGAGTTGATCAGACCAATATTTGGCCCTTCAGGTGTTTCAATCGGACATACACGACCATAGTGAGTCGCGTGAACATCTCGCACCTCAAAACCAGCACGTTCACGAGTCAAACCACCGGGGCCTAATGCAGAAATACGACGCTTATGCGTAACTTCTGATAGCGGGTTGTTTTGATCCATAAACTGAGACAACTGAGAAGAGCCAAAGAACTCTTTCATCGCTGCTGCAACAGGTTTTGCGTTAATCAAATCTTGTGGCATCAAGCCTTCAGATTCAGCCATTGATAAACGCTCACGAACGGCACGCTCAACACGCACAAGACCAACACGGAATTGGTTCTCTGCCATTTCACCTACAGAACGTATACGACGGTTACCCAAGTGGTCGATATCGTCCACTTCACCTTGACCATTACGAATACTGATCAAAGTTTTAAGTACCGCGATGATGTCATCTTTAGCTAAGGTACCAGCGCCTGTCGTTTCTTCACGACCGATGCGACGGTTAAACTTCATACGACCCACTGCAGACAGGTCATAACGCTCTTCAGAGAAGAACAAGTTTTCAAACAATGCTTCTGCTGATTCTTTCGTTGGCGGCTCACCTGGGCGCATCATACGATAGATTTCAACAAGGGCTTCTAAACGATTACGAGTTGGATCGATACGTAAAGTATCAGAGATGAATGATCCACAATCCAATTCGTTAGTATAGATAGTCTCAAAGCTAGTAATACTTGCTGCACGTAGAGCATCTAAAATTTCTTCAGATATCTCTGCATTACATTCTGCAATGACTTCGCCAGTTGCTGCATCAATGATGTCTTTTGCAAGTGCTTTGCCATACAAGTATTCAGACGGTACAGGTAGCTGCTCTACACCGGCTTTTTCTAATTGACGAATGTGACGCGCAGTAATACGGCGACCACTTTCTACAATAATACTGCCTTCACTGTCTTTAATATCAAACGCAGCCGTTTCACCACGCAAACGCGCAGGAATAAGTTTTAGCTGGGCTTCTTCAGCAGACAGGCTGTAAGTATCGTTATCGTAGAACATCTCCAACACTTCTTGAGTGCTGTAGCTCAACGCACGCAACAAGATAGTTGCAGGCAGCTTACGACGACGGTCAATACGTACATAAACTAGGTCTTTTGGATCGAACTCGAAGTCCAACCAAGAACCACGGTAAGGAATTACACGGGCGTTATATAACAACTTGCCAGATGAATGCGTCTTACCTTTGTCGTGATCATAGAACACGCCAGGGGAACGGTGTAATTGAGATACGATTACACGCTCAGTACCATTAATGATAAAGGTACCGTTGTCAGTCATCAGAGGCATCTCGCCCATGTAGACTTCCTGTTCCTTAATATCTTTAATAGCTTTTGTTGAAGAGTCTTTATCATAAATGATCAAGCGTACTTTAACGCGCAGAGGCGCTGCAAAAGTAACGCCACGCGACATACATTCTTTTTCATCGAATGTCGGCGTGCCTAAGCGGTAGCTCACATATTCTAATGCCGCATTACCCGAATAACTTACGATCGGGAATACAGATCTAAATGCAGCATTAAGACCAATATCGTCAGAGCCATCTTGTTGAACTAACGACAAGAACTTGCGATATGAATCGATTTGAATGGCCAATAAAAAAGGCACATCCATCACGGTTGGTAATTTACCGAAATCCTTACGGATTCGTTTCTTCTCAGTATATGAGTAAGCCATCAGTTATCCCCAGACTGTCCGCATAATGGGTTTAATGCCCATGATCAAGGATATATCCATGTGATTATGTATCACAGCAGCCCGCAGGCCATTAACTTTCTTCCAAAACGCGAAAAAGGCCGACAGGAAAACCCGTCAGCCAATTTCTGCCATTAGACTCTATACAGAGCCTAACAACATTGCAACCAATTGAAATTACTTAATTTCAACAAGTGCACCGGCTTCTTCAAGCGCAGCTTTAGTTTCTTCAGCTTCTTCTTTAGATACGCCTTCCTTAATAGGAGCAGGAGTACTTTCAACAAGACCTTTAGCTTCTTTCAGGCCTAAACCTGTGATGCCACGAACAGCCTTGATTACAGCAACTTTCTTATCGCCAGCGCCAGTCAAGATAACATCAAACTCAGTTTGAGCTTCAGCACCGCCAGCGTCGCCGCCAGCAGCAGGACCAGCCGCAGCAACAGCTGCAGTTACGCCGAATTTTTCTTCCATTGCTTCAATCAATACAACAACGTCTGATACAGACATTTCAGCGATGGCATTAAGGATATCTTCGTGAGATACAGACATGAGTCTATTCCTATCAATGTGGGCATATTGCCCATTTAATCTTTTATAAACGGCTTAAATTTATTTTTGCTTAGCAAAATACAAAATTAAGCGGCTTGCTCTTCTTTCTGATCGCGAACGGCCGCAATAGTGCGAACCAATTTGCCAGCAGCTGCTTCTTTAATCGTGCCCATAAGCATAGAGATTGCTTCGTCATAAGTAGGCAATGTTGCCAACTTAGCGATGTCAGTCAATTCGCCTTCGAAAGCACCGGCTTTCAACTCAAACTTAGCATTTTCTTTAGCGAACTTACTCAGGATGCGGGCAGCCGCACCTGGATGTTCGTTAGAGAATGCAATCAAAGTTGGGCCAACAAAGGTGTCTGTTAGACACTCAAAGTCTGTACCTTCTACTGCGCGACGAGCCAATGTGTTACGTACGACTTTAATCCATACGCCAGCATCACGGGCTTCTTTACGCAGAGCAGTCATAGCTCCAACTGTTACGCCGCGAGAATCCGCAACTACACCAGATAAAGCTAACTTAGCAGCAGTCTGGACTTCAGCAACGATCGCTTGTTTTTCTACAAGTCCTAAAGCCACAATGAACTCCTAACTTTCAATGAACCCCGAAGGGTTCTTTTAATTCGGTGGGTTGTTGGCATCAAGCAAGCTTGAATTCAACAGGGGCCACACCATTTGCGTAGGCAACTATTAAGCAAACAACTCTTTAGCAGAGCCTTTTAGCCATTTGCACCTACGGTCTTCAATGGCTCAACAAGTAAACTTGTCGAACCCCAAAGAATTAGATAGCCAACGCGCCGAAATCGACGGTTAAACCAGGACCCATAGTCGTAGACAGAGTCACTTTTTTCAAATAAGCACCTTTGGCAGAAGAAGGCTTAGCTTTCTTCAAATCAACCAATAGAGCTTCTAAATTTTCTTTGATCTTATCTACAGAGAAATCAGCTTTGCCGATTGTGCTGTGGATAATACCATTCTTGTCATTTCTGTAACGAATCTGACCGGCTTTTGCATTCTTAACTGCAGTAGCAACATCTGGAGTTACCGTGCCAACCTTAGGGTTAGGCATAAGTCCACGAGGACCTAGAACCTGACCTAGCTGACCAACAACACGCATTGCGTCTGGAGATGCGATTACAACGTCAAAATTCAGGTCACCGCCCTTCATTTGAGCTGCAAGATCGTCCATACCTACAACATCTGCACCGGCTTCAAGTGCTTTTTCAGCATTTGCGCCCTGAGTGAAAACTGCAACACGTACAGTTTTACCAGTACCGTGTGGTAGCACAGTAGAGCTACGAACGTTCTGATCAGATTTACGCGCATCAATTCCTAAATTCACAGCAACATCTAGTGCTTCAGTAAACTTAACATTTGATACTTCAGCCAATAATGCAACAGCTTCTTCTACAGAATAAACCTTGCCCGCTTCAACTTTTTCAGCGATTAGCTTTTGACGCTTAGAGATTTTAGCCATTATTCAACACCTTCCACATTAATGCCCATGGAGCGAGCAGAACCCGCGATAGTGCGAACAGCTGCATCTAAATCAGCAGCAGTCAGATCAACTTCTTTAGCCTGAGCAATTTCTTCCAACTGAGCGCGAGTAACAGTACCCACTTTATCAGTATTTGGACGAGCAGAACCCGAAGTGATACCGGCAGCCTTCTTCAAGAAGAAAGAAGCTGGCGCAGTTTTAACTTCAAATGTGAAGCTACGATCACTATATACAGAAATAACAACAGGAACTGGTGAACCAGCTTCCAAGCTCTGTGTTTGAGCATTGAACGCCTTACAGAATTCCATAATGTTAAGGCCATGCTGACCTAGCGCAGGACCAACAGGTGGACTTGGATTTGCTTTACCAGCTGCTACTTGCAACTTGATATAAGCTTCAACTTTCTTAGCCATATCTTACTCCGTTTGGGTATAACGCTAGATTAACTAGCTTCCCGATTAAACAAGCCCCGACTAATCGAGGCTAAAAAATTATACTGCTTTTTCAACCTGAATAAATTCAAGCTCAACCGGGGTATTACGACCAAAGATCGTTACCGCAACTTTTAAGCGAGATTTAGCATAATCGACGGTCTCAACAACACCATTAAAGTCAGCGAACGGCCCATCAATAACACGAATAATTTCGCCAGGCTCGTAAACTGTCTTCTGCGTTGGAGACTCTGCACCTTCCTGAACACGTTGCAAAATAGCATCCGCTTCCTTAGGTGTAATAGGTGCTGGCTTAGAGGCTGTACCGCCAATAAAACCAAGAACACGCGGAGTCTGCTTCACCAGATGCCACGTTTCATCATTCATTTCCATCTCTACCAGCACATAGCCAGGATAGAATTTACGTTCACTTTTACGCTTCTTGCCATCGCGCATCTCGATGACTTCTTCAGTCGGCACCAAAATTTCGCCAAACTGATCTTGCATATCATGCAATTCAATTCTTTCGCTCAAGCCACTCAGGACGCGTTTTTCGTAACCTGAATAGGCGTGCACTACATACCAACGTTTTGACATTACGCTTCCTCAGATTAGCCTAGTAGCAATGAAATCAACCAGCTGAGTAGTGAATCAACACCCCACAATACTAGCGACATAAGAATAACTACAACTACAACAATCAATGTTGTCTGTGTAGTTTCTTGACGAGTCGGCCAAACAACTTTGCGACGTTCAAGATTTGCAGACTTAAGGAACTGCAAGAAAATCTGACCCTTCGTGGTTATCAAGGCGATACCCACAGAAGACAACATAAGAAACACCACACCCAGTACGCGATACAACAATGACTCACCAGCATACTGATAATTACCAACAATCGCTGCCGCCAACAAGGCAATCGCCAAAATCCACTTTATAATATCCAGTGGCGATCTTTGTATATTACTATCTGCACTCATTATTCTTTCCCTAAAGCCAAAAATGGCAGCCGAAGCTACCATTTTAAGAATTTGGCAGGCCACGAGGGACTCGAACCCCCAACATTCGGTTTTGGAGACCGACGCTCTACCAGTTGAACTAGTGGCCTTTATTTGGTTTAGCGCGCAGAAAGATACAGCACACTATCCTTTTAAGCAAGAATTTAATTTGCTTATTTGTGGTTTTAACCACTCCCTCTTTAAGGGACGGCAATTATGCCACTATCCATTACTTAAGCAACCGCTTATCCACCTATTTTCTATTGATTACTGCATTTTTTAATTCCGACACAGATTATCGACCTTCATTGGAGCCTATTTTGGGATCGCCTACCTTATAGAAGAACTAGGTTCGCCCCTTACATCTTTCATATCCACCGATATAAGCAGCCTTTTGAATAATAATGACTACTTTACACCCTATATATGAAGTTTTACTGGTCATTCACTACACATTAACTCAAAATACCGCGCCTATTTTTAAAAATTTACTCACATTGATTAAATTTTATGCCAAGAACAGGCTTTAAGCCTGTAGAATGGCGCACGAAATTTTTATACACCTTAGCTTATCGAGTAATGCTATGACTGACTTATCGAAGTACAGAAATATCGGTATTTTTGCCCACGTTGACGCGGGCAAAACCACTACTACCGAACGTATCCTAAAATTGACTGGTAAGATCCATAAAACCGGTGAAGTACATGACGGCGAATCAACTACCGATTTCATGGAACAGGAAGCTGAGCGCGGTATTACCATTCAGTCTGCTGCGATCACGACTTTCTGGAAAGACCACCGTATGAACGTGATCGATACTCCTGGACACGTAGATTTCACTGTTGAAGTTTACCGCTCTTTGAAAGTACTTGATGGCGGTATTGGTGTTTTCTGTGGTTCTGGCGGTGTTGAGCCTCAGTCCGAAACTAACTGGCGTTATGCCGATGAGTCGGGCGTCTCTCGTATCATCTTCGTAAACAAGCTAGACCGTATCGGCGCCGATTTCTTAAAAGTTACTGAGCAAGTACAGAAAGTACTTGGCGCAGTACCTCTTATCATGGTCCTTCCAATCGGTATCGAAGATGACTTCGTCGGTGTCGTTGACCTACTATCTCGTAAAGCCTACATCTGGGATGATTCTGGTGAGCCAGAAAACTACGTTGTAGAAGACGTTCCAGCTGACATGGTTGAAGACGTTGAAATGTATCGTGAACAGCTAATCGAAACTGCTGTTGAAATGGATGACGACCTGATGATGGCTTACATGGATGGCGAACAGCCAACTATGGAGCAAATCAAAGCGTGTATCCGTGAAGGAACCAACAAACTTAAGTTCTTCCCAACTTACTGTGGTTCTGCGTTTAAAAACAAGGGTATTCAGTTAATCCTTGACGCTGTTGTTGATTACCTACCAAGCCCAACTGACGTTATTCCTCAGCCACTTACTGATGAACTTGGCGAGCCGACTGGCGAAGTTGCTACGGTATCTGTTGATGAACCTTTCCGCGCACTTGCGTTTAAAATCATGGATGACCGTTTCGGCGCCCTGACCTTTATTCGTGTTTACTCAGGTAAGCTTAACAAGGGTGATACCATCCTTAACTCTTTCACTGGCAAGTCAGAACGTATTGGCCGCATGTGTGAAATGGAAGCTGATGAGCGTAAAGAGCTATCCTCTGCACAAGCAGGCGACATTCTAGCGATCGTTGGCATGAAGAACGTTCAAACTGGTCATACTCTATGTGATCCTAAGCACGAATGTACTCTTGAAGCTATGGTATTCCCAGAGCCAGTAATCTCTATCTCTGTAACACCTAAAGATAAAGGTGGTGCTGAGAAGATGGGCATCGCTATCGGTAAGATGGTTGCTGAAGATCCAACATTCTTGGTGCATACTGACGACGAAACTGGCCAGACTATCCTTCGCGGAATGGGCGAGCTTCACTTAGATATTAAAGTTGATATCTTGAAGCGTACTTATGGCGTTGATCTTGAAGTAGGCGAACCTCAGGTTGCTTACCGTGAGACAATCAACCAAGAAGTTGAAGATTCTTATACCCACAAAAAGCAGTCTGGTGGTTCTGGTCAATACGGTAAGATCGATTACCGCATTAAGCCTGGCGAACAGGGTTCTGGCTTTACTTTCACTTCTAATGTTGTTGGTGGTAACGTTCCTAAGGAATTCTTACCTGCAATCGAGAAGGGCTTCAAAGGCATGATGGACACCGGTGTTCTTGCTGGCTTCCCTGTTCTTGATGTTGAAGTTGAAGTATATGACGGTGGCTACCACGCAGTTGACTCCTCTGCTGTTGCTTTCGAAATCGCTGCTAAAGGCGCCTTCCGCCAGTCTATCCCTAAGGCTAAACCACAGCTTCTTGAGCCAATCATGAAGGTTGACGTATTCACTCCTGACGATCACGTTGGTGATGTTATTGGTGACCTTAACCGTCGTCGCGGCATGATCGCTGGTCAAGACGCTGGCCTTTCTGGCGTTAAGATCAAAGCAGACGTTCCACTATCTGAAATGTTCGGTTACATCGGATCTCTACGCACCATGACTTCTGGTCGTGGTCAGTTCTCGATGGAATTCGCACATTACGCGCCTTGCCCTAACTCAGTTGCTGAAAAAGTAATTGCTGAAGAAAAAGAGCGTGCTGCTAAGAAGTAATTTGATTACTTTTTAGAGCGTTAAAAAAACCCCATCAGTGCAAACTGATGGGGTTTTTTATTACCTAAAGAAAAGATATTCTCCACTGAGAACACAGAGTCGGCGCCCTACACAAAGAGGAGCCAAGAAAAAACAAAAGAGTAAATAATAAGTCCAAGAGAGACAATTTTTTAATTTTGATCTTCTTTTACTCTACGTCTTTTCTCTCTCCTCCGTGCAGCGCAGCGACTCTGTGCTTATATGGACTCCCACGTGCTAGTCAAATAGATTCTGAATTAAAAAGTAAGATCCTTGCTTATATACGGGCTCATTTTGAGGCGCTACCTCTGGCCACTGATGTATTCGCACCCTCATGACTTTTCTCTGTGACGGTATTAACTACCTGGGCACGGAACAG
>Ga0209292_1003815_pt1 | contig 16367 bp, 19 predicted proteins | sample GOMGulsemesocosm_2_FD_184634 | JGI IMG/M metagenome (GOLD analysis project Ga0209292, IMG submission 184634) | Methane-oxidizing microbial communities from mesocosms in the Gulf of Mexico - GOM9C Gulf of Mexico (SPAdes) (version 2) | ecosystem: Environmental > Aquatic > Marine > Cold seeps... | reverse complement strand
AAAATTAATTTTCTATAGAAAATGATTGTTGAAAAATAAAAACCCATGCCATTGAAAATAAATAACTTTAAATATCAATATATTATGTAAATTAAAAAATATGCCAAGTTTTTATGAGAAAGCCGTGGTTCCACCCCTAAAGTACAAAATTTTCAAGCCAGTATTGAAAAATTTATAGATTCTCCTGAGGCCTTAATTTCGACACTTCGGCAAGTTAATTTTTTATGAGAAAGCCGTGGGGGTAAAGGCACGGCTTTCTCATAAAAAACTGGCGTGATATTTGCGTAGATTATAAGCTCAATAAAAATAAGCAATACAGAATTTATTAAAATTAATTTTCTATAGAAAATGATTGTTGAAAAATAAAAACCCATGCCATTGAAAATAAATAACTTTAAATATCAATATATTATGTAAATTAAAAAATATGCCAAGTTTTTATGAGAAAGCCGTGGGGGTAAAGGTACCATCCTGTACGGATTTCACCACCGCATGAAGATAACCGATTTTATTTTTAATACTGCTGTTTTGTATCGCGCACTGTATCACCGCTAAAACGGCCAGTTGTTGAGAGCTATTAAGTTTAGATAATTTTTTTTTAGCCGCAGGCTGTTCTTGGTCAGAAAAACAATCCAAAGAAACCACCACGGGATTTTTTTCTGTGGTTGTTTTTTTAGTAATCTCTGTTTTAGTCTCTGTAATAGTTTCAGCGGGTTTGCTTACACTTGTTTGCTCAGCAGAGGGTAAACTGGTTTGTGCCTTTTTGCGTAATCTGTGATTTTTCTTGGCTTTGGCGGGGAGTTTTACTTTGGCTAACGCGCTATTTAGGGATTCAATATCCAATTCGTAATGCGTCCGCGCAGGGATTTGTTTCAGCGACGTTTTTATAAACGGGAACTTCGCTAAGGTCTCCTGTTTTAAACGTCTAAATTTATAAATAGAAATATGCAATTCATCAGCAAAATCTTGGTCGGTTTTATAGAATTGTCATCCCATTTTTTCACGCCAATAAATAACTTGATTCACAAACACAGCGGCGAAATGGTCAAAGTCAACCAGTTGAAAAATAGACTCGCGAATTAATAACACGGAATCGTTTTGTGGCAATATTACGGAAGTTTGTAAGGTCATTGGCTTCACTTATTTGTATGACTACAAGCAAAGCATTGAGGTTTCAATCGGAATCGACTAAAATTTTCTCTAATACTTTTGCCATAGCTGCTATATGGTTAAGGTTAGTCCGTACATAAAACCTTGCAGGGTTTTGTGTATGGCATCTGTTATTAAGATACCACTAAGTTTTATAGTTGTCTCGTTTTTTTATTGACCCTGAAAAAACAAAAGCCGCTTCCCGCTCCAATCTCCTACCTATTTTTAATTGACACAAACTTAAAAACCCACTATAAAAGAGACTGATATATTTCGTTAGCCTGTGTTTTTAGTCAGGTAATATCAATGTCAAAGCAATTTCCTTTGATAAGCGAGTAATACTAAAGAATATCAGGGCGAATGTTCCTGATAATAATATTGTTATCATAGGCACTTCCGCGTTGCGAAAGTACCTATGATAACGCCGTGGTGACGGGAAATCCGTCACCACGGCGTTATACCTCAAGGAGAAAGCTTGTGACCCTAATCACTTCGATTCAACAGATTGAGGAGAATTTTAACATTCTTCAATCGTCGATTGCCAAACTGGATAGTCGTGCAATTGATCTAGTTAGAAATGGCAAGTCAATTGTCGTAGCAAACTTTGGTGACAAATTGGCGTTTGCTCCATCACGTTTCTTGGGTTATCGCAACAATGATATTGATCAGCATATTAAAAAACGATCAAAACGAGATGGAAAAAAAACTAATCCGGCCATTGGAAAAGCTCTAGGGTTTGATAAGTCCTCGAATGAGGCAGCTGAATCTGCATTTCTGCTGTACTGTAAATCTCTGGGGAGTACCCCGCCTAAAAATCAGCGTAAATATTGGTTACTGCCCGATGCTATTGAGTTAGTCGATTTGGGGGCAGTCGCGAAGGACACAACCACGAATAAAACTGAAAAATTACAGCTTCATAAGGCCAGGTTAGGGCAAGGAAAATTCAGATCTGATCTAGAAGAAAAATGGAATGGCTGTAGCGTCACAGGTTGCACAATTCGCGAGGTGCTACGTGCTTCGCATATAAAGCCCTGGAAGGATTGTGACAACTCAGAGCGGCTAGATGCTGATAATGGGCTATTGCTAGTTGCTAATATAGATGCTCTTTTCGATACAGGTCTAATCTCATTTGAAAAGAATGGTGCACTCGTTTGTTCAAAAGCGCTGTCGAAAGCCAATCTCAAACTTCTAGCTGGCTGCACAACTGCAAAGTTAAATCTAAATCCGCAGCAAGCCCTGTATATGCAAATTCATCGTAAACTTCATCGCTTTGCGTAAATTGAGGTATAACATAAACATCCACCCGACTCAAAAGCTGCGTAGGTTGGGCTGCCGTCTTTTTGGCAACCCAACAATCAATCTATTTACCTGAAAATGTTGGGTTAGCACGTAGGCTGGGTTAGCTTATTGAGCGGAGCGAAATAACGTAACCCAGCTTAATTGACAGCCCAATAACAACCCAAAAAATGAGGTATACAATTCATTTGTTAAATTTGAATACCTTAAATCATATAACTTTTTTCATTCAATACCTTCTCCCTGCCCTCACCCCAACCCTCTCCCACAGGAGAGGGGGCCAAAACATGTCGAAACTCCCTCTTAGGGTTATTTTAATGCTTATACCTGCTGCTATCTTTTTATCTCATACACCAGAAATCACTCTTCTTACTTTTTATAATCCCGTAAAAAATTGTGTTTATCGGCTTGGCGTGTTAAATGTAAGTCTCTGGAGCGACTGATTTTTTAATTTAACGAGGAGTTAGAAATGGAAGGTTTATATGTTGTAGGCACTTTTATTGTGTTAGTGATTGTTACGGTGATTAAAGGGGTGCGTATTGTGCCGCAAGGGTACAAGCATATCGTGCAGCGATTAGGTAAATATCATTCGACTTTGGGGCCTGGGTTAAATTTTGTGATTCCTTATGTGGATTCTATTATTGAGAAAATTACCACCAAAGATATTGTGTTAGATATTCCCAGTCAAGAAGTGATTACTCGTGATAATGCGGTGATTGTGGCTAATGCGATTGCGTATATTAATATTGTTTCACCTGAAAAGGCGGTGTACGGGGTGGAGGATTATGTCTTAGCGATTGAGAAATTGATTCAAACTTCGCTTAGAGCAATTATTGGAGAGATGTCATTAGATGAGGCTTTATCGTCTAGGGATCACATTAAGTCTAAACTTAAAGAGGGTATTTCTGATGATATTGCGGATTGGGGTATTGCGTTAAAAACGGTTGAGATTCAAGATATTAATCCATCACAAACCATGCAAAAATCAATGGAAGAGCAAGGCGCGGCGGAAAGAGAGAGAAGAGCGGCGGTGACTCGAGCAGAAGGCGCGAAACAGGCGGCTATTTTAGAAGCGGATGGGCGCTTAGAAGCTTCAAGACGCGATGCGGAAGCAAAAATTTTATTGGCTAGAGCCAGTGCTAAATCGATTGAAAGTATCGCTGAGTCTTTGAAAGATAAAGAACTTCCTGCAACCTATTTATTGGGCGAGAAGTATATTGAGGCGATGCGTGAGTTATCTGAATCGGATAATGCTAAAACCATTGTACTGCCTTCCGATTTATTACAGTCGGTCAGAGGTTTAATGTCTAAGCATTAAAGCAAGTTGCTTTGCCTTGTTATTCCTGCTTGCTTAAAGCAGGAATCTTACGAATATCGACAAGCTCCCCGCTAAAGACTGCGGGGATGATGGGGAGTAAAGGTTTTTCTTATTACAAACTCTGCTTATTTAAGGACAACAATTAATGTGTTGCCTGAAAATTCTTTCACCATCACGCGGCTACCGACTTCTACGGTTTCTGTGCAAATAAATTGCCATTCATCATTGCCTAAAATGGGGGCGGGGAAACGTAAAGTTCCTCGTCCTTCGTGAGCCGAGTTGTATTCAATCACCGTTCCAATTTGCCCCAGCATATTTTCCAGTGCCATGCCGGATAAGGATTTGGTTTTAAAATGCGGAGACACCCATTTAAACCATGCAAAGACAATAAAAATAGATAAGCTAATCCAAAGTGTTAGTTGTTGGGTAAAGGATAGGGGAATTATTAATAGGATAAGCCCAACAAGGCAGGCGCTCAGGCCAAACCATAAGCTAATAAAGCTTAATAATAAAATTTCAGCTAAGGCTAAACTAAACCCAAAGATAAGCCAGTGCCAGTAAGCTATTTCTGTATTGAACCACTCTATCATGGGGATACCTCGCAAAAGTTATTTTCTTTTTTAGATGACACAGTACAATATACGCTTATTTTAAAGTAACAGGAAAAACCATGATTGTTTGGGCATTTAATTTACTTATTTTAGCCATTGGAATTTTAATTGTTGGCTTCATTAATCCAAAATGGATTTTATTTTGGTGGGAAAAGAAGGAGCCAACCCGTGTAGTAGTTCTGGGTATGGGTATGGCTTTATTAATGGGGGCTGCTGTTTTATTTGGTGAGGGCAATCGAAGTAATTCGCCTTTATCTGCGGTGGTTAAAAAAGATATGCCTGTGGTGATACAAAATGAAAGCCCCGAGGATTTAGTTTCCGACTAAAGATTATAGAATGACTACTTTATTACGCCCTGTATCTTTTGCTTGATACAGGGCTTTATCCGCGCGCTCAAATAGATTTTCATGAGTATCCCCTTGTTGTAAATCGGCAATACCACAAGAAATAGTAATACGAATTTCTTTTCCTGCATGGGTGAAGCTGGCCTTCTCAATGATTTTACGAATTTTCTCGGCAAAGATGAAAGAAGCTTTTTTATCTGAGTTGGATAACAACATGGAAAATTCTTCTCCTCCAAATCGGGAAACAAAATCGGTTTGGCGACAGTATTTTTGTAATAAAGAGGCAATAATAATAAGGGTTTTATCCCCTGCCTTATGGCCGTAGTTATCATTGACTAGCTTGAATAAATCAATATCCCAAATAAGCAAACTTAAAGGCGACTGAGTACGTTCCCAGCGCGAAAATTCAATCGCAAAGTGATGGTTATAGGCTAGACGATTGGGAAGTTTGGTTAATGGGTCGGTACGCGACTGTAGGGTACTTTTTTCCAATGCAGCCTCTAAGTCTTTCGTATGTTGTTTCATGGTTGCAATTTCAGCCTCCATTTTATTCATTTGAGAGTCGGTTTTATTTTGTAAATTTTGATTGGCTTCTTTATGCGTTTGAATTTGGGTTTTGAGTAAGGCAAGTTCATTTTGTATCAGAGATTTTAAGGGCTCTAATTGAGTTGCCTTGGCAGAATCTTCTTTTAGTCCCTGTATTTTTTCATACAGTAAGTGGCCTAAATTTTGCTCTGAATGTTGGCTTTCGTGTTGATACTGATGAATATGATGGGAGCTAATGGCTAATTCAGAAAGCTGCTCTGTAACCTGTGATAAAAAATAGGTAATATCTTCTTTTTCGTATTGGCTATGAGTTTGTATCGCATGTAAGAGTGCAAAGGAATCAGATATATTTTGCTGAAAGTTGCTGTCTGATAGTGTTTGTAATGCTTCAATGACCCTATTGGCTTCTGTTTTTACGCTCTTAGGAACTTCTAGTGTTTGAATTAGATTAATGAGCTGGGTTTTAATAAACGCAATCTCTATGTCTAGCGAATGAGGAGCAGAAAGGGAGGCGCTCTGGGTCGTACATAAGCTATTAAGTAAGCTAATGAGCTGCGAGGCACTCGCAATTTTCTTTTCTTCGTATTTTTGACAGAGGATTTTGAGTTTTTTCTCGGTGCGTTTGTCGTATTTCTGGTTAAGTAAAAACTCTAATAACAGTTGGCTATTATTCAGTGAATCTGTCGAATGAGCCGCTTTGGTATCATTAAAGCTTAGTAAGTGATTGCTGAATTGAGTGAGAACTCTGGCCAGTTTTTTATCACTCACTCCCTTATTAAGTTGCGAGCGTAACTGCTTAAGTTGAGGGTCTAAATTATCGTATATACCTTCTGAAATAATACAGAGTCGACTTAAAGCATGTCGGTAAAGTTCATTTTGCTCTGTTAAAAAAAGTTCCTTTTTTTCTAAAGCCTCTAAAGCGGCATAGTATTTTTTTTGCAATTTATTATTCTTATCTTCAGAATTTGTTAATACATTATTAATTAAATTCATACTCTTTTGATTCATAAGACGATATTAATATTAAAGCTTCATTATTTATTGCCTAAAAAGAAAAGACTTTTTCATCTCATAGGTTCTGAGAAGGCGGGTATAACTGAATAATGAAGGGGGTTATTATTAAACAGTAATCCAGATTTAGGTTTATTAAACCTAAATCTGGATTTTAAACCTTATTATTGGCTTTCTTGGGCAATTAATTGATTAATCACTTCAATGACTTGTTCATTGGAGCCAGCAGAACGGGCATTAACCATATACTTACCATTAACCACAATGGCAGGAACGCCTGTAATGCCGTATTTAGGTCCCATTGTTTTTGCTTTACGCATTTTAGCATCGACACTAAATGAATGGAACGCAGCGGTAAAGTCGTCTTGTGTAACGCCATGTTCAATAAAGAATTGAGCTAATTCTTTTTCACTGCTAAGCGATTGCTCTTTTACTTGAATCGCATGAAATAAATCGGCATGAACTTTATCAGTGATGCCTAACATTTCAGCGGTAAAGTAGGCTTTCGCATGTTTTCCCCAAACTTTACTGAATACAGCTGGCTGGCGAATGAAAGTTACATTTTTAGGTAAATTTTTTGCCCATTTCGCAAGGTGCGGTTCAAATTGGTAACAATGAGGGCAACCGTACCAAAAAAATTCAATGACTTCGACCTTACTCACATCTTGCGTCGGCTGTATGGCAGCTAAATCTTTATAGCCTTTTCCTTCGGCAAAACTGGCACTGCTGAACATCAATAAACTGAAGCAACTGGCTTGAATTATTTTTTTAATCATACTTAAACTTCCTTCGGTTTATTTCATGGTAGATATATATAAAGATACGGCTTTAATTTCTTTATCCGACATACGTTTGGCAATCATACGCATCATATTTTGCTCATCGTTGGTACGTTTACCTGCTTTAAAGTCCTGTAAGGTTTTTGCTAAATAATCGTTGTGCTGACCGTTAAGCGCAGGAAAAGCGGCGGGTTTATTGCCTTCGCCTTGTGGCCCATGACAAGCAATACAGGCAGATATCTCACTTTCTAAGTGACCATTAAGGTAAAGATCATGACCTAGAGTTAATTGAGCGAGCTGCTGCGCTTCTGCGGCTTGTTTTTTCTCATTCAAAGCCAGTTGTTGCTCTTCGGTTAATTCTGCGCCTTCTTCCATGTCATCATCATCGTCGTCATCCAGCTCTATTACAGGTAAGCTATTTTCACTCACATCCTGTGATTCATAATAAGCGGCAAGATCTTGTATATCAGCTTTACCTAAGCCTGAAACCATGGCACTCATCATAGGACCATTACGAGCCCCGTCTTTAAAGGCATGTAACTGTTTAATAATATATTCTTCGTTTTGAGACGCTAATTTTGGATACATAGACACGAGACTATTTCCTGTCTCTCCATGACAGCCAGCACAGGCTGCACTTTTTCCTTTGCCTAATTTAATACTTGCTTCTGCTTGCGCCACACCTGACATGCTTAGTAAAGAAAGCGATATAGATATCGCCAATAGACCCTTCTTCATTCGATTCCCCTTTCGGAATAAGATAAACATAAGCGAATCTTATGTACAATACTTCAAATTCTACTCTAATTTGATTAAACCCTCTACACGAGATACCCATGAATACTCTCTACCATAAGGCCGTTTTTACGCTAAGCGCGCCGAATTTAACATCAACTCCTAAAGATACAGGGCGAGAAGTAGCTTTTGCTGGGCGTTCAAATGCCGGAAAGTCTTCTGCATTGAATACCTTGACCCGCCAAAAATCTTTAGCCCGTACCAGTAAAACACCAGGGCGTACTCAGTTACTTAATTTCTTTGAACTCAATGAGAGCTTACGTTTTGTGGATTTACCCGGTTATGGCTATGCCAAAGTGCCTGAACGCGTAAAGCGTGAATGGCATGAGTTAATGGAATCCTACTTAAAAGAAAGAACGTCGCTGTACGGTATTATTTTAGTAATGGACATTCGCCACCCTTTAAGTGAATTTGATTGGCAAATGATAGAATGGTGCGATCATGAACAAAAGCCATTGCATATTTTATTAACCAAAGCCGATAAAATGAATTTTGGTGCGGCGAAAAATGTTTTATTTCAAGTTCAAGGCGAATTAGCCGAACGTGATATGGATGTTTCCCTACAGCTTTTTTCTTCATTAAAGAAAATGGGCGTAGAGGATGTGCATCATTTACTGGATAGCTGGTTTCAGGCTTAGAATTTAATCCTCCCATGAATAGAATATGGACTTACCGCCCTTTAAAAACAGCTCTGAGTTTAGGGCTGTTTTCGCTGCTTATGATTGGCCTGATTGGCTTATTGTTTCATAGCACGCGTGAGCAAGTGGCTGAAAATAAATATCAAGCCTTATTGCTGCAATTAAAGCAAGTAATCCCCGCCTATCGTTTTGATAACGACCTTGTGCAGGACAGCGTATTATTAGCTGGGCAGCGTATTTATCGCGCACGATACCAAGGAAAAGCGGTGGCGGCTTTAATCACCAGTACGGTTCAAGGCTATAACGGAAAAATAGAGTTATTAATTGCATTGTCTACTCAAGCTAAAATAATGGGCGTGCGTATTCTGAGTCACCATGAAACACCAGGGTTGGGCGATAAAATCGAGCTGAAAAAATCCAATTGGATTTTGAATTTCACCGATATTCCTTTTTCTGAGGTATTATTAAAACAATGGGCGGTTAAACGGGATGGTGGCGAGATTGACCAATTTACCGGAGCCACAATTACCCCGCGCGCTGTTGTACTCAGCATTAAACAAAGCCTGCAATTCTTTTTAGCGCATCAAACCGAGATTTTTCAATAAATGTTCCGTGATTACCGAGAGATTATTCATAATGGCTTATGGAAAAATAATCAAGCACTGGTGGCTTTATTAGGTTTATGTCCTTTACTGGCTGTCAGCAATACAGCGATTAATGCTCTGGGTTTAGGCCTGGCCACTGTGCTGACCTTAGTATTATCCAATAGCCTGATTTCTTTGGTACGGCGCTTTATTCTGCCTGAAATACGCCTGCCTTTATTTGTACTGATTATTGCAGGCATTGTCACGCTGATTGAATTTTCCTTGCAGGCTTGGTTTTATACACTGTATACCCGCTTAGGTATTTTTATACCCTTGATTGTGACTAATTGCCTGATTATGGGGCGCGCTGAAGTCTTCGCTTCTAAAAATTCCCCCTTACCGAGCTTAGTGGATGGCTTCGCTATGGGAATGGGCTTTAGTTTAGTCTTGCTGTTACTGGGCAGTGTGCGTGAGATTCTCAGTGCAGGAACCTTATTTGCACAGGCGGATGTACTGCTGGGGGACTTTGCCGCCAATTGGACTATCACGGTGTTTGCAACAGATTCAGGTTTATTATTAGCGGCATTACCCGCAGGGGCGTTTATAACACTCGGCTTATTAATTGCTCTAAAAAATAGCCTGTACCCGTAACGTCTCATTATTTAGGAGTAAATGCAGATGAAGGCCGTCATTCCCGAGATCTTTTGATCGGGAATCCACATTAAACATGGATTCCTGCTAAAAACGTGCAGGAATGACAGCTTTTGTATCGTTTAGATGCCAGTGAATAATGAGAAGTTACCTGTACCCTAATTAACTCCCTTATATTTTAGTATAAGTTGTGTATACCCCAACTTATGACCGACATGAGATAAGACTATGAACAAAGAATACGATGTATTAATTATTGGCGGCGGCATGGTGGGGGCGACTGTTGCCTGCGCTTTAGGTAATAGCCAATTACGCGTGGCTTTAGTGGAACAAACCCCACCTGAAGCCTTTGCAGCCGAGCAAGTCCATGATATGCGCGTATCAGCCTTAAGTATTGCCTCACAGCAGATATTACAAACCATTGGCGCGTGGGAAGCCATTATAGCGATGCGTAGCTGCCCGTTTAAACGTATGCGCGTTTGGGAAACAGCAGGCGATACTGAATTCAATAGCACCGCCATTGATTATGATGAGTTGGGTTATATTGTGGAAAATCGCATTACTCAATTGGCTTTATTAGAGCGCGCCCAAGAATTTGCTAACATTGATTTACTGTGTCCGACAAAAATAAAAAGCATACAGTATCAGGATGGCCAAGCACTGGTGGTTTTGGAGGATAATCGCGAATTATCGGCTAAAGTCACGGTAGGCGCGGATGGCGGGCAGTCTTATTTACGCCACGTAGCAAATATTGGTGTCACCAGTTGGGATTACCAGCAACACGCAATGGTCATTAATGTCGAAACCGCGTATGAACAACAAGATATTACATGGCAACGCTTTGTACCAACAGGGCCGCAAGCCTTTTTGCCGTTAAGTGGAAAAAATGGCTCTATTGTTTGGTACAACACGCCCGAAGCAGTGAAACGCTTAAAAAAATTACCTCATGAAGCCTTATTGGCTGAAATGACAGAGACTTTTCCAGAATGTTTAGGGGAAATTACCCATATATTAGGGGTGGCCAGTTTTCCTTTAAAACGACAACACGCCCAAGCGTATGTAAAACAAGGCATTGCTTTAGTGGGTGATGCGGCGCACATGATTAACCCATTGGCAGGACAAGGGGTGAATATCGGCCTATTAGATGCCGCTTGTTTAGCCGAAGTGTTATTAGACGCACATAATGCTGATAAAAATATAGCTGATGTGGCAGTCTTAAAACGCTATGAACGTCTACGCCGTAATGAAAACCTTAAAATGATGACCGTTATGGATGTTTTTTATCGCATATTCAGTAATCAATCCGCTCCGTTAAAAGTTTTGCGTAATCTAGGCTTAGGCTTAGCAGAACGTATTACCCCGCTAAAAAATAAAGTCATGCGCGGCGCAATGGGCTTAGAAGGACGATTACCTAAATTAGCCAAAGGGGAAAGTATCCTTTAATTATGAATAATTCCATTGCCTTATATACTATTTTATTCAAAGAAATCCGCCGTTTTATGCGTATTTGGCCGCAAACCTTATTGCCGCCTGCGATTACCACCGCCTTATATTTTCTTATTTTCGGCAAGCTAATGGGCGAGCGTATTGGCTCGATTCAGGGCGTGAGTTATATAGATTACATCACACCAGGGATTATTTTAATGGCGGTCATCAGTCACTCGTATTCCAATGTAGTCTCCTCTTTTTATTCAACCAAGTTTCAGCGGCATATCGAAGAGCTATTAGTATCGCCTGTGCCGAACTGGATAATTCTAACGGGTTATATTGGCGGCGGCGTAACGCGCGGCATTTTAGTGGGCTGTGTGGTGACGTTTATTTCCATGGCCTTTACCGATTTGCAAGTCCATCAAGTGGTTTTAAGTCTGGGTGTGGTGGTATTAACTGCTTTACTATTTTCGCTTGCAGGCTTTATTAATGCTATTTTTGCAGACAGCTTTGATGATATTTCGATTATCCCCAATTTTGTTTTAACGCCATTGAGTTATTTGGGAGGCGTTTTTTATTCGGTTTCTATGTTGCCAGAGATTTGGCAAAAAATCGCTTTAGCCAACCCCATACTTTATATGATTAATGCGTTTCGCTATAGCTTAATCGGTATTTCTGATGTGGATGTGTTTATTGCGCTGGGTATGGCAGTTGGGTTTGTGGTGCTGTTATTTCTTTTTTGTTTATGGCTGCTGCATAAAGGCATTGGCATTAAAAGCTAATGATTGGCTGTACTCAGGGTATAATAAAACGCTTATAAAACAGCATTTATCGAGGGAGATACCATGCGCAGAGTTATTTTTAATCAAAAAGGTGGCGTAGGTAAATCCACTATTACCTGTAATTTAGCCGCTATTAGCGCAATGGAAGGTAAGCGTACTTTAGTGATTGATTTGGATATTCAAGCCAATTCAACACAGTATTTACTCGGTCATAAAGTAAAAGATGCTGATAAAACCATTGCTAGTTTTTTTAAAGGCTGTTTAAGTTTAGGTATTTTTGGCGCGCAAGGCGCGAGTTTAGAAGATTTAATTCATGATACGCCTTTCCCTAATCTGTTTGTCTTACCTGCTCATCCTGAATTAGAAGCGCTGCAAGGACGCTTGGAGTCACGTTATAAGATCTTTAAGTTAAAAGAAGAGCTAGAGAAACTTGAAGATTTTGATGAAATTTATATGGATACACCGCCAGTATTAAATTTCTACAGCCAATCCGCCTTGATTGCAGCGAATAAATGTTTAATTCCCTTTGATTGCGATGCCTTTGCTCGTGAAGCCTTATACACTTTAATGAACGCGCTGACAGAAGTAAAAGCTGACCATAATTCAGAATTAGAAATTGAAGGCATTATTGTTAATCAATTTCAAGCGCAAGCCCGCTTACCACGTCAATTAGTGGATGAATTAATCGAAGAAGGTTTACCTGTTCTACTCAGCAAAATCTCTTCATCGGTTAAAATCCGAGAGTCGCACACCGAATGCCAACCTCTCGTGCATTACGCCCCAAATCATAAGCTCACTAATGAATTTCGTGAATTGCATATTGAAATTCACAGCTAAGACACAATAGCGTAGAGCTTAGGAATATTTGATGACTGTAAGCTGTCGTTTACAGTCATCAAACCAAAATATATTTTAGTGTATAGCTTTCATACCCCATGTTGATAGCCAGTCACGTGCTTCAAATTGCTCCAGACTAATCGGTATACTGTAGCTAAAAGGGCTAAAGAAAATAAATAGACCGATAGTGAGTACAGCAATACTGGCTAAGCTGACACAGCCCCAACAATTTTTGGTATTTAATTTTTCTTGGAATATATAAGTATAAATCAGACTGAGATTAATAATTGCAAAGATAAGAGGAATAAAGTAATGATATAGATACATTACTCGATCTATTTGCGATATGGCAATCATATAGCTTATATACAGTGCGGTAAAATAAGTAATCCAGCGAAAGAGTGCAGGGTCTTTAACAGGCGCATAATAGACAAAACGTCCAATCACCAGCGAAACAGACATCAGTATACCAAAAACGGCCGATAGCCATATAAACGGGTTGCCTATTAGGTAGCTATAGCCTACCCAAGCTTTGCCATCGTGCGTGTTTTTATTCCAGCGATAATTAATACTTTTACCGCCAAAAGGCCACCGAGCCCACGCACTGCCATTTTCCCCGCCTTTTTTACAGGCATCAAGTCTGGGAACTCCTTGCGCATACTCTGTATGATAGCGGTAATGGTCTTTTATTCCATAAGCAAAGCTACTTGCACTCCACGAACCATTCTCTTTAAGCGATTGCAGGTATTCTGGAGAGGCTTTATAGTTTCGCCCTTCAATCACAGTATCATTCATACCAATATGTAAATACATGATGAATAGCATCACTGAGACTAGGCTGCCAAAAAACAGAGTCATCGCCAAACTCGCTTTTTTAAAAGCATCACATAAAGAAATTTTTTCGGTAAGAGCAAACCATTGTTCGAGTAATAAAACACCCGATAATAAAATTAAAATAAGACTGTTTACTTTGACCGCCGTAGCTAAACCAACAATTATGCCTAAAGCGGCATAATTAGAAAATGAAATTTGGTTTGATTTAGAGGCACTGCGCACGGTATACCAAAGAGCCATGGCAATAAAGAATATTTGAATACCTTCTAACATGGCAGCGCGTGCATGTACGGCAAAGGCATTATCAAAAATAAAAAATAAACTAAAGACACTGGCGACTGCACGGTGTCCTGTTAATAAATATAAAAGATGATAAAAAAAGAAAACCGATAAGCCCATTAAAAAGGCGGAGGGAAAACGAAAGCCAAAATATTGCATCTCTTTCGGTATATCGTTGCCTTTGAGATGGTCTGTTTTTAATAACTTCGACATATCCTTATCGGCATTTAAGTGAAAAACCGATTCACTTAAGCCCATAAGCATTTTTCCTAAAGGAGGGTGAGGCTCCATATACATAATGCCATCGACATGTTTTTGTGCAGAGGCAATATGATAATTTTCATCCCAAAACATAAATTTAGGATTGCCTAGAAAACTGGTATACATAGCACAAGAAATTAGCACTAATAAGCTAGGAATAAGCCAGTGTTTTGCTCGTTGTAACAATAAGAAAAAAGAAGGATAGGTCATGGTATTTTTTTAAAAAGAGTAGCTTAAACCACCAGAAATAAAACCATAGGCTTTGTTAAATCTATGATTGGTGCGCGTATTATAAACCAGTGGTACTTCGCCCAATAAATAGTGGGTCATAATTTGTGCATGGCCATACAGAGTTAAGCCTTTATAGGCATGAGCAAATAAATAAAAATCAAACTGCTGATTGCTGTTGTAATCCTGCTTACCTGCTTTAGGTTGGTAATTTTCTCGCCAAATTTGATAATGCTTAACATCCATAGCCACACTAACATATTCCCACATTTGCCATTCAAAAGCAGCCGAAGCAATTAAGTGCTGTTCTTGCCATGGGCTTTGTTGTGGTAGTTCTTTTTCTATAATATCAGCTAAAAATCCTCCTTCATTGGTTAAGGGAGAAGTCATCTTTGGATTTATATCAACAAAACGCGCCTCCAACCCTGCTGTGATTTGCATGGTATTATCACTGAAGGACTTACTTAAGTTAATGCCTAAGATTGCCGCGGTATCGGTTGATTTAATATCTATAACATTAGAATTATCTGATCTAGCTAAGGTAAAGCCACCTGATTGGAATTCTGAAAATCCTGTCGGAGATACAGAATGGTTACGGAAGCCTACTTGCCCTGTTAGAGCCCATGTGGGCTTAAAATTCCATGAGTACTCTAGGCGAACATCGTGGCCATCGTATTGGGTATTAATTTCCTTTGGAATGCTGGCTCTAACCGCTTGTTGGTCACTGTATAGATAGCTATAACGTAAGCTCAAACCTTTATATAAGCCTATATTTAACCCTGCTAAGTAATTGACATGACTGTCAATATAGGAAGTATCGCCCTTGTCGGCTACGCCAAAAAAATCTAAATCCTTGCCCGAGTAATCAAATTGTCCCCATAGCTCTACATCTTTCCACTGCCCTTGATAGGGAACAGAACGATTTAAAACAGGAATAGCCTCCACAGCTAAAGAAGATGTACTGCTGAGTAAAGTAACCAATGAGATATAAAATTTTAAGTTTTTTTTCATATTAATTTTTTATTAGGTAAAAAAAAAGGAGAGACTTAAAGCCTCTCCTTTCTCGTGTTGCTTACACGTTATTTACAGAATTACTCAACAGAAAAAGTAATAACTATTGAAGTAACTGGAGTGTTACCGCCATCAGCTAATAAAGGAAAACCGCCTAAATTAATTGTGTAGGTATAAGTACCTGCCGCTTGAGTGGTTGTAATAATATTAGCATTAGCTCCTAGTAATTTAGTAATCGCTAGGTTAGCTTGTAAGCCCCCTGTTGTTAAATCATTTGCTGAAAGTATATTAACAGATTGATTTTCAACACTTGTTGTAACAATAGTACTGCCATTAGTGTAAGTTATAGCAACATTACCCGCCGCAGCTGTAACTTGATTATTAGCCCATCCAATCGGAGTGGTAAAAGTCACGTTTGCAGCTGAACCAGCTTTTGTTACTGTATTAACAATGCTAGCTGGAGAAGTCCCTGTTGTACCGATAGAAAAAGTATTATTGGTTATAGAAACGGGTAGAACGGCTGTTCCTGCTTTTATTGATTCCCAATTGTAGGCAGTTGGAACGGTAAAGGATAGTAGGCCACTTCCACTAATTTGTGCATCATCAATAATAGTTACAGTTGCTGCTGAAGAACTTGAAGAACTTGAAGCTGCTGAACTTGAAGAACTTGAAGAACTTGAAGAACTTGAGTCCGAAGAGCTTGAGTCCGAAGAGCTTGAGTCCGAAGAACTTGAGTCCGAAGAGCTTGAGTCCGAAGAGCTTGAGTCCGAAGAGCTTGAGTCCGAAGAGCTTGAGTCCGAAGAGCTTGAGTCCGAAGAGCTTGAGTCCGAAGAGCTTGAGTCCGAAGAGCTTGAGTCTGAAGAGCTTGAGTCCGAAGAGCTTGAGTCCGAAGAGCTTGAGTCCGAAGAGCTTGAGTCCGAAGAGCTTGAGTCCGAAGAGCTTGAGTCCGAAGAGCTTGAGTCCGAAGAGCTTGAGTCCGAAGAGC
>Ga0209292_1003808_pt1 | contig 16385 bp, 11 predicted proteins | sample GOMGulsemesocosm_2_FD_184634 | JGI IMG/M metagenome (GOLD analysis project Ga0209292, IMG submission 184634) | Methane-oxidizing microbial communities from mesocosms in the Gulf of Mexico - GOM9C Gulf of Mexico (SPAdes) (version 2) | ecosystem: Environmental > Aquatic > Marine > Cold seeps... | reverse complement strand
GCTACTGAACTAAGTCGGATCCCACGACTGGTTGCCCTATTCATAATCACTCCAATTTTTTATTTTTATTATTTGGTTTTATTAGAACATTTTTTGTTCGAAAACAGTGTACTGAAAGTCCCATCAATTAACAATACGTTTACAGTTTAATTTTCATTATTAACAAATATAAATTTATAGACCATATAAAATTCAATTAAATAACAAACTTAGAACAATTCCAAGCATTAAAACCCTACATAAATAAAGGTTAATTTCACTGTAACTTAATCTAAATCAATTTTTATTATATGAAATTTTAGAGCCTAAAATAACTTGATCTACATCAAGTTATCGCCCCTGTAAACCAAAGATAATTACATCATTAACTGAAATCACTCATAACATCGGAGCTCAATTATGAGAAATGTATTGAAATCATCTTTAGTAGCAGCGACTCTTATCGCAACACCTTTTGCACAAGCAGATTTTCTTGATAATTTAAGTGTAAACATTGGTGCTATTACAGTTTCACCAGATAGCGGTACATCAAATATCGATCAAGACCCTTCTTTAGGTTTAAGTGTTGAGTCTAATACACAATTAGGTATTACTTTTGATTACGCTTTAAATGATAACTGGATATTAGAGCTAATTGCAGCGACACCATTTAGCCATGATATTTCTGGCGAAGCAGGATTAGCGGGTGCTGATATTGGTTCAACTAAACAATTACCACCAACATTACTTGCACAATATCATTTTGGCGATTCAAACGCTGCTTTTCGTCCATTCGTAGGGGCAGGTCTTAACTACACCATGTTTTTTGATGAGCAAGCAGGACAAGATCTTAAAACAACTCTTGGTACTGATGATGTAGAGATCAAGTTAGATGATTCATTTGGTTTAGCAGCACAAGTAGGCTTTAATTACATGTTAAATGAGAAGTGGGGCATTCATGCTATGGCTTCGTACATGGATATTGATAGCGATGCCGAAGTATTTGCTGATGGTAAAAAAGCGCTAACTTCTACTGTAGCGATTGACCCGACAGTATTTATGTTAGGTATGAAATACAAGTTTTAAATTATTTTAGAATTTGAAATTAAATATTAGAGCCAATTGCTGTTAGTTATTGGCTTTTCGTTTAAGCTGTCCCCCTTTTAACAGACTTACCTACTAGCAACAAATTCAATTTCGTTTATACTTTTAAGTTATCCATCAAGAATAATTAGAGGTATATCAATGTTGAATATTAAAATCCCATTTATCATATGCATATTATTATTTTCCTTCCCTAGTTTTGCAAATTTTGACTTAAAAGGTAATGGCACACTTTCATACCCTACTGGTATCTCCAAACCATTCAATTTTGGTTTTGCATGGAATAATAAAACTGAAAAATTCACAATAGGTCAAAAATCTTATTCTATGGAACAAGTACCTGATTCTTACTCTATCGCCTTAGCAATTAGTAAAAATGAAAAATCTGTATGGGTGCAAGAATTCGCTAAAGGCTATTTTGAACAATTTGAGTGGAAAATTGGAAAGCACCATGTGCAATTAAAAAAACAGAAATTTGAAAGTAAAGTTTTAGGTAATTATGTTTTAATACTTGATGATAATCAGTACTTTTTTACCAGCCGAGCAGCAAGTTTAACTATTAAATTTAATGAAGATGGGATCAAAGGCATTTCTATTGATGGTGTGACAAAAGACTTTGGTACTAAAAAATAAAAATCCTCGAGAGGATTTTTATTAATGATAATTGCACTATATTAACTATTAAAATACACATATTTTAAGCCACCTAGTGACCTCAATAAAGCTAGTCAGCAAATTTATACTTTAATTGTTTTACGGTTAATACCGTATTCTCTTAATTTATTTGCAACAGCTGTATGGCTAAGGCCTAGTCTTTTTGCTAATTGCCTAGAGCTTGGATATGCCGGATATAACTTACGAAGTAAAGTTGATTCAAAGCGCTTAACAGCTTGCTCTAAACTCCCCTCAAAATCTGATTCTAAGTAACCTAAATCATTTGTAAAACTTGGTAATTGTAAATGCTCAATTCCTAGCTTGTCATCATCTAATAAAGAAACAGCCCTATATAGTGCATTTTCTAACTGTCTTATATTACCTGGCCATGGATATTGCTCTAAAAATTCGAGACACTCAGGTGTCAATTGCGGCACTTTAACACCCATTTGATGTGCATATTTTTGAATGAAGTGATTTGAAAGTGGCTCGATATCTGCTTTTCTATCTCTTAATGGTGCAATATCTAAGGTCAATACATTGATACGATAATAAAGATCCTCTCTAAAAACGCCCTCTTGAACCATTCCAGGTAAATCTTTTTGTGTTGTCGCTATGATGCGTACATTAACTTTAACTTCATTTTCATCACCTACACGACGAAATGTGCCATCTTGTAAAAAACGTAATAACTTTGTTTGAAGCTGAGTAGACATTTCTCCCACTTCATCTAAAAAAACAGTACCGCCATCTGCTTGCTCTAAAATACCGCGTTTAGTCAGTGATTCGTTAGAATGTTCAATATGACCGAATAGTTCAGACTCTGCAACATTGTCAGGTAAAGATGCACATGACAGCGCTAAAAATGGCTTCATTGAACGATTAGAAGAGAAATGACATGCCCTGGCTAATAATTCTTTACCAGTGCCTGTTTCCCCTAAAATCAAAATAGGTGCTTCAAGGTGAGATATTCTTCTCGCTTCTCTTACCACTCGGCGCATCGCAGTGCTTTGACTTTGAATAGAGGAAAAGCTTTCTTGGCCATAGCGCCTAAATACACTGACTTGCTGACCTAAACGACTTTGAGATTTAATATTAATAACCGCACCCGCTAATATATCTTCGCTTGATGCATCGGGTACTGAAATTGGTAAAATATCAGCAATAAAGTCTTCACCTGAGACTTCAACTCTGACAGTTTGCCCCAATACTTCATCACTTTCTAACCAGCGATTAAAATTAAAGCCTTTTAATAAATTATTAATATTTAAATCTATAATTTCAAATTTATCAATATTCAAATCTCGTGCAGCCGCATCGTTACATAAACGCACACAGCCTTTAGTATCGATAGAAATAATACCATCAGGCAAAACACTTAATAAGGTTTTAAGTTCATTATGTTCTCTTTCCGATGGCATAAAAGCAGTTGTTTTAACATCTTCTACGCCATCAATAAGACGTATTTCAGGCATCAACTTTTGAAAAATTTCAAATTCAATTGGCGGCATTGAAATAAACATTTTGCTGTTTATTGCATCTACTTCAATACCTTTTAAATCAACTTGATAACTAACTAAAATATTCAATACTTCCTGTGCGATCCCCATACGATCAGCACAATGAATTTCCAGACGCATAAAACCTCAGAGCATATAAATTGCAGATAACTGAATCATACTGCAATTTACATATAAAAAAACTCATTTTGTAAAGATTTTTGCACGTTTTAGCAGTTTTATATTTATAAGTTAGAACTAAACCTCCAGTTAGATGCCTAAGGTTTAATCTTTATGAGATTGAACCTGCCATAAAGCAGCATAAAATTCATTTTTATTCAGCAGATCTTTGTGTGTGCCCTGCTCTTTTATTTGCCCTTTTTCCATATAAATAATTTCATCAGCATCAATTATGGTTGATAGCCTATGTGCTATCACTAAACATGTATGTCCTGTCGAAATAGATTTGAGAGTTTCCATAATTGCAGCTTCATTATGACTATCCAATGATGATGTTGCCTCATCAAAAATAAGAATAGGAGTACGTTTTAATAAACTTCGCGCAATTGCCACCCTTTGTTTTTCACCTCCAGAGAGTTTTAGGCCGCGCTCACCTACTTGTGTATTTAACTTATCAGGTAATGATTTGATAAACTGACTCAGTTGGGCATCCTTGATCGCTTGCTCAACTTCACTATCTGTTGCATCTAATCTGCCATAACGTACATTTTCTAAAATACTATTATTAAATAACACAGTGTCTTGTGGCACGATAGCAATTTGCTTTCTTATTGACTCTAATGAATATTCTTTAATGTTTTGATCACTTAAAGTTATCACTCCTTCACTGACATCATAAAATCGATAAAGTAATTTAGTAATAGTCGATTTACCCGCACCACTGGGGCCGACAATTGCTACTTTTTTTCCTTTTGCTATTTTAAAACTTAAATCAGTTATCGTTTTCTGCTTATTTTTATAAGCAAAACTCACATTCCTAAACTCTATATCTGCTCTGGTGAGTTTTAATTGCGGCGCATTTGCGACCTCAGTTATACTCGACTTCACTGAAAGTAATTCAAACATATTTTCAATATTAGCCAAAGAGCCTTTTATTTCTCGATATACAAACCCTAAAAAATTTAAAGGGATAAATATTTGCATCATAAAGGCATTCACTAAAACAAAGTCACCTAATGTCATGTTTTTCTGACTTACATCTATTGCGGCCAATGCAAGAGTAGCGGTCATTGCCATAGCAATAATCAACGCTTGACCGCCATTTAAAACAAATAATGAAAGCCTATTCTTGCGCCTAGCTTGCTGCCAATTTGCTAAATCTTTATCATATTCAGTTTGCTCATACTTTTCATTATTAAAGTATTTAACGGTTTCAAAATTTAAAAGACTATCAACTGCGCGTGTATTTGATTGGTTATCCGCCAAATTTGCTTGTTTTATATACTTAAGTCGCCAGTTGGTAGCTTTAATTGAAAATAATACATATAAAATAACGGCTGTGATAATGATTAACGCATATTCAAAGCCATAATTAATGCTTAATATAGCGATTACAAAGCATAGCTCCAATATTGTCGGGCCGATATTAAAAACAAAAAAACGCATTACAAAACTAATCCCTGATACGCCCCTTTCTATGTCTCTGGCCAAGCCTCCTGTTTTTCTGTTCAGATGAAACTCTAAATCTAGCTGGTGAATATGCGTATATACCTCAAGGCTAATCCGCCTCATAGCATGCTCTGTCACACGGCCAAAAAGAACATCTCTTAATTCTGAAAAAAGTACATTGGTAAATCGAACTACACCATAGGCTACAACTAACATAAGCGGTAACATCAGTTCAGGAGATGAAAGGTTTTGCTGTTCATCAAGTAAATCGACAGTGTCTTTTAAAATAAAAGGGAGATATACGCTTGCAATTTTTGCCAGGGCTAAGCATAAAAATGCCAAGATAATGCGATTTTTATATTCAGTTAGATAAGGAATAACTTGCTTGAAAATAGCTAAATTAAAAGAACTTCCAGGATCTGGTGTGGTAAAACCATGTTTCATATTTATTCATGCCTATTTTTTATACTTTTGATTAAAACAGCCAACTACTCCGAGCAGCTAAAGCTTTTACTAATACTTAGGTATATGTATACTAACTTGAAGTAATTTAATTAACATGACCTATTTTTACGAGCTTTTATCGCTTTTAAATTGTGGTAGCAGAATATTTAAAATAGATTATTAATGATTACCGATTAAAACACACACATGGCCATCCGTTTAATACTAGGTGATTATTGCCTTAATTATACGAAAGCAATTATAACATACAGGCCAAAACGATAAATTGATTTAGGAAATTTACAATGAGTTCGATTCCAAAGACTGGAGATTTTTTAGGGCACCCTAAGGGGCTGTTCTTACTGTTTGGTACCGAAATGTGGGAACGTTTTGGTTATTACGGTATGCGTGCCATTTTGGTACTTTACCTCGTAGCTAGCGTACAAGATGGTGGCTTTGGTTGGACACCGGCTGAAGCATTAGGACTTTACGGTACATTTACCATGGCGGTTTATGTTACTCCATTGATTGGTGGTTGGTTGGCCGACAACTATATAGGTCAACGAAAAGCAATTATCTTTGGTGGAATTATTTTCGCTGCAGGTTATTTTACCTTAGGTATTCCTAAAACGATGTTGGTTGGCATGGAAGAGGAGATTTTTTATCTTGGTCTAACGTTAATCGTTATCGGTAATGGTTTCTTTAAAGCGAATGTATCTAGCTTAGTTGGCGAATTATATGAAGATGGCGATCATCGTCGTGATGGTGCTTTTACCATTTTCTATATGGGTATTAACCTAGGTGCATTTATGGCACCACTGATTGTTGGTTACTTAGGTGAGCAAGTAAACTGGCATTATGGCTTCATCGCAGCGGGTTGTGGTATGTTAATTGGTTTAGCCTTACAACTTACTCTTGCTAATAAATATCTTGGTAATATTGGTGTTGAACCATCAGCTAAACGTACTAAAGGCGACAAGAAAGCAGATGTTCCGCTAACTAAAGAAGATTTTGATCGCATGAAGGTTATCTTAATCATGAGTATGTTCTCTGTTATCTTCTGGGCTGGATTTGAACAAGCCGGTGGTTTATTTACCATCTATGCATCTGAATTTACCAATCGTGACGTAATGGGCTTTGAAGTTCCGGCCTCTTGGTTCCAATCTCTTAATGCAATGTTTATTATTTTGTTAGCCCCTGTCATTGCGACAGTTTGGGTTAAAATGGGTAAGAAAGAGCCAACATCTCCAGTTAAATTTGCTTTAGCTATGGTGTTCCTAGCATTAGGTTTCTTTGTTATGTTATGGGCAACTATGGTACAAGGTGGTGATACAACAGTTAAAGTAACAATGCTATTCTTAGTATTCGCTTATTTATTCCATACCTTAGGCGAATTATGTTTATCACCTATCGGTTTATCTTTAGTGACAAAACTAGCTCCGCTTAAATATGCATCTGTATTAATGGGGATTTGGTTCTTATTCACTGCGTTATCAAATAAACTAGCAGCCTTTATTGGTTCATTTGTTGGCGAAGGTCAAGAAATGGTTAGTAATGCTGGTACCATCTTTATGTCTGTTGGTTTTGCTGCATTAGCAACTGGTCTTATTATATTCTTAAGTGCTAACAAACTTATTTATTGGATGCATGGCGCTGAAGGTAATAATCAGCATACTGAAGAAGAAAACCTTGAAGAAGAGTTGGAAGTAACAGCTACACGTTAATTTCATCTTTAATCTTTTATAAAAAACCCAAAGAGAAATCTTTGGGTTTTTTAGTTTAAGTAACTTAATCATTCAGTTAAAACAGTCTTTTTACTTAAATGTTATTGATCAACTCATTAACTTTTAGTAGGTATTAAGTTAATATAGTTTAAAATAATCAATAAAAAAGGAACTAAAATGCGAAGTAAAACCAAACGAGGTGCCAGTTTAAAAACGCAAATCTATGGTTTAGTCATTTTTTTAGGAATTGTCTCTTTTATTGGAAGTTTATTAATAAGTGTTGAACATACAAAAGATTATTTAAATGAACAAATGGGCAGCCATGCGCAAGACACTGCTACCAGCTTAGGTTTATCAATTTCCCCCTATTTAGATGAAGAAAACATCATCATTGCAGAAACGATGGTATCTGCCATTTTTGATTCTGGTTATTACGCTGCAATGGAGTTTAAAACCATTGAGGGAGAAATACTAATAGACCGACAGAACCCAAATCAAGTAGATACAGTGCCAACTTGGTTTATTGAAATGTTTGAATTATCTCCCCCTAAACGCATTAGTGAAATTAATAATGGCTGGCAAATCGTTGGCAACCTGTCCGTTACAAGCCACGCTGGTGTATCTTATTTTCAATTATGGCAATATGGTAGCAAAGCATTAATTGCTTTTTTATTTATTTTACTATTTAGCTTGGCGATAGCTTATTTCATTCTAAGTGCTGTATTAAAGCCATTGGCCATGGTTGAGCAGCAGGCAATTTCCGTTTCTAAAAAACAGTTTATTCTTAATCCAGCAAGACCCTTTACCAGAGAACTCAAAGTGGTTATAGAGGCATTAAACTCTATGGTTTCGAATGTACAAAATAACTTTGACTCTATGACTAGACAAGCTGAAAAGATAACTGAAGAAGCCTATTTAGATAAACTAACAGGGCTTGGCAATCGTCGCGCTTTTGACAGTCAATTTATAGCCAGCCTATCAGATATATCAGATGACGAATCAGCAACAATCGCTTTAATTGAATTACCTTCATTGCAAAAAGTTAATAATGAAAGCGGCTATCAGGCTGGCGATAAATATGTTTTATCAGCAGTAAATGAGCTCAAAAATGCTTTTATCGAAATTGAAGGCACTAAGATTTACAGAATCAATGGCGGTAGTTTCATAGTAACTATCGCGCAATCTACTTCACTTTGCCAAGACGAAATTAGGGCCTTAAATAATCAGTTTTTATCACTTGAAGGAAAAGATTATCCCAATGGTTTTGCTAAATTAGTGGCCACTCCTTATAACAACTCTGATTCACAGAAGAAATTATTAATTGATTTAGATAATTTAATTACCCAAGATTCTACTCAGTTAAAAATTAAGGAAACAATCTTTTCAGAAAATCTAGGCCTGTCTATCGGATTACAAGACTGGAAAAGCCTTATTGAAAATTTAATGAATACAGGCCATATCCAATTTTTATATCAGCCTGTAAAAGATATTAGCAATGTTGATGTTTTATATGATGAGTTATTAGCTAAGTTTTATTATGATGACAAAATTGTCCCTAATAATCAGCTCTTTGCTATGGCTGAACGATTAAAGCTAACCCAGGAATTAGATATAAAACTAATTACTTCCGCAGTTGAGTTTGTATCACCTGACTTAAACAATACGCTTGCTATCAATTTAAGTCAGCAATCTCTTTTTAGTACCTCATTTTACCTTTGGTTAAAAGAGTTTATGGCTGAATATGAGCATTGTAGAGACAGACTAATATTCGAGATAAATGAAACCGCATTACTTAAAGACGTTGATCTTGCAACAAAACATATTAATTTATTTAAAGCATTAGGAATCAATATATGTATTGAAAGATTTGGTACTAGCTTTACATCATTTAAATATCTTAGAGGCTTAGATCTAGACTTTATTAAGCTAGATGGTAGCTACATTAAAGATTTAATAAATCATACTGAAAATAATTACTACATTCAGGCTGTAAACCAAGTTTGTCATAGTCTAGGAATAAAGGTAATTGCTTGTCACATTGAAAGCGATGAAATACTTGATTTGATCAAAGAACTTGAGTGTGATGCTTGTCAGGGACAATATATTCAAAGTCCAACTGAGTTATAAATATACCAATTCTATTAAGTTAGTGAGCTAATTTAAATTAGAATAAATTTTCAAGAGCACAGGTTTCTTGTTCCAGACAAAACCTAAGTACCTATATCCATATAGACAAGGCGCTTGATTGAGCAATAGCTGGCTATTGGGATTGAAAGCAACGTAGCTATTGTATATTTAGACCATTTAGATTGTTCACATATTTATTGGAATTGGTATTAATCTAAAGAATATAAAGGTGTACGCAAGGAAGCTGCACTGAATCGACTTCTTAATTTATTCCAACTTTGTAACCTACTCGACTTTCCGGCTAACTTACCTTGTCCTTTGGCTTTGCTTAACCAAAGGTTTTCACCATTAAAACTATATATGGGAAGTAAGTCTCGCCTTTGAGTAGAAGGTAAAATCTTCGGATTTATATTATCTAAAATAAGCGGTATAGATGAAGGAGTTTCGTAATATGCTAATACCATATGAAATTGATTTAAGCTAAGCGCTTTAACATAGGTGATGCGAAGCTTATTTTCAGGTATGCCTAGCTCTAATAAACTAAAGTATTTAGCTATGCTGAAATCTTCACAATCACCGCCATTTGCACCGATAAACTCAAGTGGTGTAGCCCAATAATCTTTTTCTCCCCACAAAGGGATATCATCAACAAAATTTAGCAAATTAAAAAAGCGATTAACTCTATTTAATTTATTTAAGTCAGTAGGTAAATTAGGATCTGTAAGTACTTTTTCCCAGGCTCGTAATCTTAGGCCCGCTCGGGGCCCATATTGATTTTTTAATTGGACCTCAAGTTTGTCCCAATTAAAAGCTTTATTTGAATCACCCCATAGCGGTAAAACCACACAGAGTGATATTAGAATAAAGCGTTTCATCATTTATTAATAACCTTTAAACCTTTCACTTTTCATATTTTCAGTTGTGAAAATATTCCATCTTAAAAGATCTTTTTGATTCTTAATTTTAATATAAAGCACGACTCTTCTGTTTTTACTATGATGTGTTTCAGAACCACCTTTAGTTGCCAGCTGGCTCTCTCCAAAAGGAACTGCAACGAGTTTACCTGCATCTACCCCGTGGTTATGAACCAAAAGACGTTTAACTTCTTTAGCGCGTTTAAGAGATAGTGCTAAATTATATGTTTCACTACCAACAGAGCTTGCATGGCCTTCCAACTCTAACTTTATTTCATCCGTTCTATTTATCATATCTGCAAGTTTAACTAGCTCTCTATCATACTGAGTTTTAACAATTGAAGAGTCGTTATCAAACAATATATTTAAATCCATCGTTAATAAAGTATCAGTGACAGTAGGACAACCATCATTTGTCACTTGTGCACCTTCAAATGTATAAGCACATAAATCTCGTGCATTTATGACCCCATCAGCATCATCATCAGCCAGAGAAACATTTGGTGCAGAATCATAAGTTAGATCTGGTTGTGAACTACATGCTGTAAGCAAAACTATTAGACTCGCTAATATCGCTTTTTTAAACATTATTGTTGGCTCCATTTTTTAGGTTTTTCAACTCTTAATGATGCTAATAATTTACCCGTAGCAGCTAAAACACGGTACTGTGCTAAAAGTTGCGAATGTTCAACTGAAGTATATGTCTTTCTTGCTTCAAATAGCTCATTACTTGTATCTAATAGATCAAGTAAGCTGCGTTTACCAAGAAAGAACTGCTCTTCATAGATACTTTGCGCTGCTTTGGCTGAATCTACATGGTGTTGTAAAAATGGTATTTGTTTGTTTAAGTAAATCTGTGCACGCCAAGATAATTTAGTGCTTTGTAAAACTTGTCTTAATGTTTGGGCATAAATATCTTTACTTTGGGCTTCTTGATAAGCCGCTTTTAGTTTACCAGCACTATCAGCACCACCTGCGTATAAGTTATATTTCATTCTTAACATAGCAGTTAAATCTTCGTTATAGCCTTTAGTGCCATCCATATCATTATTGTGTGAAGCGCCTACTTCAAAACTCACTTTAGGATAAAAATTACTATTGCCAATTTCTAATTTTGCAGAAGCTGCTTGTATGTCATTATAAGCTGAAAGTAATACAGGATGATCTTCTCTTGCTGTTGCTAATGCATTATTAAGTGACTTTGGAAACATATCTGCATCTGCTACTGGCCATTTTAAATCTTCAGGTTTTTGATCTACGATATCGATAAACTTACTATTTGCATCTAGTAAATTATGTTCTGATGAAATCACATTAACTTGTGCTCTTGCTAATCGCCCTTCTATTTGCGATAAATCAGCATTAGAGCCTAAGCCTTGCGTTACACGGTCTTTAATTTGGTCATACACTTTTTTGTGTGCTTTTAAGTTTTTTTGCGACAGACTAAGAATTTTTTTTGCTTCTAAAACACCTAAATACACTGAGGCAACCTTTAATGCTTGATCTTCCGCTAAACCATATAGTGCGTATTGTGATGCAGTTGCTTCAAATTTTGTTCTTTTAACATTATCCATCACAGCAAAGCCATCAAAAATCTTTTGTTTTAGTGATACTGACAATTCACCTCTTGTCAGCTCTCTTGATGTATCATTAACGACACGGGTCGTTGGGCTATTGGTATTCTCATAACCATAACCGGCTTGTAGGTTTATTTGTGGCAAATAACCACTTTTAGCAATGCCGACATCCTGCTGATATGCTTTATATAAATGAAAAGCTTCAGCTATTTTAGGTTCACTAGATAAGGTTCTTTCAACGGCTTCTTCTAAAGATTGTGCTGATACATTAGTGCTAAGCAAAGTGCTCATTAAAATAATAGCTGATGTTATTTTTGTTTTATGGAACATGATCAATCCTTTCTCTATGTAATATGTGTAAATTAGGAGTTTTAAAATAAGCTCCTTTTATTTTATCTTTCTCTTAATGCACTCTGCTGAGCTCGTAAAATTGGTTTTAATATATACTCTAAAACTGTTTTCTTTCCGGTCATAACATCAACAGATGCAGTCATCCCAGGTATAATTGGTAATTTTTTAGATTTGTCACCTAAGTAGTTATCTTCAGTTCTCACTGTGATTAGGTAATAGCTAACGCCTTTTTCATCTTCAAATGAATCAGCACTAATATTTTCAAGTTTGCCTTCAATACCACCATATATTGCAAAGTCATATGCTGTAAACCTGACTATGGCTTTTAATCCAGGTCTTAAAAAAGCGATATCCTTAGGTGATACTTTAGCTTCAATTAAGAGTTGATCTTCAATTGGTACAATTTCAACCAAATCCATACCGGGCTGAATTACACCACCCTCTGTATTGACATTTAGGGCTTTAATAGTACCTGAAACAGGTGATGTTATCGATGTTCTATTCACCTTATCTTTTAGGTTAACTTGCTTTTCTGTTAGTTGTGCAAGTTGTGCTTCTACTTTAGTTAATATCTCTTGTGTTTCTTTTTGATATTCACTCACTAGAGTTTGTCGTTTACTTATACTTTCAGTTAAAGCAGTTCTACTTCTAGGCAAAGCAAGTTCAGCCTCTTCCATTTGTTGTTTAAGTTCATTTATTTGACGTTTTAGCTTTAAGAATTCAACTGGTGAAATCACCCCTTTTTTAGCAAGTGGTTCTGTTAAATTAAGTTCCTCTAAGCCAAGGTTGTAACTCGTTTGAACATGCTTAACACGTGATTTTAACGATTCAACTTCTTGCTCTTTTTGTTGGATTTGATTAGCCATCACGTTTAATTGTTTTTTAAAGTTACTAATATTTGCATTAAAGCTTGCTACCTCAGTCCGATAAATATCTGAAAACATCTCTTTTTCAGCCAAAGAAATATTAAATGATTGTGGAATAATTTTTATTTGCTGACGCCATAATCGTGGACTGATATTTTTTGATAACTTTACACTAGCCAGCTCTGCTTTTAGACGTACTGCTCTGCGTTGAAGCTGCATTACCTCCTGTTCTTTTTCACGAAAGTCGGCTAAAAATCGCGTATCATCAATCCTGAGCAATTCTTCTCCTTTCGTTACCTTTTGTCCTTCCCTAATAAAAATTTTAGATAAAATTCCACCTTCTAAATTTTGCACTATTTGAATTTGAGAAGACGGTATGACTTTACCCGAGCCTACAGTAACTTCATCAAGCGCAGCAAAATAGGCCCAAATAAGAACACAAATACAAAATCCTGCGATTACATATAGTAAATTACGAGATCTATTTGGTGAAGTTAATAAAATAGCAGCATTAATATCATCTATAAAACTTGTATCAACTTCTTTTAAAGGATTCTCTTTCATTATAGTGCCGCCTTTATTTTACCTGACTTTAAGGCTTCTAATACTTTATCTCTTGGGCCATCAGCAACTAAGCGACCCCTTTCCATCACTAAAATACGATCAACAAGGTCTAGCATACTTGCTTTGTGGGTGATCAATATAAATGTTTTATCTTGAATGATGCCTTTTATATTATTCTTAATTTCTGATTCTGAAAAGTTATCCATACTACTTGTTGGTTCATCAAGTACTAACATTGGAGGGTTAAACAAAAGCGCTCTAGCAAGTGCAACAGCTTGGCGTTGTCCTCCAGATAAATAACTACCTCGCTCACCAACTTGTCTATCTAAGCCTTCTGGATCAATATCTGTAAAACGGGTTACACCAGCAAGCCCTGCGGCCCTCATAATAAGAGAGTCATCAACATGTGGCACGCCCAAAGTGATATTGTCACGAATGGAACCAAAAAATAATGTGCTATCTTGTGCTAAGCATCCTATTTTTTGACGTAAATCAGCTGGGCTAATTTGTTTGATATCAATGCCATCAATTCGAATAGCGCCTTCACCGGGTTGATAAAAGTTAACTAATAATTTTTCTATAGATGTTTTACCTGCACCGATTCGACCAATAATAGCCACTCTCTCGCCACTTTTAATATTGAAGCTCACATCATTAAGCGCATTAATTTGAGCACCGGGATAAGCAAAGCTTACTTTTTCAAATTTTATTTCTCCATCAAAATGTCCGCGGTGTAAATATCTATCCATATTTTCACCAGGAAGTTTCATTATCTCATCAAGTGTATTCAGTGCTGAATGCGCTTGGTTGTATCTCGTTATCAATAATGCGACTTGAGAAAATGGCGACATCGCACGACCGGTAAGCATAACTGATGCGATCATCGCACCCATACTAATATTGCCTTCTGTTATTTGATATACGCCAAAAATAACCACAAATACATTTGCTACTTGAGCAACAAGGCTATTTACACTGCCAACTGAAGTCGCATATTTTTTAATTTTAATATTCCAGTTTGCGATATGGCCGATCAGTTGTTCCCACTTTGATTGAAATTGGCTTTCAGAACCAGTTAGTTTTATCGTTTCAATACCTTGTAAAGACTCTACTAAATGGGCATTTTTTTGTACTGAAAACCGGCTTCCCTGCTCAACTTCAAATTTAATTTTACCTTTTATCCATAATGAAAAAACAAGCATAATAACAATACCAGTCAGCGGGATCCAAACAATAGGACCTGCTACAATTGCAATTATGATCAAGAATATTAAAGAAAATGGGACATCCAAAAGGGCTGATACTGTTGCTGAAGTAATAAAGTCTCTTATGGACTCAAACTCTTGAATTTGTTTAGCAAAAGCTCCTACTGAAGGCGGTCTATTGCTCATATCTAAACTCAGTGTTTTCTCAAATAATTTTGAAGATAACAGTAAGTCTGACTTTTTAGCTGCTGTTTCAAGTAAATGCGCTTTAATTTCTTTTAAAATAAAATCAAATATTAAGATTATAAACATACCAAAAGCGAGTACCCAGAGCGTATCTAATGCTTGGTTTGGTACTACCCGATCATATACATTCATTACAAATAGCGGTGAGCTAACTGCAAATAAATTGACAAAAAATGCAGCTAACAATACATCTTTATAAATAGGTGTAGAAAGCTTTAGGGTGCTCCAAAACCAGTGGCCATGATCGGTTTTTAATGTTTCTTTTGCCCTTTCATCAAAGCGGTATCGTTTACGAATATAAAAACAATAACCTGAATATTCATCTTCAATTTGATCTCGAGCAATTAGGTCATGACTAGAAGGCAACTCTGGCCATACTATCTCTAATTTATCTTCTTTATAGGATAACAGAACACACGCTCTACCATCCTTTAGCATCAAGACACACGGCAACATTAAAGAGGGTAATTTTTTCAATTCTTTTTTCTTAAGTTTAGTCTCCATACCCGCGCGTAGTGCTGCTCTGGGCATTAATTTAGGTGATAACTTACCATCTTCTAGCGGTAAGCCTGAACTCATCGCTTCAGCTGAAAATGGTTTACCATAAAACTTGCTTAAGAAAACTAAACACCCTAATAAAGGGTCTTGCTCTTGGTTATTTAGCTCTAATGATTGAGCTAAAGTATCTTTTTCATTGATCATATAATTTTTCTTTTAGGTATTGCGCTTTATCCTTAAAGAGCAATACATTACTACAAACTAATAAGACTCGAAAACTTATCTCTAATAAAAATAATAATTTAATCTTGTGACAATTTAGTATCATCTACCAATTTCTGAATTAATTCAAAATCATGATGTTCAGAAATCTCTAAAATTTGTGAATTTTTAGAAGTTCCCACATCAGTTTTAGCTTCAGTAAATTCAGTTTCAGTATTTGAATCTTCAAATGATAAATTTAAATATTCATCCAATGATTGTAACTCTTCACTAGAGTCTTTGACTAAGTCAGACATATTTAACTCATTTTCTAATGATTCTGTCATAGGGTCTAAATCAAAATACTGAGTTTGTTCTTGAGCATTTGGATTTAAGATCAATTCATCTTCTAATTGATATTGCTCAACGGCACTTGAGTCTAAAGTTTGAACGCCAGCTATAGATTCATCATTATCTAAACTAAAAGTAAGACTTTGAGCTTCAGGTTTAGATTGAACTGCATTAAATTTTGAGTTTGAAATAAGTTCATAATCGTCAGGCTCAATGGTATTTTCATAATCTCTATTGTTTCCATTTCTTGAACCATTTTCATAATCTTGGCTTCTTGTAGCTCTCGATGCTGCAGCGGGATTGTCGACAACAAGCTGACCTTGATCTAACAATGCTTGAATAATATCAGTATCATTATTACCTGTAGCACCTAAATCTAAATCCTGCAGCCTGATAGTTAAATCAATTACGCCATCTTTATCAGAGTCAATCTCAACCCAAGTATCTGAACC
>Ga0209292_1003805_pt1 | contig 16392 bp, 11 predicted proteins | sample GOMGulsemesocosm_2_FD_184634 | JGI IMG/M metagenome (GOLD analysis project Ga0209292, IMG submission 184634) | Methane-oxidizing microbial communities from mesocosms in the Gulf of Mexico - GOM9C Gulf of Mexico (SPAdes) (version 2) | ecosystem: Environmental > Aquatic > Marine > Cold seeps... | reverse complement strand
CAGACGAAAAAAAACCTTAACATAAATGCTAAGGTTTCGTTTCTTCATCTCTTAAAGAGAGAATGAATGGTGCCGACTGCCGGAGTCGAACTGGCGACCTACTGATTACAAGGTATCGGTTTGGTATAGCTAAAGCTACTAGTTATGTGGTTTAGCTACATGAATCATATAATGAAATACAATAATAGCCCTATGATTTATTGACCAGAATATCTGCTTCTATGGCGCTTCGGGGCACAATGCGAGATAAGTTTTTCCCTCTGCTTGAACAAGTCATGAGACAAGAAATAATATTATCTAAGTTGGCGTAGTAAACCTACCAGACTTCATGTCGGCTATATTCAGCTTACTTTTTCTAAAGAAACAGTTAGCGGTGCTAATCCCAGAGTCGCGTTATGAAGTGTCAGAGAAACAGGAAAAGCTAACGGTTTAATCCCTTATAACTATTTAAGTCATTGCTTAAATGAACTCTGCGAACCTTCTCCGATATTGATAGATTACAGCCGTGGAACGTTAAACTGTATGTGTGGTTTAGCAGACGCTTCTTTGAAAAATATGCCCCCGTCTGTTTGAAAAAAATTGAACATATTCTCTAAATTCATATTCAATTCACATTCTTTATTTAAACTAAAATTGAATTTAATAAGACCATTACAGAAAGACAGACAGATAAATTCAATTCAAAAAGTGAATGATTTAACTTGTTTTTCCACACATTAAGGAGCTATTAACATGAAAACTAACACATTAAAACGTTTCAACACTATCACTACAGTCTTAGCTTTTATTGGCATGATACATACAGCACCAACCATGGCTAATTCAATAAACTTTGAATTAACTAATATGGTCGATTCAAATGAAATTTTACCCTTAAGTACAGAAGTCATTACGAGTTTTGGTGATATTGCTGTCGATCAGGATGGCACTATCGCTTTCAGGTCTCTTCAATCAAATTCTTTCTCAGGTATTTATACTGCAAAAAACGGTGTTATTACAAAAATTACTGATGAGAATGATACGGTACCAGCAAAAGCTGAAGATCCTACTGAACAATTCACCAGTTTTGACGGTAATGTTCAGATTGCTGCAGGGCTTGTGTTGTTTCATGGTACTCCAAATAACAACAGTGCACGTGAGATCATGATTATAGATGATGGAAAACGAAAGCAGGTAGTCCTCCAGGAGGGAGTCACTCTTGAATCAGGTGGAATGCTTATTGATGATATAGAAGATTCCGAAGGTTATGGTTTTGATGGTAGAGCAGTTGTCGTTGCAGCCAACGATGGTGATTTTCTACTTCGATTTCAACATGGCAAACTAAAAACGGTCGGGGATCTATCAACTGTTGCCCCAGCCTCACTCGGAGGAACTTTATCCGATTATGATGACGGTTTCCCTGACAAACACGGTCAGAGAATAGTTTATTATGCAGAAGCGAATGGGATTAGAGGCATTTTCATTAATAAACGACAATCTCATTCTACACGTTCTATTCTATTGAAAGGTGACACAATTCCAGGAACAAGCAGAATTGTAAATAGTTTTGGAGATCCTGCAATTGATGGAGGAAATGTTGCTGTTGGAGTTAGAGATATAGATGGTGAAAAGAGCATTCATTTTTACAACGATAAGACTAAAGTCCTCAAAACAGTGCTGACAGAAGGGGACTTATTACCTGGTGGTAGCATATTCACAGACTACAATGATGTTGGGGTTAGTGGGCAAACCGTAATTGCACATATAAATACAGACCAAGGCTATATGGTCATAGCATGGCACAAAGGTGTTTTGACAGAGATCATTATGGAAGGTGATAATTTCAATGGCAAGATAGTTGATCGCATATCGAATTTCGCAAGGCATAGTGTCAACGGTCGCTTCTTCGGTTTTGGTGTTAAAACCCTTGATGGTGTTAATGCGCTTTATCGTGGAAAGTTTTGGGTAGAAGAGTAGACGAAAATAATGAGTTTCAGTTGGTTTTTATAACCTCTGAAATTCTTCTAATCGAGGCAAAAAAATTCTCAATAAAAATTACAAATCTGTACAGGGGGTTATTGCTGTAAAATCCAAAGTTTATTATCAATATCTAAAAACTCATGACACACAACTTAGGAGTTCGATTAATTGGTAACGGTGAAGTCAGTATATAAGTGATGCATTAAGTTATCCCTGATAAACAGTAGGAGTTTATTATGATTAATGTACAAGACCAGCAGGAAAAGATACATCATGCAGAGTCATTTCAATTAATAAAAGTCCAAAGAGATATTTTAGAAAGTGCCATCAACAGCCATGATCCTCAACAAACCTTAAACTCACTTTGTCGAGCGGCTGAGGGCATTGTCCCTAACTCAGTGTCTTCTATTATGTTATATAACAATGAGAGGAAGAGTTTACAGGTAAGAGCAGCGCCTAATATTCCACTTGAAGCGGTAGAACAATTGAACGGGTTAGTCCCTGGTGAAAATGCGGGGTCATGTGGTACGGCTGTATTCAAGTCAAAGCCACAATTTATCCATAACACAGCTATTGATGAACGGTGGGAAAACCTAACAGATTTTGCTTTACAGTTTAATATTCAAGCTTGTTGGTCAATGCCGATTATTGATGGAAATGGCATCACGCTAGGATCCTTTGCAATCTCTAGTTTTGAAATGAGACAACCTACTGATTTCCAGATAAACCTCTTAGAAACAGCAAGCTCTTTAGTAACATTAATTTTATCGAAAGAAAAGTCTGATAACGTATTAAAAGATCTAGCAAACACCGATCCTTTAACCAAATTAGCGAACCGAGCGTTATTCGAAAAAACCGTTTCTCGGACTATTGCGCACGCTGTAGCAAGTAAAAATAAATTTGCAATTGTGTTTATTGATTTAGATAATTTCAAAAGTATTAATGATAAGTATGGTCACAGTGTGGGAGATGAAGTGCTTTGTTGTGTTGCAAAACGGATATTTTCACGCATCAGACAGCACGATTTATTGGCAAGAATTGGCGGTGATGAATTTATATTATTACTTAATAATATGGATGATGAATCAAGCATTTTAAAAGTAGCAGAAGATATAGTCTCGTGTATCAATAAACCGTTCACCGTAGATGGGATTATTTATCATACGTCAGTCAGTGTTGGTATTAGCTCTTTTCCTAAATACGGAAGTAACTTTCAAGAATTAGCTTGTAGTGCTGATAAAGCGATGTATCAAGCTAAAAAACAAGGTAAAAATCAGTGCATTTTATATCGAGCTGCGTAAGTCTATTAATTCTTATCACTACGTCAGAAATAGGATAACATTGTAAAACAAACCCTTGTATAGTGACGATGATTTTTTCATATTTGCCCCTACAAAATCCAATCCGAGCTATTAATGGTTACGTAGACCTAAACACAATTAATATGACTTTATTGTGTTTCATGAAAGTTGATTGATGAAGTTTATTTGTCATTGATGTTGAAATGTATAGTATCTAAGTGAACGTTAGAGGGGCTAATTTTATGTTAATACTATCCAGATCTGTAGACCAACAGACCTTTTATTTAAAGTATAAAGCCAGCGTCTGCTTAGTCGAACAATTTAAAAATAAAGACAACTAATCGTATAGCCGAGTTTGGCACTTAGAACGGAGATTCGATTATTGGTAAATAGTTAACTGGTTAGATATTAGTAACAGATAAACCAGACAACATTTTTAAATAACGACCTTAACTTATCTGTTACCAATGATCGTCTAATAAACTAAGTTAAGGTAAATGCTGTCTACTTTATCTAGTTTTTAAATAATCCTCTTTAAAATTAAATACTAATCATTGAACCGATCAATCACAGCTTTCATTTTCTCAGGCACCTGATTCTTATCTAAATGTGCATAGCGCATGGTGGTTGCGATATTTGAATGCCCGAATATATGTGCTGTGGGCGTAATAAATATGTCAATTGTTACCAATTCATTTTTTCAAAAAACTTTTTATAAATCATCAAACTTCACATTCAATTCACACATTTAATTTACCCTGACTCACTAAGAGAATTTAGTTCAGTTTTGAATAGCTCTCATCACTGAAAATTTCAATTCTATTTAGTCAACTTAATTAAGGAATTAAATGATGAAAAATAAAGTTATATCGACGAAAAGGCCAACAGTCGGTTTAAAAGTATCGTTACTGTTTTTAACTTTTGTTAACCTGGTATTTATCAGCAGCTCTTGGGCTACTAGTTGGGATTATGAGACGACCATAACGTATAGGGGAGATGTGGACTATTATAATACTTTAAAATATGTAGATGAAAGTTTAGCGCAGAATACACCATGGGGAGATGCGGCATGGGATGCTGCAGTAAACTATAGAACTCAAGGCATTACTATAGGTAACAGAGCATGGTATTTAGTCACAGCGATGAAATTAATTCAGACATGCACTGGCATTAAGTATGGTAATTTGTCTAATGGTCAAGACGTTAAAGAATCTATTGTACGAGAATCCACTAAGCGTAAGGAAAATGTTGCAGTCTGGGCGTCAGCCCTTTTCCTGGCAAGGGAACCAGCGGATGGATCCGACTGTAAATACACACTTCGTGTATGGATTAAAAACCGCGTTAATTACCGTGATTTTCCTTTAAAACAAGAAGATCAAGTAGTATTTCTAAAAGGTAGTGTTTTCAAACCAGTCATAACGGCTTATGTCGGCCATGATGAAGTAACTGCACAAACACAAGATGGTGGCACCGGACCAAACCGATTAGTACCGATGCATGACCCTTCGTTCACGGTTAGACCGATTGCAGACCAACCACCTACATACTGGCAGTGGGCCTTTGACACAACACCTAACGTATTTACAGGTATCCGCTCAAGCATAAGTAACTCTGCTAACATGACCTTACGACCAGGAGCGTTTCCTTACTTTGAAGTAGCCCCCACAAATACAGATGATAATCAATCTGCTCTTTATTTCGATGGCAACCATCGAGGTGGTGCTCAAATCAACAAAGTACTTCGTGACGATAACACTTTCGAGTTCAATGCAACGGATAACTTTATGATTGCTTTTTGGGTAAAACCTGAAGAATTACAGTCAGATAAACATTGGGACGGAGGAAACTCGAGAACCTTGGTGGCCAAGCATGATGATGGTAGTGGCGACTTTCCTTTTGCTATTAAGTATCATCCTGGTAGTGGAAAAGTCAGCGCTCGTCGCTATGATAGTACTAATGTAAAAAAACCAGCAATTTTCTCTAACAGTAATATTAATGACGGCCAATATCATCATGTCGCATTTGTAAAAAGAGCTGATTATATATACCTTTACATTGATGGTGTTGCAGAAAAACAAAAGTTTGATGCCACAGAGCTCATTTCAGCTAGCGATATTCCAGTATTTGTTGGTTCGTCTCCAGAAGGAAGGGAATTTACTGGTGGTATTGATGACTTACGTATCTATAATTATGCACCCTCAATAAACGAAACAAACATCCTAATAGGTGATTTAGCAGCGTTAGCGCCAGAGCACCCATTAAAAGGTGACGAATACTATAAGATTCAAACGATATTCGATTTTTGGGGCTGTTATATTCAAGCAGATGGCACAACAACGCCACACTTTACGGATGACAATGAACATGAAAATGACTGGATGGGCAATTGGGCAATTGAGCAAGTTGGTGATTATGTAAGGTTTAGAAGTCGAAAATACCCAAACCAATATTTACATGTTGAAAATGGCGAGCTAGAAATATCCGAAATTCAAGATAGTGCACAAAGTGCTATGTGGACAGTAGAGCAAGTTGAAAATTATGTACAAACTAGTGAACTAGACGAATTCAGAATAGTTAATCGCTTCATGCCTAATCATGCGCTTGAAACTGTTGATTCTGGTAATACGCTAGCTATTACCACATCAACATCGATATCTACACATTTTAAATTGGTACTGCAAGATTAATAAATATACAGAAACAATGGTATTTTAATATTACATTGTTATGTTTTAAACTTAAAAATCCAATATCATTAACAAGGGTATTGGATATTAAATATAGTACCCTTAAAGTTTATATGTCAGATTTATCAATTTAACAAACTCACTTCAGTTTCCACTAGACATGGTACGATTCATTTTTAAGGGAGATAGTCTATTTATGTCAATATCAACCGCTAATTCAATACTATATTTTTGAGCTAGGTAGAGATAACTTTAAAAGCTCATCTTTATGGTTGCAATCACTAACTAAGGAAAATAGTAATGCAAAAATATATATTGACGATATTAATTCTTTCTATACTTTTTGTTTCTTCATTTGCATATCCTAGCGAGAAAAGTAAATTAAATGAGAGCATTGCTCACTACCAAAGAGCGGTTAAAGGCCTTAGTGGTATCGCTCTATTGAAGGAATACACCGCCATTACTTATAAAGAAAAACAAAACAACCCCGATACCGCACTATATTATTTTGACCTAGCCTTGAAGCTTTTAAAGAGTCACCCTGACCTACTAACAGAAAGTGACTTATATACGAATATAGCATGGGTATATATTACTAAAGGAAATTATGACCAAGCATTACAGCATGCTGAACTTGCTTTATTAAAAGGTAAGGAAGCAAATAATTATAGAAGACAGCACAATGCTGTTACTGCAAAAGGGGCTGTTGCTTTATATTCAGGAGATACAGGAACAGGGCTTAATTACTTTAAACAAGCTTTAGAGTTTTCACAATTAGGCGAAGCTGTTGAGAACGAAGCAACGTCTTTACACAACTTAGCAATGATATATACGCAACTAGGGGACTTAGATATTGCCTTAGAATACTTAATGTCCTCAAGAATTCTAAGCGAAAAAACGAATAAACAAAGTGTATCTGCTTCTACTGAAACACAAATCGCTGAAATTTATGCTTTGATGGGCAATTATGAAAAGGCCATACCTTACTTTATAAGCGCTATTAATATTCACGAAAAAAATAATGATACTTTCTATGTTGCTAAGAGCAAAACATTTCTAGCTCGAGCCCTTCATAAGTTGAACAGGTTAGATGAAGCACAAGCAGAGCTTCAGCAAGCGATTAACCTACTTAAGAGTTCTAACAAAGAGATTCACCTAAGGGATGAACTGATCGCAAGTGGCAATATCTATTTAGACCAAAAGCTATATCAAAATGCGATAGAAGAATATTCGAAGGCAATGAACTCAGCTGAGAAAGTAAATAGTGATGATGAAGCTCATAAAGCAGCACTAGGCCTAGCCAAGTCTCATTTATATCTTAAGGAAAATAATAAAGCCCTTTATTTTGCAAAAATAGCACTAGAAAAAGCCAAGAGGGTTAATAATGATATTGCAATTGCACAAATTGAAGGCTCGCTATCAAAAATTTACGAAAGCATCGAAGATTACCCTAATGCTTATCAACACCTCTTAATTTCGACAGAAATAAATAAAAGTAATAGAAAAAAAGAAGTAACTGAAAAAAATAAACAAACAGAAGATAGGTTTCAAACAGCTAAAAAAGAAAAACAAATAGAGTTATTAACCAAGAACAATGAGTTGCAAGTACTTGAGTTAAAACAACAGGATTATGAGAGAAGCCTATGGGGGATTGGCATCGCCGTTCTTTTGTTGAGTATCAGCTTTTTCATTTATCAACAGAAAAAGAGACAACAGCTAGTGAGTGAACGAGCAAACTTGATGGCAGAGTTGGTGGACAAAAAAAATCAATTACTCGCAGAGGTTTCACACGAGTTACGAACGCCTTTATCAGTATTGCATTTAAAAATTGAAGCACTACAGCATAACTTAATAGAGGATGTTAATGCTTCTTATGATAGTTTGTTGCAAAAAGTTATTGAAATTAGCAATATGATCAGTGATTTATACCAACTTTCTCAGTCAGATATAGGCGCTTTAAGTTTGGATGTTGAAGCACATGATTGTTCAGAAAAGTTGTCTCTTTGGTCAAAGGAGTTTTCTCAAGTTGTTAAACATAATGGATTTATGTGGCAGGAAGACATTGATGTACCTAAAGATTTAAAATTGAAATTTGATTGCGAAAAAATCAAGCAACTTTTAAGCAACTTAATTCATAATAGTATCGCCTATACAGACAAACCAGGGACTATAGCGATATCTGTGATAATACAAAATAATAACTTGAGTATGCGAATAGAGGATAGCTCACCAGGGGTCAGTAAAGAAAGTTTTACTCAAATATTTGAAAGACTATACAGAGTTGAATCATCGCGTAGTAGATCTACCGGAGGTTCTGGTTTAGGCCTTGCTATTTGTCACAGTATAATTGCAGCTCATCAAGGAAGCATCAAAGCAAAAAATAGTAAACTAGGTGGTTTAGCAATTACCGTTAAGTTACCGCTGGTTGTATAATATAAAGTTCAAATTGTTTGTTGAAGGTGATGCATACTTGTAATGCACTGCATTGCCTGCAACGTGACCATGCACATCATTAACTTTTTTAAAGAAATCTAAGTCACCATAATAAAACCATATCCGACTCAGTCATCTTTTCTATTACTTGGTTTTGAGCATTTCGATAGTATTTTCGAAAAATAAGGCGAATATCATTTTTCAAATTCGTTGATAAATAACGCCTATTTCTTAACCCGGTTAATTCATCAGTGGAACAAATTTCTTCTAATTTTTCATTCTCTCTTTGTAAATCAAGAGTTCGTTCAGTCACTTTGTTTTCTATCTACTTATTAAATTGTTACTCCATCTGCTTGTTTACTGGTTCGACATAACGATAACCAACGCCATAAACGGACTCGACGACCTCACAACCTATGTTTAATGTTTTGATTTTTTTCCTTAAATTTTTAACATGTGCATCAATGGTACGATCTGAAATATCTCGAATATCTGGATAGGCTAAGTCTAGTATCTGTTCACGAGAATAAACTCTACTTGGTTTATTAAAAAGTAAACTAAATAGCTTAGATTCAAGATGTGTTAATTCAACACAAAGGTCGCGACAATTTAGTTTAAGAGTCTCTTGATTAAAGTTAAAGTCACTTGCTTTTTTACTTCGATTCGTTCTTCTGATTATCGCTTTTATACGTAGCATTAGTTCTGCGGCACTAAATGGTTTGCACACATAGTCATCAGCTCCGGCTTCTAATCCAATACAGCGGTCTATTTCTTCAACTTTGGCGGTCATCATAACGACAGGCACATCTGAGAATTCCCGTATTTGTTTACAACATTCAATGCCATCCATTACTGGAAGCATTAAGTCAAGCAAAATTAAGTCTGGTTCAAAGTCTTTTACAGTGCTTACAACATGCTCTCCAGAGGCCAAATGTCTCGTTTCAAACCTACTTGCTTTTAAAAACAAAATAACATTCTCAGCAATTTCTAAATCATCTTCAACTAGCAAAATATATGACATCATTTATTCCTTAATAACAGGCAGTTTAATAGATATGGCCAAACCACCGTGTTTACTAGGCATCGCGATTATTGTCCCTTTATGTGTTCGAATAATACTTTTACAAATAGATAAACCTAAGCCTGAACCTCCAGTTGCACGACTTCTTGATTTCTCTACACGATACAATCGTTCAAATATTTTTGGATATTCACTTTTGAGCACGCCAGGAGCACTATCTTCTATTAATATTTCCAATTGATTTTCTACAATTCTTGTAGACATTGAAATTACCCCCGGTGAATCGGTATAAGTGACACTATTATCAATAAGGTTGCTGACAACCTGCTTTATTTTTTCTTTATCAAGTGTTACAAGAAGTGATTCTGGTACATTTATTTGTTGCTGCCATTTAAACCCTTTTAGTCTTACCACCTCAGCCATCTCTTCTGCCCAAATAGTGACTATGTCTAGGCACTTTTCCGAAGACAATTCGAATTGAACTGCTCCAATATCAGATTGTGAAAGTTGATAAATGTCACTGATCATATTATTAATATCACCAATTTTGATCAGCAGCCCTTCATAGGAAGCATCTACATCTTCAACTAATTTGCACTGTAATGCTTCTACTTTTAACTGAAGCACTGTCAAGGGGGTTCTTAATTCGTGAGATACATCGGCTAATAATTGATTCTTTTTTTCTACAAGCTCTCCCATCATTTTAGCACGTTCTGTTGTGAGGTTGATACGAATAAATAGCCATATTAATCCTATTAGAATTATCGCATAAATTGTATATGCCCACCATGTCCTCCACAGGGGCGGGAGAATGATTATTTGTATAGACGTACCTTCTTCATTCCAATAACCGTCGGCATTACTCGCTTTAACCTTAAAAGTGTAATTGCCGTCAGGAAGGTTGGTATAAGTTGCTCTGCGGTTTTTATAATCGGTATTTACCCAGTCTTTGTCCCAACCAACTAATTGATAAGCAAATTGATTTTTTTTTGTATTACTAAAATGTAATACCGCAAACTCAAAAGCAATTGAGTTATCTTCATAGGTCAACGTTACCTCATTAGTTTCGTGAATAACTTGAGCTAAACTAAACCCTACGTCCTTAATAGGTGATGAAGTTTTTAATGTTTCTGTTTTGTTATTTGGATTATCTATTGGAACTATGGGAACGGATTTATTAAGTAACAGCATATCAGTTAACACAACTTTAGGTGGTTTACCATCATCTATTATTTTTTCGGGATTAAATCGATTGAAGCCACTTGTGCCGCCAAAAATCAGCTCCCCACTTTCGCTCTTAAAAGAAACGGTGCTATTGAACTCGTTGCCTTGTAGTCCATCATTAACATCATAATTCTTGAACATACCAGTCTTAGGGTTTAAACGTGATAACCCAAAATTTGTACTTATCCATAAATTTCCACTATTATCTTCTTCAATGCTGTTGATTACGTTGTTAGGTAAACCTTGCCCTGACATGTATCGTCTAAACGATTGAGTTTTAGCATCAAAAAGATTGAGGCCATAAGCCGTACCAACCCATACATTTCCTTGACTATCCTCTAAAACGCTATAGATCGAGTCGTGACTTATTGTATCCGGATCATCTTTCTGATAACGGTAGTGGGTAAATTGTTTCGTGCTGGGGTTAAAGTGATTAAGACCTCCTCCATATGTCCCAATCCAAAGATTCCCTTTGCTACTTTCCACTATGTCTGAAATAGTGTTTGAACTTAAACTATTTACATTCCCTGCTTGATTAATGTAGCGGGTAAACAACTTGGTTCTTGAATTAAAATGGTTGAGACCGAGATTAGTTCCGATCCAAAGATTGTTTTGGCTATCTTTGATAATCATACTTACAGAGTCATTACTTAAACTGTTAGGATTATTGGGCTGATGGCGGTAATGTGTAAACTGATTACTGATTGGACTATAATGATTAAGCCCTCCACCTGCAGTTCCAACCCAAAGTTTGCCTTGACCTTCATTAATTATACTCGAGACGATGTCGTGACTTAAACTGTTAGGAACATTGGGCTGATGGCGGTAATGTGTAAACTGATGACTTATTGGGTTATAGTGATTAAGCCCCCCACCATGAGTGCCAACCCATAGATTTTTTTCATTATCTACCATAAGGCTCCAAACAACATCATTGCTTAAACTATTGGGCTCATTTTTCTGATGATGGTAATAAGAAAATTGCCGACTTCTTGGATGAAAACGATTGAGGCCACTATTAGTTCCGAACCAAAGGTTGCCCTGTTTATCTTCCATCATGCTCCAGACAAGATCATTACTCAAACTATTAAAATTATTACTTTGATGACTATAATGGGTGAACTCTTTAGTTTGTGGATTGAAAAGGTTGATCCCACTGTCTGTGCCAATCCAAATATCACCTTGACTATCTTCCATAATATCCCTAACAGACCTGTGGCTTAAACTCGTTGGGTCATCTGTTTGATGAATATAGCGGGTAAATTGTTTAGTTTTTAGGTTAAAGTGATTGAGGCCAGCTCTAGAGGTTCCAATCCATAGGTTTCCCTTACGATCTTTCATGACGCTACGTACATTATCACTGCTTATACTATTAGTGTCATCGATTTTATGTCGATAGTGCGTAAACCTACCCGTGTTTGGCTTAAAATGATTTAGGCCGCCACGGTTAGTTCCAATCCAAAGACTTCCTTGGTTGCCTTCTATGATATCTGTAACAAAATCATCACTTATACTGCTATGTTCGTTTTTATCATAATAAAAGCGAGTAAAGTTTTTAGTTATTGGATTAAAGAGGTTAAGACCCGCAACGGTCCCGATCCAAATGTTTTCCTTGCTGTCTACCAAAATGCTAGAGATAATGTCATCACTTAAACTAGTGAGGTCACTCTCCTGATGAAGATAACGCGTGAAAAGTTCCGTTCTTGGATTAAAGACGTTAAGCCCCTTTCTTGTTCCAATCCAAAGGTTTCCATGCGGGTCTTCAATAATTTCATATATGAGGCTATCTGATATCGATCTAATATTATTAGGGTCGTGCTTAAATGTTTTAAAGCTATATCCATCATATCTTACAAGCCCTTCTTGTGTTCCAAACCACAAAAAACCAGTACTATCCTGCAACATTGTATATACAGTATTTTGCGGAAGTCCATCGTCAACAGTGAAGTGTTGAAAGCGAATTGAAGGCTCTCCAGCAATCAAGGTTAACGAAAATATTAAAAATAAAAAAAGACAAATTAATTTAGCTTTGATTTTATGAAGCAAGAGAACGCTCGGGAAAATTGTTAGTTTATTTAATAAACTAGATAACCACAAAGTATCATAAATAGAAATCTATTTTAAATGTTTACTCCGCGTAATTAACAAGTAGCTTTTCAATTTATTCCCTTTACTCACCCATTATTATCCATGACAAGCATATTTTAGTAAGAATGATAATCAAGATTAATAAAACTTCACACTCAGTTCATATTCCTTCTGTAATATCCCAGAAAACTTAATTGAAGTAACCCTGTTGCAATCAAGTAATCTTCATCAGTAAGGACAAAATTATGAATATAAAATTTTTGAGCGCAGCTTTCATTAGTGTAATGATATTGACTACTAGCTTCTCTGCAAGTGCAAGTTTAATTGAATATAATGATTACACATTAAATGAAATCACCAATGTTGTGTCTAGTAATGATTTAGAATGGTTACAATGGGATGAAACATTAGGGCTTTCTATAGATGAAGCTTTAGCTGTTAACCAAGGATGGCGACTTGCAACGCGGACAGAGATGAATTCATTATTCAATGACATGTTGTCTACTTCACTATTTACAGGAACCTCAAATGTAATAGATCGTCACACATGGGGCTTTGATGATACCAATTATCTACTATTTCTCGAGATGATTGGATCAGTAAATACAGCTTTTAATTCAAGCTGTGAAGATGATTTTGAGATAAGTTGTCGATATAGCATTTTATCTTTTGATTCAATCAAAGTTTTATTTGACTCTGAATTAGATAACTACACAGGGCTAGGGTATCTGAGGCAAGCATACCAACAGGACAATTTTGAATGCATTGTCGATCAAGGCTGCGAGTTGTTATCAACAGATACAAATGGTGCATATGGGTATTTGCAGTACGCAAGTATTAGCCCCAATACATATGAACCTAATGGCGGAGTTGCATTAGTACGCGCTATTTATGATGTACCAGAGCCGTCCACACTTGTTATTTTTATGTTAGGAGTGGTGGTTTTGGCATCTCGTCGATTTAAGAAACAATATTAATCACTACAAAATATACTAATTGTATAAAAACACTGATTGTAATGATTTAATGCTATTCGGATAAGCATTATTACTTATATTTAAGTGGGTAGCGGCTCGGTATATAGAGCACTGAACGAGGATACGTTCGGTGCTTTCTTTTATCTGGAAGAATAAAGTGTTTTATATCCGCACGCATTTGTTTCAGCTTAGCTGGTAATTTTCCATCAGGTGACAAAGCAAGCCACCTTAGCTGAGTGTCTATTAAGCTTATCGCTGCTGTAAAACTTATACGGGTTGGAGCAACCTTGGCTTCTTTTGCTATAGCCGTCATTTCTAAGCGAACAAGGTTGTAAGCGATAAGTACACCCCATAGCTCTTGCCTAACACCTTCAGAAAACCGACTTCGCAATGTCACTTTACTTTGCAGTTGAGTGTGTTTTAACTCACCATACCCCTCTTCAATTTCCCCTTTCGGCTCTTGATAAGCAACAAAGCGGGCACGCCATGTTTCAGGTAACTCAGGATTTTTCTTCCTAGCTTGTGGTGATACGGGCATATCAATGAGTAAATCATTATTTGCAATTTTTTCAACTACCTCATAGCGCATCTTGGATTTTACGGGCGTTAACCAGTGTCGTTATTTTCCTGAGCTCTCCCAATTTAAAAGTAAGTCAGCAGAGAAATAACAACGGTCAAATAGGGTTAATGAATTATCAGGGACATCTTGAACAAGACGCTGAGCAAGCGTAACTTCTCCAGCATGGCACCCATCAAAGGCGGCACCTAATACCATTCTGGTCTCGGTCGAAATAAGACTAACTAATCGAAGTTGAGGATAGGGTTTATGTGTTTTGGAAATAAAGCCAAACTCGTTTGCATTCTCTTCTGAATCTTGGCAACGACAAATCGTTCCATCAACAGCAGGGTCGTAAGGCCTATGCTGTTATGCTCTCCTAAGGCTTACTCCAGCCATGCTGACACCGAGGATTTAAATAAATATGACATCGGTTCCTCACCTAAACGGCGACGACAATCAGTCAGGACACTCGGTGCGACACGGGACCAAATATCATCACCTGATTGGAGGGCAATATCCATTGAGCTACACACTTCTTTAATCGACTGGTTACGAATTAATCCCATCCACAGAACGAGCCAAACTGCTTGTTGTGCTGGTAAGCGTCGATTACGGATACTCGCCTTGTTAGCTGCGAGCAATGATTGTTCGATCCAATCAGCATCGATAGCTTCCATTACTGAGTTATAAGACTCACTTTCTTCAACAGACTCATGAACTAACTCAAGTTCTTTTTCAAACATAAAAAAAACCACCAGAATACGGGTAGGGATTATCAATCATCTGCAAGGTCGTTCAAGTACTCTTAAATGATCGGCATTAGATTGTAATGATTGGTGTTTTTATTGTTTCTGGTATTTAACTTTTGGTTGTTTTCATCATCAAACCATTACATTAAGATTAATTATCCCACGTTATGCTTTATGAGCAAAAGCCTTCAGGTATCTCAACTAAATATTTTGCATTTCTAGGGCCAATGTCAGTGCTTTTAAACGAGTGTTATTAAAAAAATGTCAGCTTTTAACTGTGAAGCAGAAGTATTGATATTGCTACTTCTAACTTCTGCTCACAAAGTGAACCTTATCCCTGAGGCGCTATGGGGGCGTTAGCGCCTTAGAGTATATACCCTAAAAATCAGCTGTTCAGAGTAACTGATTCTAAAGTAGCTACTTGGTTGTGTGGTAGGTGATTGGTAATGGTTTTATACATCAAATCTGACCCTAGCTGATCAAAGCAAAGGATACCTAAGTAGCAACTTGGTTGCATGCTAAGTGTTTGATATTATTTTGAAGCACTAAAACTTACCCTATCTATACCGAACAACTGAACTCTAAGTAGCAACTTGGTTGCGTGGTAAGTGATTGATATTAGTTTGAAGTACTAAAACTTACCCTAGCGAAACCAACCAAGTGACTTTAAATCCGTTAGTTATATGCATAAAACGGACGGTTCAAGCTAGGTAACACTAATTTTGGCACTAAGACCCTATTTTTAAGCGTAATTGCAGATGAAATATTTATAAATACCTGTTTAAAATTAAAGGTATTAACATGAAATTATCTGAAATAAAGCTGATAAAAACAACGCGTTCAAAGAAAGTCAAAAAGCCCCTAAAGACAAAGAAGCCAATTAAGCCCAAAGTGATTATTGACACTAACGTGATCAACAAATAGCTATTGTGCTCTAGACATTTAGTTGTTACCAGTTACAGTAACTACAGTGAATTTAATACATTTAATTAAGGATGATTTATGAGCGATTGGGATTTTCTTCATGACATGCACAACGATGGTTATAGCCCGGACCAAATAGCTGATGCAGCTGGGTGTGGCTACAACCCTTGGGAATGGCAAGCATTAGATGAAAGTGAATTTCCTACAGGTCATTTTGAACCAGATCCTGAAATTTTAATTATTTTTGAAAATTTGGTCGATAATGCAATGGCTTATCACGAAATAACTGGTCGTTACCTTCAAATTTGGGGAGAGCTTGGTGAGTTGTTTGCTGAAGTCAAATTTGGTATTAAACGTCACAAACCTCATGTACAAGGTTCTGATGGTAAAATTGGTAATGACTTTGTTGAAATAAAAACTATTTCCCCTGAAAAATCAGGTGAGCAGGTTCAAGTTAAGCGAGCAGGTAA
>Ga0209292_1003794_pt1 | contig 16415 bp, 21 predicted proteins | sample GOMGulsemesocosm_2_FD_184634 | JGI IMG/M metagenome (GOLD analysis project Ga0209292, IMG submission 184634) | Methane-oxidizing microbial communities from mesocosms in the Gulf of Mexico - GOM9C Gulf of Mexico (SPAdes) (version 2) | ecosystem: Environmental > Aquatic > Marine > Cold seeps... | reverse complement strand
GCAATACACTAATAATGTTCAAATGGCTCGATTTTATAGGCTTTTCAAGCCATATAGACAGCCTTAGAGAGACAATAAATCCAATTAAGTATTACTTACCTAATTGGATTTATTTCTCATTACCAGACGGCTTATGGGCTTATGCTTTTACCTCAATATTTATAATATTAAATGATAAAAACATGAAATGGTTGTTATTACCATTTGCATTAAGCATCGGTGTTGAATTTATGCAATACCTGGGACTATTTAAAGGCACATACGACCCCTTAGATATGATGTTTTGTATTATTGGATATGTATTACCATTTTTGATGTATAAAAGAGTGTTAACCAAGGCTATACTCGCAAAGAAGATTGTTAACATTAACTAAATTCTCAGAAATATCTAGAATTTCTTGTTTATATTTTTTTACTTCTTCTTCTATATTTTCGTTCTTAAATTCTTTCAATAAATTCACTCCCTTGATTAACAAAGTAAATAACTGCTCTTTTAATACTTTTAATTCTGACTCTGAATATTCATTCAATAATAATTGGTCAATTACACGCATAATTTATAGTTTTTAATTTCTTATAAATTTAATATATTTTCTTGATGAGCATAACAGTTATCACATTCTTTTGAAACTATAGTACAACCAGTTGTAGGATTCCATGTCTTTTGTGTCCATTCTATACTACTCATAAATATCTAAGTTAAGGTTAGACCAATTGGTCAAAGGTTAAAAATCAGTACTAAAAATAGTGAACTACATTTACTTATCTAGCTTAAAATCATTATTTAACTCTCTTATAAATTCCTTAAAATTACTCCAATAGCGTTTTATTGTAGTTACAGAAAATCCAGAAACATCTGCTACTTTTTCTTGAATTATTTTACCATAAGATTCAAAATCCCAAGTTTCAATAGTATTATATATAGTTTCTTTTGTAGCTTCTTTTTTTAATTCACCATTCAAAGAATTTACAATCTTCATCTTTTCCTCTCTAGTTAGTTTATATATAGGATTAAATAAAAATTTACGCTCCTTATTTAATATTAACTCAAGTGTACCTTCTTCATACTTCTTGAATACACTTTTAATAATTGAATCTACTTCATTATTAGATAACTTAGGAACCATCCTTTTATTTATAGTTTCAGATAAAGTTTTTAATGTTTTACGATTAATATTAGGATTTAACATCTTATACTGACTTAAATGGAAAAACATAATATTATTTCTTTTACCCCTTTCAATTATACTCTGAATGAATGGTTCACATATTTTTATTTTATCCTTAAACACTAGATATTCTTCATTACGATTAATAAAGTAATCAGATATATTATTAAACCTTAACGTATTACTATTTTCTAAAAAGGTGTCATCCCCTAGTAAACCTCTCTCTCCTTTTTTAATTATGTGAGCGGATGGTACTTTTTTTACTTTATCAGAATAAGAAATATTCTTAGCAGTATATGTAATGGAATTTGGATTGAAATATAAATCTGGGTCATAACTTAATACTGTTTGCTGTGTTGCTTTTCTAGCATTAGGGTCTGGAAGAATATTTAATTGTTTACCTATTTCATCATAAGTATTACTAAAGTTATTAAGGTTTAAATTATCAACCTTAACTATTACCCCAAATCCTTTAGTGGATAAGGATTTCCATTTTGCATATATAATATCACTATTTGGGATATCATTAATATTATCAAAATCTAGATATATTAAACCACTAGGAGATATTATATTTTTATTAGTAGCATAACCATTGAAGTTGAAATTATATCTAAAACTAGGTAGCTGTTTGTCTTTTATTATTTTATAATTATAGCTAGGCTTTCCATAGGCTCTAGCTGACTTAATTAATGGTAAAGTATCATTACCATATTTTATTATGTTAAGTATCTCTTTTATATCATAGTTGCTTGAAACATTAGGGTTTTCACAATTTTTGAATTGTTGTATTGTAAACATTTTTTCATATTACTTTATTTTTATGTTATTTAAATTCATCAATGAGCTAGTTGCTCATTGATGTTCACAGATATCAAACAAATAAAAAAGTTTGTCTATCCGTACCGTCTGACAAGTACTTCAAAACAAACTTATTTATGCCATTTGGCTATATAAAGTAATATTTCAATTCATAAGGTCAGACGTTTATATTATCGATTTTAATAAATATACCACTGAATCATCGAAAAGTCAAGGGTTAACATGAAGTATTTTTTTAAATAAATTAGCTTAAAATATGTACTAGATAATATCCGTTCCATATATAACTTACCCAGCACGTCAATGCTATAGGAATATATCTCAAGATATCTATTCACAGTACTTCTAAGCGTGTTTCACATTGATTGCTAAACAAAACCTATACAATGGGGGTACCCCGTTTTATATCCCCTCCTTGTGTTAAATAAATTAGTCAATGTCAGTAACCTTTCTTATATATTATAAAAGCAAACATCTAAAAAGGGGGCTATAAAACTTTAAGTAAATCCCCCAGAAAATTTTTATATATTTTTTTTCAGTATATTTTTTTCAAGTACTTATAAATTAATGTCTCGCAATTTTTGAATTTTTAGACGGATGTTCTCCAATGCTATTTGGTTCTGATATATCAAAATCTGATTTTTTATAACTTTCCTTTTTTCTTCATTATCTGCTTGATTGAGTTCAACTCTTTTTATATTAAGCTTCTTTTGAAGGCTCCCAATTTTCTTATTAATATCTTGTATTGTACTCATAATTATTTTTTTGTTTAAAGTCAGCATGGCTCAGAATAAACTTAACCGCATCTAATGTGAAACAATTTCCCAGTGCTTTAATTGATGCCGTTTTAGAAATAATGTTAGTCGAAACGTAATTCTTTGGTAATGTTTGCATAATGCATAATTCTCTTATTGTCATCGGACGAAATAATTCTTTAACGATTTGATTATCCGTTAACTGGTCTAATTGAATTAATTTGTCACTCTTAGATAAGTTACAAAACACTTCATCTAAATATACCACATTACCAATGGAGCGAATTAAATGCCTACGCAAACCAGCGATAGTATATGATAATGTTTTGGTCAAGACACATTTCCCTTTAGTGTTGGGTGGCAAACATCCATTTTCAATAATATCATTCAAATAGATATTTTTGGGTTTAGGAACTTCTATATTCTTAATGTTAGTAAAGTATAGACGGTTTCTTAATGTCGAGCCGAGTAAGCCACTATTAATAGCTAACGGCTCTTCGCCAAGTAAATCAATAAAGATTTGTTTATCTTTTTTTGGCATTTGCACATTCTCAAATAAGAATAGACAGTCTGAATTTTTTTGTCTAACGATGTTTAAAATTTTAACTGCATCATAAAATATTGATGATTTACTACCAGCTAAACCTAACCGTTCACTATTCATTATACTCAAATTTTGACAGCTTGGACCCGACACAACCAAATCGACTTTGGGTAATTCGTGAGCATTTATTTTTTTAATGTCTCCCAACTGTACCGTATTTGGAAAATGATGTTGAGTAATTTTAATTGGATTTGGGTCAATCTCTACTGAATAATACTTATCAACTTTAATTCCTAGTTGTTTTAGTGCTAATTGAGCCACAGATATCCCGTCACATAAACTGAGAACTGTAATTCCTTTTTCTGTATTTACCATTTGCTTTTATTAATAAATACAGCCCCGATTATGAAAAGTCCTTGGTATGTTAAAATTCTTTTGAGTTCCCCGTAACTAGAGGGTTACCATATAACGGGAAAATGAAAAAACACTGGTGTAGTCCCTGGGAAATGCCTATCCTTGAATTGTTATAATAAAAGGTACTGGTTAACCCGTTATGGTGGGAAGCATGGAAAATAGGGTGAAACACTAGTAAAATGACCTCAAAATCAGCTTGACCTTTTTTTATAACGGCATAACCTAAAAACATAACATTATGACACAAGTAGCAATTTTCGGGAGAACATCAACACAAGAACAAGATTACCAACGTCAAGTTGTGGATATGCAAAAAGTAGCAGATAAATTCGATTATCAAGTTGTATCTATAATTACAGAAAAAATATCTGGAGCTAAAAAAAATGAGGAACGTGCTGGAATACAACAATTATTAAATGAAGCTAGGGCTGGTAAGTTTCAAAAAGTATTAGTAACTGAAGTTTCTCGTTTAGGACGTAATACATTAGAAACTTTAAAATTAGTTGAAGAGCTTCACCAATTAGGGGTTAGTATCTATCTACACGATTTAGGAACTGAAACACTTAATGATGAAAACGAAATGAACATGCAGACAGAAATGATGTTGCATATGCTATCATTATTCGCAAAGAATGAGCGAAGAACTACAATTGCTCGAATTAAGTCTGGTATGGCTCAAGCAAAAAAAAATGGGGTTCATTGCGGTCGCCATAAAGGAACAACTGAGAATACAGAAAAGTTCTTATCTAAGTATTCAAAAGTAGTAGAAGGGCTAAGAAAAGGCTTTAGTATTCGAGAATGCGTAAAATTGTACGATACAAGTTTAGGTACAGTTGCAAAAGTTAGAAAAATGATATTTCAAGAAGAAAAGTTGCCAGTTTGTGCATAAAAAAGCTAAAAACAGATGATTTTTTTGCCTAAATACGCATTAGTGGGTTGATTTTTCATTTTTTAGGTGGTATCTTTATGTATATCACAGTTTTCCAGAAACTGTATTACTCATCCGAGTAGGTCGTCAAACCAAAAACTTTTTTATTTAATAGGCATTCATCTTAGTATGAGTGTTTAACAATGTTTTGATTTCAACATTTTGAAATCGATATGGGAATTACTATGTCTAGTTTTTTCTATAAAAATAAATTATTAACCGCTGGTTATTAGAATATAACCAGCTATAAAAAAGTAAAAATATGTTAAATACTGAAAATGAAAATGAGTTCAAAGCAACTTATAAAGAATTAGAATTGTCCGTGTTAGGAGGGTTAAGTGACGAGAACTTGGAAACGCTAAGGGTAACGCTGAAGATTAAAAAGTCTGATAGCTATGATTCAATGAGGCAAAGCGTTAATTTATATAATGGAACCCAAACGGAAAAGCTAATCCGCAAGATTGCAGAACAGTTAGAGGTAAGTATCATAACACTTCGTAAAGCAATAAGCACACTGGCTGATGACTTAGAAGCGTTCAGATATGCAAATACTGAAAAAGTAGATGCTGAAAGTAGCATAGCATATCAATTACCTCCAGAAGAACGTGATGAAGCCTTGGAGTTATTGAAATCACCAGATTTATTTAGAGAAACTAATAACCTAATCGGCAGTACTGGTATCATCGGGGAAGAAAACAACAGATTGTTGATGTATTTGATATTCACTTCAAGATTGTTATCTAATCCGCTTCATTGTATCAGTTTTGGTTCCAGTGGTTCTGGTAAAACACATCTTCAATCTAAAGTCGCTGAACTAATTCCAAATGAGGACAAAGTTGAATTTACAATGCTATCAGCAAATGCATTTTATTATTTCAAAAAAGATGAGCTAAAAAACAAGCTGATACTCATTGAAGATATGGACGGTGCATCTGAGGGATTGTTACCACTTAGGGAACTACAAACCAAAAAACGTATCACTAAGTCAGTAGTTCAAAAAGGTGTTGGTGGAACTGGTAAAACAAATAATTTGGTTGTTGAAGGACCAGTATGTGTTAGCGGATGTACTACTCAAGAGAGTATCTACGAGGACAACTCAAACCGTTCATTCTTGTTATACATTGACGAAAGTAATGAGCAAGACGAACGTATTATGAAGTATCAACGTATGCATTATGCTGGTAAGGTTGATGTTGACCACCAGCTGAAATGTGCGAAGCAATTACGTAATGTACAACGTCTTCTAAAGCCGATACGAGTAGTAAATCCATTTGCTGAATACTTGGAATTACCAAAGTCAGTTTTCAAGCCTAGGCGTACTAATATTCACTATTTACAACTGATTGAGGTGATTACATTTTACCACCAATTCCAACGTGAGGAGAAGTTTGATGAAGTATCTGGTGAAGCGTATATCGAAACATCCCTTAAGGATATTCAACTGGCTAATACACTTATTAAGGATGTGTTATTGCGTAAATCGGATAATCTCAACGGGGTAACTCGTAATTACCTAGAAAGCCTAACGTTATACTTGAAAGCCAATAAAACAAAGGTGTTTTCTAATCAAGAAGCCCGTAAGGAATTCAGAATAAGTGAGCCAACATTACGCAGATACCATAAGCTATTAATTCAAGAAGGATACATCCAAGAGCGTGATGATATTAAGGGTATCTCTAAAAGTTATGAGCTAATAAATGCTGATGAGTTTAAGAATCTGGAGCAGTCCATTGAGCAAGCATTGGAATTATGTATTGAACAGTTCGTCACCTCGTCACAACCTCGTCACTCACATAATGACGAACTTAAATCATTATAAATAAAGGAGTTATTGCTAACTCGTCACTAATTTAAAAATAAAAGGAAGCTATGAAATCATTACAAATACAAAATACAGCGTTTAACACAATACTAAGCTCATTCCAAGGTTGGTTGGGTGTTCAATTATATGCAACTGATACAGTTTATAACATGCCGATACATTTACGTGAGTTCTTCCACTATTTGGAAGCTAAAGGTCATGAAGGTATTGAATACATCACCACCAATCTAGTAACAGAGTATTACGAATACTTATCAAGTCGTAAGAACAAAACTCGTGGTGGTGCATTGAGTAACGGTTCACTTAATAAACATCAGCAATCGTTGAAGTTATTCCTAAAGTACCTTAAGGAACATAGTGCAAATTTCAACTTTGGTGTTCACCTTAGAACTGAAAAGATGAACGATATTGATGTGAAGGATATCTTGAGTATTAACCAAATGAAACAATTATTCGAAGCATGTTCGTATTCACACATCTCAAGTAGGTATCAATTACGAGATAAAGCAATGTTAGTAATACTTTATTCATGTGGATTAAGACGTAATGAAGCTGTTATGCTGGATATTTCTGATGTGAAGTTTGATGAAAAGTTAATACATGTGCGATTCGGAAAGGGTAATAAGGAACGTAAAGTAGCTATCAATGATTACAACTTGAGAATACTTGAAGATTATATATTTGAAGCTCGCCCAAAGTTTTACAAATCAAAAACATCTGAAGCCTTATTTATCAATAAAAATGGTAAAAGATTACTTGGTAAATCATATACTGACAGACTTGGTGCAATCATTGAAGCAACCGAGGATGAAGATATCCAAAGTAAGCATATTACACTTCATGGGTTACGTCATAGCATCGCTACACATTTCCTACAGTCTGGAATGAAATTAGAATATATTCAACGCTTTTTGGGTCACGACAGTTTGGAATCAACCCAGCGTTACGTACAAATTGTAAACCTACTTGAAGATGAATAGTTTCAGCGAATACATGCATAAGAAAGCATACAGTCCAAATACAATTCCGACATATGATAGATGCGTAACTAAGTTTCTTAGATGGTGTAAACAAAAGGGACATGAAGTGCCTCAGCTTGACTATAAGCGGTGTTTAGAATACTTTGAATACATACAAAACAAAAAAGGTAAGGCTGGTATAAAGCTTGTAAATAAGTCCGTGAGCCATCAGTTAGGAACACTAAAACTATACTTCAATTACTTAGTAGATGAGAATATTCACATTTATAACCCATTAGAAAATACGAATATTCAAAATGTGAAGCGTGAGTATAGCCATACGTTACTATCAAAAATAGAACTGAAAGAACTGTATGAATTATTTCAAACTGAAAACATAAAATTACCAAGTTGTAAATCAGTAGCGGTTAGAAATAAGGTAGTAACTGGATTAGCAGTATTCCAAGGTTGTGATGCAGTTGGATTGAAAAGTCTGAAGGAAGAACATATTGACCTTAGAAAAGGTTGGGTTCATATCCCAGGGACCAAGAAAACGAATGGTAGAAAACTGAAGTTAGACAGCTGTCAAACCTTTGATTTAATGCAGTATTTACAAGTAGACAGACCAATACTTCAGAAACGCATTGAATGTCACACTGATGCTTTGTTTCCAATGAATACCAATAGAATTAGTTGCATCACCAGTCCAGTAGTTAAGGTGTTAAGAAGTATGAATCTACGAGTAACTAATCTGAAACAAATACGAGCTTCAGTTATCACATTATGGGTGAAGGAGCATAACCTTCGTAAAGCTCAAGTGATGTGTGGACACCGTTTTATATCAAGTACTGAAGCATACCTAAAAAATGACCATACAGAAATGCATGATGCTATTGGGATGTATCATCCAATGCAATAGTTTATCTCTAGCAACTACTCTAAGTTCCCTAATGAAACTTTTTACAACCCAAAAAAGTTATAAAAGATTATTGTATCTTTATATATCTCCACAACTACTTAACGGCTCTGGCACATATATATATATATATATATATATATATATATATTATACAATATTAGGATATATAAACAATTACTTTTATTTACTTGTTGTAGAACATTAAATTTAATATTATCAAAAAAATAGATTATGAAGAACACAAACAATCTAAAGAATATCTTTTTAGGTATTATTGCTATTAACCTAACATTGATTACATTAACACAGATTGAGGTCTTTCTGCCAAAGGCTTATGCAAGTGAAACTAACCAACCAATTAATACTAACTATGGTCTTGTCCCTTTAAATGAAAATGGTAATGTTAATGTTGAAGTTGTTGGTAATACTGGGGTTATAATTAGAGGTTGGTCAGAAGAAACAGATGGTACGCATACCCACCGCAACTCACAAGATTGGCCTCTACCAGTTAGATGTAGATAATATTTTGCTTTAGTGAGGTGATAATATATTTAAGTTGGTTAAGGAACTTGATGTAAAAATAACACGAGAACCAAGAAAATACCCAGAATATACTTCAAAGTATTATGCTTTTTATTTCCGTGACCCGAATGATATTCCTTTGGAAGTATTTATTGAATAAGAACGACCATACAGAAATGCATGATGCTATTTCAGAATTCCATCCGATGCAGTAATTTGTCTGCAAATCCTACGCAGACAAATATTACTATCTCCACATTTTATTCCTCAAAAAAGCTACAAAATAAGTTGTCCTTTATAATTTCAGTAAAAAAAACGTCCTTGTAATCTATTACAAACACTGGGGTGTTGAAATTTTAATCAAAAATTGAAAGACAAAGTATAGCATTCCAGTTATTATATAGATGTATGTGTTTAACAAATAACCATACATAATATAAAGTAAGGTGATTTTTGGTGTCCTATTTTAAAAGACACCAGTGAAATACCTTGCCAAAATAATGTTTAAAATTAATAATATTATGAATTGGGATTTATTTTTAAGATTAACGTTTTTACTGATTATGGTGGTGTATTTAACACAGTTACCATTAGATAAATTAAGAGCGTTTGGGAATTTTATTAAAAAAATACTTGGTGTTTTACCAATAACAAAAATAGCAGAAGCATATATAATGTATCGCAATCACAAAAAAGATTCTAAATAGAGAGATTATATATGTTAAAAGTATATTATATTTATCATGTATATTATAATATAAATATATAACCTTAGTTAATGGACAATATAGAGCAAGCTACTTTACTTAAAAAAGAGTTAGATACGTTAAGACCTTTGAAGTCTGAAGACGAACAAAGAATAATGCAGAAATTCCGTTTGGATTGGAATTATCATTCAAGTAATATTGAAGGTAATACTCTGACATATGGTGAAACAAAAGCATTAATCCTATTTAACATAACCGCTCAAGCTAAGCCATTACGTGACCATTTTGAAATTACTGGACATAATGAAGCTATCAATTTAATTCTTGATATAGTTAAAGACGAAAGACCATTAACTGAAAACTTCATTAGAGAAATACACACGTTAATTTTAAAAGAATCTTATGAAGTAGATGCTATCACTCCAGATGGTAATCCTACAAAGAAAAAAATAAAAGTTGGAGAATATAAAACTACTCCAAATCATGTAAAAACTAAAACGGGTGAAATATTTAGGTTTGCAGAACCAGAAGATACTCCAGCTAAGATGCATGATTTAATTAATTGGTTTAGAAATGAGGAGGATGAGCCAAATATGAATCCAATACTATTAGCTTCAAGATTTCACTATAAATACATTAGAATACATCCATTTGATGATGGTAACGGTAGGACAGCTAGAATACTTATGAACTTCATTTTGATGAAGTATGGGTACCCACCAGTTGTTATTAAAACCGAAGATAAGGAGAATTACTTTGGAGCATTAAGACAAGCTGATGCTGGAATTATAGAAGGGTTCATTGATTACATTTCAAAAAACTTAGTTCATTCATTAGAGATAATGATTAAAGGAGCTAAAGGTGAAGATATTGAGGATGAAGATGATTTTGATAAAGAGTTAAAACTATTAGAGACTAGATTAAATACGGTTTCTGATGAGTTTAAAATTTTAAAAACTAGTGAAACTGTTTTAGAGGTTTATGAGGAATCGGTAATTCCTTTTATTAATTATTTTAATACTGCTTGTCAAAAGTTTGACATATTTTATAAAAAAACTGAGTTTAAAATTTATGTAAAAACACTTGATGATTCATCTCATAGTGCTTACAACATAAAAAATTTAAGCGATGTTAAAAAAGAAATAAGTGATAACATTGAAAAGCTTGAAATAAGATATTCATATAGAGATTTTAAAAAAGTTAATTTAAACGAGCCTAATTATAGTAATATATATGTAATAGAATTCAATCATTCTAAATATGGAGTTAAACTGAATAATGACGATAAATACTTAGTTGAAAAATTTTATAGTCAACAACTAGATGCTGAGGAAATTCAAGAAATCATTAAATCCATGAGTAAACTCCATAAGAAGTCTATTGAAAGGAAAATTGATGAAATTCAAAGTGAAGAAGGAATTAAAGAAGGACGTAAAATAATCGTTAAGCAAATTGAAGGAGATGGGTATCAGTTTGGTTTAACTGGAAAAAATGGAGACATGTTTTTTAGTAGTGAGAGATATTCTTCAAAAGAATCTTGTTATAAAGGAATAGAAACACTTAGAGAAGCATCTAAAAGAAATAGTAAGATAGTAATGATTAATTTAAATAACGGAAAAGCATATTTTAATGTTACTGATAAAAATAAAGGACTAATAGGGGCTAGTGTCGTATTTGTGAATGCTCAAGAAAGGGATGAGAAAATTAATGAATTTAAAGCAATTTTACTTCATGACAAGGTTCAATTTATTAAATAAGACATATAAAAATTGCTCTTCGATATAAACAGTTTTATATACCTTCTAAAAGTATTTTTTCTGTAAAACGAACAAACTTATTTCCATGTAATTCAAGCTCTTTTTGTTTATTTTCAATTTTTGATAAAACTCCTAATTTTATACTCTCAATTAGTTCTTCGTGTAAAATTCTATAGTTATTTATAATATTGATTAAATCGTTATGTTTCTTTTTCTTTTCTAAAGGAACAACAACACTTTTAAGCTTATGCTCCTTATCCTCTAAAAAACTTACTAATTTAGCAATATTAGTTATATTCATTATGAGTTTTAAGTTGGTGTTTTTCTCGGAGCTAATTTTATCTTTAGAATATGGTAGGTTTGGCTCTTTTGATATTATTTCTTTAGTTTTATTTCTCCAATTATCAAGAAGGTATGAAGGTAAAATATTAGCATATTTTTCAGTAATTCCTACTAACAGAAACTCATAAATAACATTTAGTCTTTCTAAGTCATTAGGTGAAATATCCCTATTGTGAGCTTCCTCTCTACGAATTAAATTAAGTTCTAAAATAACTTCTTCAAATTTTATTTTATTATCAAACAAATCAGAAAAGTCCTTCCAGTTTGTGCAAATTATTTTTTTTAGCTGTAATATAAAAGTATATTTTATTAAAATTTCACCATATTTAATTTCTTCTCCAAATTGATTTCTGTATGTCCCAATAACGCTTTCTTTTAAACGTCTTCCAACAGCGATATCAAACCAATCAAACCCATGTCTTTTTGACAATACATCGACAATAACTTCTCGTAAGCTATTTTCAATTTCAGAAATTTGTTTCTTAGCAATTCCTAGCCTATAATCTTGGGTGTTCTCTTGAATAATAGAGCTATTAAGCCATTCTATTGACTTTCCTAAACTAATTGATTTAGCAGCTTCTTTTGATGAAATTATATACATTAATTCAATGTTATCGTCATTAAAAGCTCTTACAGCATAATTACTAAAGTCAATGTTATCAAAAAAGTCGCCCGTAAAAAAGCTAAATAGAGCTCCCATTATTGAACTAATTTCTGCCTTGATATCTATTGAGTTTTCATGTTTAGAATAAAATTGACATTCCAAAATATTATTGTTAAGTATATCAATTTTTTTTACATTCACATTTTTAACTTCACTATCTACAGAATTTAAATTTTCTAAGCCAGTTTTAAGGAATGAAAGTATTTCACTGATAGTTAACTTGTTCTTATCAATAATCGGTGACTTACTGTTTATCAAACAACACTTTTTATATTTTAATCCACTCCCACATTGACAGATGTCATTTCTGTTGATTTTTTCTTTTAATATACCCATTGCTCTGCTTTAAAAAATAACACTATAACCAAAGTACTATTATCGTTGAATAATATTATCAATATATTGATGAACTTATTCACAAGTTATTATCTTCGTACCACGTTCTTTAAAATACAAGTAGCCTAAAAAACTACTTTGGATGATACAGCTTTTTTTCGTTAGCAGTGTAGTACTCCTTTGGACTGAAACATAAAGGGTATAACAACGTTATTACTGGACGTGACCATAAGTATGGATTTGGTGGAAAAGAATATAATGACGAACTTGGACTTGATTGGTATGATGTGTCTGCTAGAAACTATGACCCAGCGTTAGGTAGATGGATGAACTTAGACCCGTTGGCAGAACAGATGAGAAGACATAGTCCATATAATTATGCCTTTGATAATCCTATTTTCTACGTAGATTATGATGGGATGGCTCCAAGTGCACCAGATGAAGTGATTATTAAAGGTAAAGAGAAGCAAGCTGCTTTTAAAGAGTTACAATCGTCTGTAAAGAGTGAGTTATCACTTTCTATGGACAAAAATGGAAAAGTAACTTATAAACAAAGTGGTACTGGTAAACTTTCTAAAAATGCTAAACAATTAACCAGTGCTATTGATGATAAAAGTATAACTGTAAATGTAAATGCAGAAAACACAAAGACTACTAAAGCTGGAGCTCTTTATATAGGTGGAGCTTTTTCTGGAAATACTGTTACTAAAGGAACAAACGGAAATACTGTTGTAGCTGAACAAGAAGTAAACCCAGGTGTTTTGAACAAAGCAAGTACTGGGAATGGTAAACCAGGAGCAGATATGCTACATGAAGTAACTGAGGCTTACCAAGGAGCAGCATTGTCTAAAAAGAAAGGTGTATCGTCTCCAGCTGCTGGAAAAAAAGGTTCAATGTATACTAGAGCTCATGGGAAAGCAACTAAACAATCGGGTAATGTTTATGAAACTTTATTTGATGCAAAAGGAAAAGTTATACAAATGACGCCAAGTGGAGGTTATCCAGCTACAACTAAAAGTGTGGAGTGGTCTGTAAAGGATAAAAAAGGAAATAAAACAGTAATTCAAAAACTATAATAAGATGAGATTATTAACAATCATTTTTCTAATAATAATTTGTTCTTGCGGGAATACTAAAAAAATAAATAATGAGCTGAAAAACGACTCCACTTATTTGATAAATAAAATAGACTCTCTAAATAGTTGGAATATAATATATGCAACAAAGCAAGATGTCACATATAAAATCATAGTACACAAAGAAGATGTTGATACTAAGGCTTGTAAAAAAATTATTGTAGGTAAATATTACGAACTTAATTTAAATTCAAGAAAAAATAATGTATTGGAAATAGATGGAGTTAAGGTTAGTCCTATAAATAATCTAGATGTTAATTGTTATACGTATGATGATATGACAGAAATTTGCATCGAACCAAAAAAAGGAATAAATGATTTATATCACACTGAAGATATCAAAGGTTTTTGTTATGTAAAGTAATAACTCCTAAGTAACAAATTAAGGCAGCTCTAACGAGCTGTCTTTCTTATTTTAGACAAGTAATCTGGTTGATAGCATAGACTGTACTATTCTGACCCAACCCTCAAATTGAGCTTAAGAAAAAAATAGTGTAAAATATTTTAAAAAACTAACTTATGAAACAGATTAGCTTAATTACAATCTTAGTATTATTTTTTATAAAATTATCATTTAGTCAAAATGAGAAATTCAATTTTATTATTAGTGTTGATGATGAAATAGTAAAGACACTATATAATCCTCAAATTATGACTAATGAAGTAACTATTAAGGATATTTCATATTTCCCTGGGGAATTATCTATTGATGAAAACTCTTATAAAAAAGTAGTAGAGAACAATGGAGATATTTATTTAATGTTTGATTACTATAAATATTCAAAGAGAGGAAAACAAACAATATTTAATTACAAAGTAAAAATAGGAGCTAATTGGTTTAGTCAATCATATTTGATATTAAAAATAAAGAATTCTTGTAAAAAGAAGAATGGAAAGTATACATTCAGTATTGATTACCCAGGCGGTTCTTCAATACAAGTAAAATAATATACAATCTCTAAACAACAAATTAAGGCAATCAGAAATGGTTGTCTTTTTTGTTTTTAGATATTCTAGAATTGGCATCGTTATTGGTTATAGGTATCTCAAATTAACTAATAATATATTTTATGAAACCAAATGCAATAAAAGCACAATTCACAAAACACATTAAGGAATCTATGGGGTCAGTAAATCCAAGACTTGATAAATGGTATGCTGGAATAACTAATAATACAGATAGAAGAAAAGCTCAACATATTAGAGATAAAGGTGTAATTAAACATTGGAAATTTATAGATGCTGGTAGTGTTGATAATGCGAATGAAGTAGAAAAATATTTCAGTCATAAAGGGACAAGAAATTTACCTTTTAAAAATGGGGGTAAAAAAAATTCTAAGTATGCATACATATTCAAATTACCAGCTTCAAAAAGTAATGGATTAAATGGTACGTCAGATGTATTTGAAATATTAAAATCTGTATTTGGAGATTAACTAAACTAAATCATTATGTCGAAAATAATTAAAAAACTCCCTTTAGAAGATTATTTCTTAAGTGGGTTAGATGCTAAAAAGGATAGAAAGAAAGTACTTTACTTAGGTACTTCGGATTTGATTTCTGAACACAGAACAGATATTTTCAATACTAAATATGCAATTCGTAAATTAATCTGTCCTAGTTGTGATAAACCTCAAATTTTAAAAATCGGAGTAACAAATGACTTAGATACTAGGTTAAAATACTATCACAAGGAAATTAAGGACTTTAGGATATTAAAAAGCTGGAATATAAAAAACCCAACTACTTTAGAACAAAGAATCGTTTCTGATAACTATAAAAATGGATTTACGTCCTATGGCTCAGAATGGTTTTGGGACACTAGAGACGATAAAGAGAATTTAATTTCAGAAATTGAGTGGTATATTGAAAATAGTTACCAAGAAGTAAGAAATGGTTATAAAACAATTTTTAAATAATTTACCAAACAACCAATTAAGACAGTTCTAACGAGCTGTCTTTCTTTTTTAGGATAACTCATCATTTGATGTAACTAAAGGTTGTTAGGATGGGATTGAATGGGTTGTGGTGGTGTTTTGTACTAGCAATCAATATTGGTTCTCAATACTTATTAATTGATTTTCTTTAAATATTAATGAAGTATTCCATAAAAAAGAAGTGTCCCTAGTTATCTTAAAAAAATCACCATCGGATTGGTCATAATCTATTAATATACTATCAATTTGGCGTTTAGATTTATCTGATTGAAATATTAGTTGGTTAATCATCCTAATATCAGCTCGATATTCATGAATCTTCCATTTTTGATTGGATAACTGATATTCATAATCTTTTTTTTTAATATAAGAGTAGCATAATAAAAGGATGAAAGAAATTAAGCTTAACAAAAACATATGCTTGTACTTTTTCATATTTATTAAATTAAAATTATATTAATCGGTTTTGGTGTTAATTTTCTATCTTATTACATCAGTATATCTAAAATCTTTGTAATCTAATTTAGTTTTACCTAACAAATCTTTTCTCATTTTAAGAATTATGGTTCCAATTATCTTTCTTCCTCTTTCTGGATTTGGTGTGTCACCATTTTCATCAATTAATAATTTCACTAATTCATTAATTGATTCTACAACCTCATCAGAACTATATAGCCAAGAT
>Ga0209292_1003793_pt1 | contig 16416 bp, 15 predicted proteins | sample GOMGulsemesocosm_2_FD_184634 | JGI IMG/M metagenome (GOLD analysis project Ga0209292, IMG submission 184634) | Methane-oxidizing microbial communities from mesocosms in the Gulf of Mexico - GOM9C Gulf of Mexico (SPAdes) (version 2) | ecosystem: Environmental > Aquatic > Marine > Cold seeps... | reverse complement strand
AGATACGTCCATCAACTTAAACAACAATACCAAAGAAATTTGTACGGGAGAAAATTTAAATATTACTTCAGAAATCATCACAGGAAACCCTACTTATGAATGGTTTTTTAATGGAAACCCCTATGCTCTAGGAAAAACACTTGACATTCAAAACATTACTCCTTCTGATGCAGGACTTTATGAATTAACAGTAGAAACCATTGATAATTGTGGTTTCAATAAAACCTATAAAGGAAGTGTCACACTCACAGTCAATAACCTTCCTTCAGTAATTAATTCAAACTATGATCAATGTGATTTTGATAACAACTCTTTAGATGGAAAAACGATTTTCAATCTTATATTAAGAAAAGAGGAACTCACAAATAATGATAACAATTTGAGTGTAAAATTCTACGAAAGTCAAATAGATTATGACAATGATAACTTCCTGTCAAATGAATCCAATTACACCAATACAACAGCGTTTTCTCAAACTTTAATTACAAAAATTACTGACAACACCACAAATTGTTATAGCCAAGGAAGTATTATTTTAAACGTATCTCCAACTTCATTAACTACGTATGACGATGTTTATTTTTGTGAAGACGACTTGAATGCTTCTGACCCAATTCTTGTAGAAAGTAAAGGGGCCGGTTTTTCTAGTTTTGATTTTGATGAAAAAATAACTGAAATAAAATCTTTATTTACCCCAATTTCAGTTAAAGTTGATATCTATACATCTTCTGCTGATGCACAAACTCAAACAAATCCTATCACTGGAATTCAAGAAATAGTTTCACATTTGTATTATGCGAGAATAGAAAATGAAATCACCAAATCCTGTGTGGGTGTGGGTACTTTTAATACCGTTTTAAATTATTTACCGGACATTACCTTTAGTCAAAAAGAACAACTACTTTGTGTTAGTAATCCATTAGATGAACCACAAACAAATACAACTTTATTAAGCACACAATTTGGTAAAACAATCGAATATTTTACATGGTACCTCAATGGAGAAGAGATACCTGGCGCCACAAAAAGCAGCTATCCTGCAACTGAAAAAGGGACCTATTTTGTAGAAGCCTATAAATACTATATCAACGACCCTGCTAGTAATTTGGACGATACTTATTGTGTAGGCTACTCCACTATCCAAGTGAACATTTCAAACCCTGCAGCTATAGAAGACAGTAATCTAAGTATTGTAGACGATGCTCCTAATAATCTTTTAAGTATTAATGACTTGAATATTTTGGGACATGGAGATTATGAGTTTGGAGTCGATGTATTAGAAAACAATAATAATTATCAAGAATCCTCTGAATTTGATTATTTAACCCCTGGTTTCCACACCTTATATATTCGTGATAAAAATGGTTGCGGTGTTAGCAGTAAAAAATTCGCAATACTTGCCTACCCAAAATATTTCACTCCCAATAATGATGGTATTAATGACCATTGGAAGCTCGTAGGATTAGACCACACAAAATATAAAAGCACCAAAGTGCAAATCTATAACCGTTTTGGAAAATTACTAAAAACCATCAATTTACAAGGTGATGCTTGGGATGGAAGCTACAACGGTAAGCTCTTACATTCTGATGATTATTGGTTCATCGTAGAGTTAATAGATATAAACAATATCACCATCATTAAAAAAGGTCATTTTAGCCTACTTAGAAGTTAGTTTTCTCTGTGTAATACCGCTTTCTGTCTACCGTTAACCAAAACAGATTTAACCTCAGGGATCTCTTGTTCATCCTTATTTTCACCTCCAGAAATTGTATGTTTTTTGGAGTTCATAGAAAACAAGTCAAAGGTAATCACATCTTCAGAAGTTTTTTCGTAAGAGGTTAAAATAGCAGATCCCATTACCTCAAAATAAGAGGTTAATGTTTTGTTTTTGTAATAGGTATCAATCAGAATACTATTGTTTTCATCTATTATATAAGCTCCTTTACTAGCGTCTACACATTTTATGCTATAATCTCTCACATCTTTTTTCCCGTTATAATCATAGGTTATTTTCCATTGATGTACTTCTGGAGACAATTCCTTTATTTCCAATTCCATTTTTAAAACCATTTTTACGGCATTGACTCCGTACAATTCTAAATCACCCTTATAATGCCCTTCCCAGGTGTTTGAAAAGGTGTTTTGAGCTTGCCCAATACTCACAGAAAATACGAATACTAAAAAAAGATATCTTAATGTCATCATTCAAATTTTTAAAAGAATAAAAATAGCTTATTTTTGTGAAATGCAATTCAAATTAGTATCAAAATTTAAACCTACAGGTGATCAGCCTGAAGCCATTAAACAACTTACAGAAGGGGTAAATAATGGGGACCAATTCCAAAACTTATTGGGGGTAACGGGATCTGGTAAAACCTTTACCGTGGCCAATGTGATAGAACAAGTGCAAAAACCAACACTGGTATTAGCTCATAACAAAACATTGGCAGCACAGTTGTACCAAGAATTTAAAACATTTTTCCCTGAAAATTCTGTAGAGTATTTTGTTTCTTATTATGATTATTACCAACCGGAAGCCTATTTACCCGTTACTGGAACTTTTATAGAAAAAGATTTATCCATTAACGAAGAAATAGAAAAGCTACGTATTAGTGCTTCTTCTGCCCTATTGTCCGGACGTAGAGATGTGATTATCATTGCGTCGGTTTCTTGTATTTACGGTATTGGAAACCCGGTGGAGTTTAAAAAAAATGTTATTAATATAGAAATTGATCAGCAAATATCACGGACTAAATTATTGCATTTATTGGTCAGTAGTTTGTATTCTAGAACGGAAGAAGAAATTAGAAGTGGTACTTTTAAGGTTAAAGGGGATATAATAACGGTATACCCTTCCTATGGAGAACATGCCTATAGAATACACTTTTTTGGTGATGAAATAGAGGAGCTGGAGAGTTTTGATTTGCAAAACAATGTAGTCTTAGAAAAATATGAGCAACTAACGATTTATCCTGCCAACCTATTTGTAACCTCACCTGATGTCCTACAAAACGCTATCCATGCCATCCAAGAAGACATGATGAAGCAAGTGGATTATTTTAAAGAAATAGGAAAACATTTAGAAGCAAAGCGATTAAAAGAACGCACCGAATTTGATTTGGAAATGATTCGAGAATTGGGCTATTGTAGCGGTATTGAAAACTATTCTAGGTATTTAGATGGTAGAAATCCCGGCACCCGACCTTTCTGCTTATTAGATTATTTTCCTGATGATTATTTAATGGTAATCGACGAAAGTCATGTAACAGTACCACAAGTTCATGCCATGTATGGCGGAGACAGATCCAGAAAGGTAAACCTCGTGGATTACGGTTTTCGTTTGCCTGCGGCGATGGACAACAGACCCTTGAAATTTGAAGAATTTGAAATGATTCAGAATCAAGTGATCTATGTAAGTGCCACTCCTGCCGATTATGAATTAGAAAAAACAGAAGGATTGGTAGTAGAACAGGTCATTAGACCTACCGGACTATTAGATCCTATTATAGATGTACGTCCAAGTTTAAATCAGATCGATGATTTGATAGAGGAAATACAGATTCGTGTAGAAAAAGACGAACGTACCTTGGTCACTACGCTAACCAAACGTATGGCGGAAGAATTGGCAAAATACTTGAGTAGAATTCAAGTACGTTGTCGTTATATTCACTCAGACGTAGACACCTTAGAACGTGTGGAAATTATGCAGGATCTAAGAAAAGGGCTTTTTGATGTATTAATTGGTGTCAACCTTTTAAGAGAAGGACTGGATTTACCCGAAGTCTCCTTAGTTGCTATTTTAGATGCGGATAAAGAAGGTTTTTTACGTTCGCACCGTTCTCTTACCCAAACCATAGGTAGGGCTGCAAGAAACGTAGAAGGAAGGGCCATTTTGTATGCCGATAAAATTACAAAAAGCATGCAATTGACCATTGATGAAACCGACAGACGTAGAGAAAAACAAATCGCGTATAATACGAAGAACAACATCACGCCTACCCAAATAAAAAAGGCCATAGATAATATTCTAAATAGTAAAAATGATGCTACTTATGCCTATGACAATTCCGACATGATCGCTGCAGAAGAAGCCATGAACTACGCCTCAAAAACCGAGTTAGAAAACAACATTAAAACCGCTAGAAAAAACATGGAAATGGCTGCAAAGGACTTGGACTTTATAAATGCCGCTAAATTTAGAGATCAGATTAAGGTACTAAAAGATAAAGTAAAAAGCTTAGCCTCCTAATTTCAGGAATAAGTAGTTTATTTAAAAAACCAGCTCCAACACGATTGTACCGTGTAGGAACTGGTTTTTTTTGATAGTCGTCGGCGTATATTTAGTATATGCTGCCGCTAAGTAAGATCCTTACATCAACGTAGTAAGAACACAAAATAAATTCAAAAAACCTAAAACCAATTCTGATAGTAACCCTTGCCCTATCAATTTATTTGGTTTTCCATCTAATAGAATACTAAGCAATCTCCCTATTGCAAATCCAAGAAATATCAAGGTTGCAATAACAAATGATGAGAATCTTAATTGAGGAATAATTGTTCCTAGTAAAATAATTATTCCGCCACACATCATAACAGCACTTACACCTCTCATTTCGTTTAACAAGTTAACTTCTTTTTCCAGTTTAATCCCTGAATTCTTTAAATACGTTTTCATGGGATTGCTAAGTCTCATTAGCCCCACGGAGAGTAATAAAAGACCAGATAAAGAAAGCGTAATGATTTTAAAAATTTCCATTTTTTATTTGTTTATATTTAATAATACTACAAATATATAGTAGCGTTATGACAGCCTTGTGTCAGGGGTGTTTTTACTGTTGCACATAATCTTTAAAATATTTTTCCATAGTCATATTATGTGGGGTGAATTTTTCCTTTTGATTAACGAGTGTTTCTATATAATCTATTCTGAAGGCTCTAAAATCAGCTCTCAACCTACAATATGCTATCAGTAAAAAATTCCCATGAATGCTATAAATTGCGAAAGGCTCTATATTTCTTGTCGTCCGTTTTTTCTGGGAAGAATTATATGCAATCTTTAAAACATTAAAATGAATAATTGCCGATTGAATTTGCATTAGGTTATTGCTAGATTTTTCCACATTTTGATTGCCTCCAAAATAGATTCTATCTGTCAATAAATCCGCACTTTCTTTTTGAGAATACCTTAAAATAGCTTTTATTTTCTCTAAGGCACTAGAAACATTTTCACTAAACGATTGATCTTTATTGTGAATTACTAGCTGTTCCGCAGTAATTAAAGCGTTGGCTTCGTCTTCTGAGAATAACACTGGGGGAAGATGGTAGCCCTCCATTATAGAATAGCCTTTACCCTCTTCGGTAATAATAGGTATCCCCGATTTTTCTAGCGTACGAACATCACGATAGATTGTCCTTACACTAACATTATGCCTTTCAGCAAGTTGTTTTGCAGTAATAAGTCTCTTTGACTGTAACTGGGTAATAATAGCCGTTAATCTAGAAAGTCTTGGCTTTTCTTTTTCTTCCATTTTTGTGTATTCTGCTTTCAATTAAACTCATAATTCCACATATATTAGAAACCATAAGGTAAATTCACTTTAAGCATCAATATAAGAGTGTTTATTAAAAAATACTCGATTTAAGAGAAATAAATCCCTCCCTTGTTCTTCAAAGATACATAAGCTAAGTTATGCTATTAATACAAATAACTCTTTTTTTTATTACCACTATAAACAATTAACATAGTAAATAAAGAATTCTTAAGATAGCACAAGCTGAAATAGTGAACTGACACTGGGAATGGAGTTTTTGAGGCTTTAAATAATTTTATTCACACCCAACCCTTAGAAACCATATCTGCTATCTTCCAGAAGCGGTATCCAAGGGAAAAAACTGGTAGCCAATAGTTGACACAACCTAGATCAACGTTATTTTTCAATCCCACAAAACGTCCTCAAATCAGCCTTCGTCATTGCCCCTGCAAACCGATTCACTTCTTTTCCGTTTTTTATTAAAACAAATTGAGGCAACCCTTTTATATGATAGCTATCAACAATGTTTTTATGAAGGTCTGCATTTATTTTTAATACTTTCACGTCGTTTGTTTCGGCGGCAAAATTCTCAATAATTGAATTCATCATCACACAAGGGCCGCACCATTCTGCCCAAAAATCAATCAGCACTAATTCTTCTTTCTTTAAAAGCGCTTCTATATTTTTTCCTTTCAACATCAGCAGTTCAGAATCCTTCTTGGTCTTCACCATTTTTTTATAAATATATCGAACAGGAAAAGTAAATGCGGCAAAAATGGTGGATGCCATAAAAAGTATAAAAGCAAGAAAATAATTCAAAACTGAACCAATATTTTTTGTCTTTTCAAAATTTCTTTCCGCTTGGTTTTGGAATTCAATAATCTTTTCTATCATTTTCTATTTAATCTAGATGGATTTCTAAGTCGTTTTTGAGACACTGATTTAACACTCTCAAAAGTAATAGCTTTATTTTAAATGATACCGTTTTGGAACTTATATTTAATTGTATTTCAACAATATCAAAACAAAAAAAGAGCGAAAAAACACCTAATGTCCTTCCGCTCCCTTTTGGCTTTTCGCTTGTCGCTATTTCCTATTGTTAAAACCTATTCTTCAAACTTAATAGGATTTTTAACTTTCTGTTTCGTCAAAGCAAGGTCAATGACCTCTTTCATTTCCGTAACATAATTGAACTTTAACCCTTTTAAATAACTAGGTTTAATTTCTTCCACGTCTTGTTTGTTATCAATAGACAAAATCAACTCTTTAATATTGGCTCTTTTGGCTGCTAATATTTTTTCTTTGATTCCTCCAACAGGCAATACTTTACCTCTCAGTGTAATCTCCCCTGTCATGGCCAATTTATTCTTCACTTTACGTTGTGTAAATACCGAAATTAACGATGTTAACATGGTAATACCAGCACTTGGTCCATCTTTTGGAGTTGCACCTTCTGGTACGTGAATATGTACTTTATAATTCTCTAATACTTTTTGGTCAACACCAAAATCAGCGGCATGCGCCTTGATATATTCCATGGCTATAGTAGCAGATTCTTTCATCACTTTCCCAAGGTTTCCTGTAATAGTCAGTCCTTTTCCTTTAGAAATGATAGATTCAATAAATAAAATATCTCCTCCTACACTTGTCCATGCCAATCCGGTTACCACACCAGCTACTTCATTGTTTTCGTATTTATCACGTTCTAAATGAGATGGGCCTAATACTTTTTCAATAGTTTCAATAGTAATATGAGTCTCATACGTTTCTTCCAAAGCAATAGACTTAGCTGCAAAACGAACCATCTTAGCCAATTGTTTTTCCAAACCACGAACTCCAGATTCACGGGTATAAGCAACTACCACTTTTTCCAAGGCTTTTTTATCCATTTGGATATGCTCTTTGGTCAAACCATGATCTTTAATCTGCTTTGGCAATAAATGCCTTTTGGCTATTTCTATTTTCTCTTCAACGGTATAACCAGAAACATTAATGATCTCCATACGATCTCTCAAGGCCCAAGGAATTGTAGATAAGCTATTCGCTGTTGCTATAAATAACACTTTAGACAAGTCGTAATCCAACTCTAAATAGTTATCGTAAAAGGTAGCATTTTGTTCTGGATCCAATACTTCAAGCATAGCCGAAGAAGGATCTCCATTATGGCTAGAAGAGGCCAATTTATCTATTTCATCAAGTACATATACAGGATTTGAGGAATGCACCTTTTTCAAATCCTTAATTATACGCCCAGGCATCGCCCCTATATAAGTTTTTCTGTGTCCTCTGATTTCTGCTTCGTCACGCAATCCACCTAAAGACATACGTACGTATTTACGGCCAATAGATTCCGCAATAGATTTCCCTAAACTTGTTTTTCCAACTCCAGGAGGACCGTACAAACATAGAATAGGAGATTTCATATCACCTTTTAGCTTTAATACTGCCAAATGCTCAATGATACGTTCCTTTACTTTATCCAATCCAAAGTGATCTCTGTCCAATATTTTTTGAGCTCTTTTCAAGTCAAAAACATCTTCCGTATACTCATTCCAAGGCAACTCTAACAACAAATCTAAATAGTTACGTTGCACCGAATACTCAGACATTTGAGGATTCATTCGTTGTAAACGTCCTATTTCTTTATCAAACGTTTCTTTTACTTCTTTATTCCAATTTTTAGCCTTGGCTTTTTCGCGCATTTCGTCCAACTCTTCGTCGTAAGAAACACCTCCCAATTCTTCTTGAATGGTTTTTAATTGCTGATGTAAATAATACTCACGTTGTTGCTGATCCATATCCACTCTAGTTTTAGATTGGATATCATTCTTTAATTGCAAACGTTGTAATTCTGCATCCATTTTTTGCAAGGTCACCAAAGCGCGTTGCTTCAAGTTGTTTATTTCTAACAATTCTTGTTTCTCTTCTACTGGCAAATTCATATTTGCAGAAACAAAATTGATTAAAAATGGCTTACTCTCAATATTTTTAATCGCAAACGTAGCTTCAGAAGGTAAGTTTGGATTTTCTTTGATAATACGAGTCGCTAATTCTTTAATAGAATCAATAATTGCTTCAAACTCTTCTTCTCCTTCTTCCGATCTATCCTCTATTACTTCCTTGGTAGTCGCTTGCATAAAAGGATCCGTTTGAGTAACAGATTCAATTTCAAAACGTTTTTTCCCTTGAATGATCACCGTAGTGTTTCCATCAGGCATTTTTAATACCTTTAAAATACTAGCAACGGTACCTGTTTTGTAAATATCATTTTCCGTAGGATCTTCTACTTCCTCGTTTATTTGGGCTACAACACCTATAATTTTATTTCCTTTACTCGCCTGTTTAATCAACTCTATAGACTTATCACGACCAGCCGTAATAGGAATTACAACACCCGGAAAAAGAACGGTATTACGCAAAGGCAAAATAGGTAAGGTGTCAGGAACCTCCTCCTTATTTATCTCCGCTTCGTCCTCGGGAGTCATTAAAGGAATTAATTCGGCATCCTCGTCCATCATGCTATGCAATGACAGATTGTCAAACTTTAAAAACTTAGATCTACTCATATATATTTTTTCAGTCACTTTGTCATTAAAATAAACCTTTTAAAAAGCCTTTTAATTTACAGAAACTCGCTTATTAATTATTAATCAAGACATTACGTTTTTACAAAAACGTTTATCTCTTACTAAAACCCAATATTTATGCCACAATTAATATGACAAACTTATATATTTTCTGTAATTTTAACATAAAAGTGTCACAAATCAAAACTTGCTTTGTATTTATAATATAACTCACTATTTGGAAACAGCAGTATTACATAAAAATCCACTCCTAGAAAGATGCCTGCAAGGTGATGCCAATGCACAATTCGAACTCTATAAAAAGTATTACAAAGCGATGTTTAATACGGCATTACGTATTTTAAATGATCGTTTTGAAGCTGAAGATGTAATGCAGGACGCATTTTTAGCAGCATTTACAAAACTTACAAGTTATAGTGGAACTGTCAGTTTTGGCGCTTGGTTAAAGCGAATTGTAATTAACAAGAGTTTAACCGCTTTAAAAAAGAACTCCCGTTTCGAAACAGTTCCAATAGAAGTAGTAAAACAACCAGATAGTGAACCTGATACATGCGATTATCAAGGCCTGCAAGCAGCAACCGTTTTAACTACATTACAACAGTTAAAACCAAATTACAAAATCGCATTAACCCTACATTTAATAGAAGGGTATGATTACGAAGAAGTAGCACAAATTATGGATATTTCGTACGAGAATAGCCGCACTGTTATTTCAAGAGCAAAAAACAAATTAAGAACCCTATTATCATAATATTATGAACGATGATTTAGACAAACTGTTTGATAATTTAAAGGGCACATTTGATACAGAGATCCCTACAATAGGTCATTTCCATCGATTTGAGCAAAAATTATCCAAACATGCTATAAAAAAAAATAACCAACAATGGATGCCATTGTTGTCCATAGCTGCTATGCTATTGGTAATGCTAGGTATTTGGATAGGAATGGATTATAATCAATCCTCCAAAGGATTAGAACTGGCAACTGTTTCTCCTAAAATGCATGAAACGCAAGATTATTTTACCACAGTAATTAAGCGAGAAATAGAAGTTATAGGAGGACATAGAAGTCCTCAGACAAACCGAATGATCAATGATTCTTTTGATCGACTTGAAATATTAGAAAAACAATATAATAATCTAAAACTTGAACTTGGAGCAAGTTCGCAGGACCAACGCATCATATTTGCTATGGTTCGTAATTTCCAACTTCGTGTAGATGTATTGGAAAATCTACTTCAGCAATTAGAACAACAACAAAAATTTAAAAATGATTCCCATGAAATATCTATATAAATTAATCGCCATCCTGCTATTTGTACCCAGCGTACTGTTAGCCACGGATCAAACAGGAAAGTACACCAAGTCTAAAAAAATTCACGAAGAATTTTCAATTACAAAAAATGGGAATTTTACCCTTACTAATAAATACGGGCATATAAACATAGAAACCTGGGATGAGAACCGTATTGTAATAGATGTATATATTGAAACCAACGGTAATGATGAGCAAAAAGTGATTGATAAATTAAAAAATATATCAGTTGATTTTGACAACGATGCATCATTTGTAACTGCCAAAACAATCATTCAAAAATCCGGTTATAGTGGTTGGAGCTTATTTGGAAAGAATAACAATATAGGTATGAAAATAAACTATACCGTAAAAATGCCTCGCACAAATCAGTTGCTTGTAAACAATGACTATGGACATATAAGCATCGATAAATTACTTGGTCAAGCAGAAATAAACTGTGATTATGGGAAACTTTTTATTGGAGAGCTTCATCATACAGAAAATGAAATCAACATAGATTACAACGGAAAATCAACCATTGAATATATAAAAGGAGGAAGAATAAACAGTGATTACTCTACCGTAGAAATTGAAAAATCAGAAATTTTAATAGTTAACGCCGATTATTCTCATGTTCAAATAGGAACTGCAAAAGACTTAAAATACAGCTGTGATTACGGTGATTTAAAAGCAGAAAACATTGGAGCTATTTCTGGTAGTAGTGATTATTTCCATGTAAAGATTAAAAATTTAAGCAACAGTGCGAAACTAAGCAGCGATTACGGTTCTATAAAAATTGAAAACATCGCAGATGGTTTTTCCTTAGTAAAAGTTAATAGCGAATACGGAAACATAAAACTTGGAATTACAGGTGACACCTCTTATAATTTTAAAGCAGCGGTAGAATATGGCAGCTTAAAACTGGACCAGTCCAACTATACATTTCATAAAAAAGTTACTAAAAATAGTAGTAAATATTACGAAGGATATCATCTAAAAGAAAATAATAACGCCATTATAAATGTACAAACAAGCTATGGAAGTGTAGCTGTTACAAACAACTAAATATATTCTTATGAAAAAAATAATTACTTTAAGCATTGTACTATTAGTTTCAACTTGTATACAAGCACAGTTTTTCAATAAAAAAATTGTTGGAAACGGAAATGAAATTGAAACAACTCGTAGCACCTCCGATTATGACGGACTTAATGTACTAGGTTCCTTTGATGTGAAGCTTGTAAAAGGTACAGAAGGAGATTTAAAAGTTCATATTGAGAAAAATTTATTACCCTATTTAATCACAGAAGTAAAAAAAGGAAAATTAAATATCCGTTGGAAAAAGAATACTAATATTCGCACTAAAAAAGGTGTTTTGATAGAAGTACCTTTCCAATCCATAGCATCTATAGCATTGGTAGGAAGTGGAGATATTTTCTCTGATGAAACCATTCAGGAAAAGAACTTTAAAATTTCACTTTCGGGTTCTGGAGATATCGTTCTTAACATAGATTCTGAGTTAACTAAAGCAAGTATTTCAGGGTCTGGAGACATCAAACTAGAGGGATCCAGTACGGTATTAAAATGTGCTGTGGCAGGTTCAGGAGATTTTTCTGGAAGTAATTTTAAATGTGAAAATGTGACGATCTCAATTGCGGGATCTGGTGATGCATCCGTATTTGCAAATAAAAACCTAAAGGCCTCTGTAGCAGGATCAGGAGATATTGATTACTACGGAAATCCTACAACAGAAGATACAAGCGTAAGTGGTTCTGGAGAAATAACAATGAGGTAATTAAGCAATAGCTATTAGTAACCTTAACATAAAAATCCCCAATGCAATTGTGCATTGGGGATTTTTTTATCTTTTTACGATTGATACTGATACCTATTTCTTATCTAAAAAAATAAGTAATATCAATTATACAGGGCTTCCATACAAGTCGAAATCACCTGCAGAATCAATTTTTATATTGATAAATTCTCCTACTTTTATATAGTGCTCAGAAGCGTCTACTAACACTTCGTTGTCCACATCTGGAGAATCAAACTCAGTACGACCAACAAAGTAGTTTCCGTCCTTACGATCAAAAATACACTTAAATGTTTGTCCTACTTTTTCTTGATTCAATTCAAAGGAAATTTGACTTTGAACATCCATCAATTCAGAAACTCTACGCTGTTTTACATCTTCAGGCACATTGTCCTCCAAATCATACGCGCTGGTATTTTCTTCGTGAGAATATGCAAAGGCTCCCATACGTTCGAAACGTGAATCCTGAATCCATTGTTTCATTTCTTGGAACTGTTCTTCTGTTTCACCTGGGTAACCAACGATCAAGGTGGTACGAATGGCCATATTAGGCACATCGGCTCTAAACTGATCAATCAACTTTCTAGTTTTATCACTCGTAGTCCCACGCTTCATAGATTTTAATACTTCCGTATTAATATGTTGCAAAGGAATATCCAAGTAATTACACACTTTAGGCTCCGTACGCATTACCTCTAACACATCCAACGGAAAACCGGTAGGGAATGCATAATGCAAGCGAATCCATTCAATTCCATCTATCTTAGCCAATTCTTTTAACAAATCTGCCAAGGCACGTTTTTTATAAATATCCAACCCATAATAGGTCAAATCTTGGGCGATCAAAATCAATTCTTTGATCCCTTTTTTAGCCAATTTAGAAGCCTCAGTAACTAAGTCTTCAATCTTAGTGGAAACATGTCCCCCCCTCATTAAAGGAATGGCACAAAATGAACAAGGTCTATCACAACCTTCTGCTATTTTTAAATAAGCATAATGTCTCGGTGTAGTTGTCAAACGTTCCCCTACTAATTCGTGTTTATAATCGGCATCCAATACCTTTAATAAATTAGGTAAATCGTGAGTTCCAAAAAACTCATCAACATTCGGCATTTCTTTCTCCAAGTCTGGTTTATAGCGTTCGCTCAAACATCCAGACACATAAACTCTATCTACAGATCCTTCTTCTTTTTTATTGATATAATGCAAAATCGTATTGATTGATTCCTCTTTAGCATCACCAATAAAACCACAGGTGTTAATTACAACAATATTTCCTTCGTCATTTTCATCCTCATGCACTACGTCTTTATCATTCGCCTTCAATTGCCCCATTAGGACTTCTGAATCGTACACATTTTTTGAGCAACCGAGGGTCACTACGTTTATTTTGTTCTTTTTAACTTCTTTTGTACGCATTTAATACTGTTATTTGTTGTTGGTTGTTAGTTGTTAGTAGCTGTAATTTTACATTAAAGTATGTTTACAATCCCAAACCATCCTTTTGGCTTTTTGCTTGTTACTTTCGACTATGAATTCGTCTATTTAAAAAATGAATCTACAAACTCCACTTTATTAAATACCTGAAGGTCATCGATCCCTTCTCCTACTCCTATATATTTTACAGGAATATTAAACTGATCAGAAATCCCGATAACTACTCCTCCTTTTGCAGTACCATCTAATTTGGTAACTGCCAACGCAGTTACTTCTGTAGCCAAAGTAAACTGTTTTGCTTGTTCAAAAGCATTTTGACCTGTTGATCCATCAATGACTAATAAAACTTCATGTGGAGCATCTGGTACCACCTTTTGCATGACACGTTTTATTTTTGTCAATTCAGTCATTAAATTTATTTTATTATGTAAACGTCCCGCGGTATCAATAATTACCACATCGGCATTCGATGCTTTTGCAGATTGTAAAGTATCGAAAGAAACGGAAGCTGGATCCGAGCCCATTTCTTGACGGACGATAGGAATATCAACTCTATCTGCCCAAATTTGTAATTGATCGATAGCGGCAGCTCTAAAGGTATCTGCAGCACCTAATACCACATTCTTACCCGCTTTTTTAAACTGAGAAGCCAATTTTCCAATAGTAGTAGTTTTCCCAACTCCATTCACACCCACTACCATAATTACATGAGGTTTGTGTGTGGTAGGAACTAAAAATTCAGTTTCATTTCCGTGATTAGACTCTGCCAGTAAACCAGCAATTTCTTCACGTAAAATACGTTGAAGTTCGTCTGCTCCCAAATACTTATCTGTAGCAACACGTGCTTCGATACGATCTATAATTTTTAAAGTAGTACTTACACCTACATCAGAAGAAACAAGTATTTCTTCCAATTCATCCAACACATCTGCATCTACGGTAGATTTACCTGCAACGGCTTTAGACAGTTTTGAAAAAAATGAAGTTTTAGTTTTTTCTAATCCCTTATCTAGGGTTTCCTTTTTCTCTTTTGAAAATAATTTTTTAAATAAACTCATTTTAGCTGAATGATAAGGTTAATTTTAATTAATATTATTTATTCCAATAGCAATAATATTATTACCCATTTTAAATTCAATTGTATGTTAATTATTTTAACACAGAAAAGCCACTTTCAAAAAGAAAGTAGCTTTTGTATATATCTTTTTTTGCAAAAATTATTTTTTTGCGAAAAAGTCTTTTACTGCTGAAGGATCCATGATAGCCTCTACAAATGTGTAAGCTCCTGATTTTGGAGATTTTACCATTTTGATTGCTTTGGTCAATCTTTTTGCTCCTGTTTGTAACGATGCTACTGATTTCTTTGCCATGACTTAATTATTTAATTTCTTTATGAACTGTCATTTTTTTCAAGATAGGGTTGAATTTTTTAATTTCCATTCTATCTGGTGTATTCTTCTTGTTCTTTGTAGTGATGTAACGAGAAGTCCCTGGTTTCCCAGATGCTTTGTGCTCAGTACACTCCAAAATCACTTGGATTCTATTGCCTTTACCTTTTGCCATCTTTTATACTTTAAAAACAGTTATTGTTTAAGGAAACCATTCTTTCTGGCTTCTTTAACTACTGCTGTAATTCCTAATTTATTGATATTTTTTAACGCTGACGTTGAAACTTTTAAAGTTACCCATTTATCTTCTTCTGGAAGATAAAAACGCTTCTTAGTTAAGTTAGCATTAAATTTTCTTTTAGTTCTATTCAAAGCGTGAGAAACATTGTTCCCAACCATAGCTTTCTTACCTGTAAGTTCACAAACTCTTGACATTCTCTTGACAGTTTTATTATTATCTCAAAACGAGGTGCAAATTTATGGATTTTTTTAAGAAACCACAAACAAGTTTTCGTCTTTTTTTAAAATTTCTTTTTGTAACATTTCAAAGCTCTTGTTTGTAGCCTTCATAATTACCTTTTCTCTTGGCTGACCAAAACCAAACTCTTCACTATAAACTCCTGCAGGTGTGGCTATTGCAATGCATACAACTCCTACTGACTTATCTGTTAGGTCTGTTGTTGGTCCAGCATTGCCTGTAGTAGCAATTGCAAAATCAACATTGAATTTTTCTTTTAAACCAACCGCCATTGCCTCGGCAACATGTCGACTTACGACAGAATACTTCGCAATTAACTCTTCAGAAACCCCTAATTCATCTATTTTAATTTGACGAGAATAAGCGATAACAGAGCCTTTGTAATATCGAGAAGCACCAGGTTGAGCCGTAATAGTTTCTGCTATTTTCCCTCCAGTACAACTCTCAGCAGTGGCCAAAGTTAGCTTTTTTTCACTTAATAATTTAGCTACAGACGCTTCGATTCCTCCTTCCTCCTCAAATCCAATAAATATATCAGAAATTAAAGGAAGTAATTTCTTAATTTGATCATTTACCAACTTCTCAATAGATACCTTATCGTTACTTTTTGCGGACAAACGCAACCTCAACTTACCAAAGGAAGGCAAATAGGCTAATTTGATTACAGCAGGGAGCTCCTCTTCCCATTTAGAGATTAATTCAGCCACCTTACTCTCCCCCATGCCATAAATCATTAATGTCTTATGCACAATATGCGGTAACAAATAAGAGTCTTTTAATCTAGGTATTACTTTATCTAGCATCAAGCCTTTCATTTCTGTAGGAACTCCTGGTAATGAAATTATTACTTGATGGCAATTAGAGATCCACAATCCAGGAG
>Ga0209292_1003790_pt1 | contig 16426 bp, 13 predicted proteins | sample GOMGulsemesocosm_2_FD_184634 | JGI IMG/M metagenome (GOLD analysis project Ga0209292, IMG submission 184634) | Methane-oxidizing microbial communities from mesocosms in the Gulf of Mexico - GOM9C Gulf of Mexico (SPAdes) (version 2) | ecosystem: Environmental > Aquatic > Marine > Cold seeps... | reverse complement strand
AAAGTAGTCAGCCAATAAATTAGCAAGCTTAACTTCATCTTCTACAATCAATATTGTTTTTGTCATAGTAACTCTCTAACAATTTTTATTTGGTTAGTTTGGTATAGACACTTAAGCTATTGGCAACTTAATCACAATAGCTAAACCGCCTAAACTCGCGTGCTCTGCTAAAATTTCACCTTGATGGGCAATGACAATATGGCGACAAATTGATAAACCTAAACCTGAGCCTCCTGTTTTCCGGTTTCGAGAATCTTCAACACGATATAAGTGTTCGAATAAGTTGTCTAAATGGCTATCATCAATGCCAACGCCATTATCTTCAAACCTCATCACAGCTAAAGGTTTAACTTTATCTTCTTCAACGTGTAACGATATTTTAAGCTCAGTGCCATTTGAATACTTAATAACATTATTAATAATATTCTCAAACAGTTGATGTAGCCTAGTTTTATCAACATATGAACTAACCTTCTGTTTAGTAATATCCAAGCTAAGTTCTATTCCAGCATCAGACAAATAACTCCGATATTTAGTCAGTTCATTTTGCAATATAACGGTTAACTCTCCATGTTGTTTTTGATAACGCATACCGCCAATATCTGCCGAAGTCAGTTGCTGTAAATCATCAATAAGCCGTTTCAGATGTTTTAATTCATCGTTAGCAGAAGCAAGGTTACTCTTAGTCAGCGGCCTAATATCATCAAGCATAGCTTCAAGCTCGCCACTTAAAATTGCAATAGGTGTACGTAATTCATGAGAGATGTTTGCTAACCAGCGCTTCCTATTGCTTTCATTCTCTGACAACGTAATTGCTAGTTCATTATAATCTCGACTCAACTCACCAAGTTCATCCTGTCGTTTTAAATGAATAGCTTGCTGATAGTCGCCTTGTGTTAGTTTATGTACACCACGAGTAATTAATTTAATAGGTTCAACCACATGTCGTGTAAGTGGTACTGTAACTAAAGCGACTAAACTCATACAAAGTAAGGCGATGAGCCACAAATATTTTTGTTGCTGTTCAATAAAATCTAACTCGTATCCTTGCGTCAATTTATTACGTTTAGAAACAGCCAAAAATCCAACAACTTTTTTGTTTACCAATATTCTAGTTTTACTGTACTCCAACCTTTTAAGCAGCTTACCTGCAATAAGGTTTTCATTGAAATCAAGCAAGGCATAATGTGCTTCACCCTCAGCAGAATTATGGGGTGGTGGAGGTCTGCCAAGCGGTAAATCACTTCTTGGTTTATGATGTTTTAATGGCGGGTGCTTTGGTGGTGGGCCACGAAAGTCATTTTGTGCTGAAGGTCTTGGTCTTCCTGAGAATTCGCTATCACTAAGCTGGTCTAAAATTAAGTGGCGAAATTTATCATTCTTATCATTCATTGCCTGCCAGTTATCGTTTTTTTCATATTCTTGCGCAAGTACTTTCACTAAAGGCGTAAGTGTTTCTATTTCCTTAGTATTAACATATTCGATCATGCCTTTGCCAATGCTCCACTGCATAAGCAAAACTAACAGAACTACCAATAACAGGCTAAAACAAAAAAATATCAAAAAAAATTTTTTTTGAATATTCATAAAAATAAATAACCTCAATACGATTCAAGCAAACACAGAGTTCTTATGGAATAATAACTAAGAAATGTGCAAAGATTGTGCATAAATAAAAAACAGTGCATTGACAATGTAATATATTCACATTGCGGGAGTTAATGAATATTATAGCTACAGTATGCTTAACCTAAAGCAAACTTCAATCTGAGGCGCTAATAAGATGGTCCGTCTCCCCTAAACTACACATAGGGCAATTAAATTAGGAGAATCATCATGTCTACTATTAACATTCTTGGAATACTGTCGCAAGGTTATTTTGAACTCGACACTAGCCTGAGTACGACGATTTCGAGCATACGTGGTGAGTGCCAAGAAACTGCAACAGCAATAGATAAAAAATATTTTATAGTGAGTGGAGCTTATACCAATATTATCGCAATGATTTAAATATACGGCAGGTGTACTATTACAATCCTGCTCGTTTCTTTATTGTTAGGCTATTCATTCAGCAGTCGACTTATCATCACTTTTATTCAGTTCATCCTTTGACGACAGATGTTGATCAGCCCTTTAGTTGAACCATCCATAGTTAAAGGCTCATCAATATTAGAAAGCTTAGTGAAAATATCACTACCTAACGCTTTGCCTAATTCCACCCCCCACTGATCAAATGAATTAATCTGCCAAATAACACCTTGCACAAAAACTTTATGCTCATACAGAGCAATAAGACTGCCTAAAGCCTTAGGCGTTAATTTAGACATTAATATTGTATTACTGGGTTTATTTCCTTTCATTACTTTGTGTGATGATAGGTAACTTATTTCATCTGTACTGCATTTTGCCTTGGTCATCGCTGCTATAACCTGCTCTTCTGATTGGCCTTCCATTAGCGCTTGGCTTTGTCCCAAACAGTTTGCGATTAACATATCATGATGATTAGCAATCTCAGCATGAGAATTAAGCGGTAGGATAAAATCTACTGGTATAGGCGTTTTACTTTGATGAATTAACTGATGGAATGAATGTTGTCCATTAGTTCCTTCACTGCCCCAAATAATTGGGCCAGTATCGTAATTAGTTTCTTTATTGTCTAACGTAACAGATTTGCCATTACTTTCCATATCCAGTTGTTGTATGTATGCCGGTAAGCCACGTAAATAATGATAATAAGGCAATAATACTTGTGACTGAGCACCATGAAAATTTCGATACCAAATACCCAACAATGCCATCATTACTGGCATATTGTCTTCAAAAGGTGTTTGTCTAAAATGTTCATCCATTTCATAAGCACCAGCTAAAAATTCTGAGTAGTTATCAAAACCAATGGCAATGGCAAGTGGTAACCCTATTGCTGACCAAATAGAGTATCGACCGCCAACCCAATCCCACATTGGGAAAATATTCTCTTCACTAATACCAAAGCTTTTAGCCGCTTCAATATTGGCTGATACACAGGCAAAATTATGCTGAACATCACTGACTTTAGCCTTTTTTAAGAACCATTCTTTTGCCGATTCAGTATTTCTTAAGGTTTCTTGGGTGGTTAATGTTTTTGATGAAGTGATCACCAAGGTTGTTTCGGGGTTTAAGCTCGACAATACGTCCTTAATATGACAACCATCAACATTAGCGACGAAATGTACTTTGATATGTTGCTGACGGTACGGCTTTAACGCCTCAGACATAATTTTAGGGCCTAAAAAGGAGCCACCAATGCCAATTGCCACAACATCGGTAAAGGCTTTACCGCTATAACCTTTGCTAACACCCGTTGAGACATTATTAACAAACACCTTTATTTTTTCTAAGGTCGTTTTGACCAAAGGCATAATGTTTTCACCGTCAACATAAACCGGCTCATCAGAAAAATTACGCAAAGCGGTATGCAATACCGGACGATTTTCAGTGATATTAATTGGCGCTCCTGAAAACATTTTTTCTATTTTGTCATCCACACCACATTGTTTTGCTAAATCAACCAGTAACTTTTTAGTTTCTGGGATTAAATGATTTTTAGAGTAATCTAATGTTAATCCTGATGCTGTGAGTGTGAATTTATCAAATCTACCCGAGTCCATACGAAATAAAGATTTTAAGTGTATGTTTTTCATATCTAAAAGATGGATTTGTAAGTTTTGCCATGCCAGTGAATTGGTTATCATGTTTGTTACGCCTTTATAGAATGTAAGTTGTGTCAATATTTGGTTTCATTATTTGTTTAATACTAATGAAATTATTAGCCAACAATTGATTGTTAAATAATGAAAGGAAAGCTATTTATTCAATGTTAGGGTTAGTATCTTGCAAAGCTAGTAGCCCCTAATTTATTGAGTACATCATTATACGACGGTGGCTGACAGCCAATTTTTGATACGTTGATAGACGCAGCTAAAGAGCCAAATTTCAAGGCGTAAGCAAAGTTATCTTGTTCTGCCGCTGAAAAAAGCGCTTTATCACGCAATAACTGAGCAAGCATGGCTGAAAAGAAAGTATCACCAGCTCCGACAGTATCGGCGAAAGATTCAGCCTTAAAAATATCTTGCTGTATATTTAATGTTTCGGTAATAAAATGAGCACCGCCTTCACCTAAGGTAAGCACCACCATGCCATCAGGCATGGTTTCAAGCATGCTTTGCACATGAAGTTCAGGCTCGCCACTTAAATCCATTAATAATAAGTCCTCATCACTGACCTTAACAATGTCTGCTAAGGCAATAAATTCTTCTATAGCGGCAACATATTTTTTCTGATCACTTTCTACACCTTTACGTACGTTAACATCAATACTAATTTTAACACCACGAGCTTTCAGTTTTGTGATCACCGGAATTAATACTTCAAGCATCTCAGGTACTAAAGCGAGTGAACCAGTATGAAAAAGATCTAAATCTTGCGGTAAAATTGCTAAAAGTTCATTGGCGCTAATATCTAAATCAGCAACAGCTTTACGATACAGGCGGTAATCAGGGTTACCTTGCTCATCTTTATATACTAACGCCAAAGAAGTGGCGTTATCTGAACGGTTATTAGCAGGCAGGTTAATACCTTCTTCTTGCACTGAGGTGAAAATTTTCTCACCGAATACATCCGTTGAAATAGGTGATAAGTATGTACAATCAACGCCCTGCCGAGAAAAACTTCTGGCGACATTATAAGGAGAGCCCCCAATAAAAGGCCGGTAATCGCCATTTTCTTGCTCAATCATGTCAAAAAGCGCTTCACCGAAAACAGCTACTTTATAGGTCATTTTAATCTCTCAACTTTATTTATTTACTTCAATCGATCTTAGTCGATACTTAACAGACGTTCTGCTGTATATTCATTGGTTATCAAACCATTGATTAATTTAGATCTTAGCGCGCCTAATATCGAATAGACCTTTTCTTCACCAGCAGCAATGGCATAGACGGCTTTGTCAGAATTTGCTTTTAATGGTGCACTAGCAACTCTTTGATTAACGGCGCAATCAAGCAAATTACCATTTTTATCAAAAACCCAACTAATGAGTTCTCCTACTGCGCCTTTTTTTTGTAACTCGACTAATTCTTCTTCGGTGATAAAGCCATCTAAATGCAGCGGAGAGTTTGAGCCCAAATTGCCGACTCCAACAAAAGTAACATCTGCTTGAGCAGCTAATTTTAAATTGCTGGCAATATGATGCTGTGCTTGCAATAGCTCTTTTTCTTCCTTACTGCTCGGCAATACAGGCAAGGGCATAGGATAATGTTTAGCATTAATGTGCTCAGCCATACGCATAACAACATCATAAGATGAAGCAGAGCCATCTGAAGCCGTATTACCAAGCAAGGCGACAATTTTATGTTGCTCACAGTTCAATAAAGCCAATTCATCGACACAGGCCCGTAAAACCCTGCCCGTGCCCATCGCCAGTATTTTTGGCTCAGTCGATTTTAAGTGCCGCTCTATTTCGCCAGCACCGGCTTGCGCCAGCCCTAAAGTAGATGACGGTTCAGCATCATCCCCCGGTACCACGATACAGGTTTGTAAGCCAAAGCGATTTTTCAATTTTACTTTAAGGTCCATGCATTTCGCTATGGGATGTTCAAGCCTGACTTTAATCAAACCTTCACTAACTGATAATGCCACCATGCGTTGCGCTGATTGACGGGATACATTGAGTTTTTTGGCTATTTCTTCTTGAGTCTTGCCGGCAACGTAATACAACCATCCAGCTCTTGCTGCATCGTCTAACTTTCTTATTTCTGAATTGGAGAGCTTTACCACGATTTACCTCTTGTTTTTATCTGATGAATTATTGCCAAGTTGTTCAGCTATAATTGAAGGAGCCTGCTCAACTAACTGTTGCCAGTGTTCTATGGTGTTAACACCATCTGTAAATTGGCTAGCTATATCTCTATTTTTCATGTGACTCGCCCCTGCATATCTTATAACACGCATATTGGCAGCCTGTGCAGCTTGAACACCCGCTTGAGAATCTTCTATCACTAGACAGTTTTTCGGCGCTACGCCCATTTTTGCCGCAGCATGTAAAAACAAATCCGGTGCTGGTTTACCATTTTTTACTTCTGAAGAAGTAAAAACACAACCGCTAAAATAGTCTGTAAGACTAGTATAATTGAGGGTATGTTTTACTTTCTCTGGGCTGCTGCTAGTGGCAACACAGGAGTTAACCTTAAGTTGACCGAGTAACCATTTTAAATCAATGGTTGGCTCTAGTTCCACGGCAAAAACTTCTATTAATGCTTGTCGATAGTTTTGGCGAAACTCATTGGTCAAGGTCACAGAAAAGTCTGCTAAAACTTTAGCTGTGACATGTTCAAAGTTATACCCTAAGAAATGCGCGTAATAATAATCATCTGACAGATTTACGCCAAGTTTTGCCAGCATATTAAGCAATACCCGTTTACTTAATGTTTCACTGTCTATCAATACACCATCACAATCAAAAATAATTAAATCGATATTGTGCTGGCTAAGTAAATAGTCGGATTGAGTCATGAGTATTTCGCCTCTTAGGTGTTAGCCTTTACGTTTTAGCCTTCAACTTCTAAATAATGCTCTAAGGTGGATTGCGTATCTACCTCCAATAGCATGTCTAGCCAAAAAGTAAAGTGCTTAGTAAAGACCTTGTTATCGCTGAGTATCCCAAATATATCATTCATTTGCAAAAAGACTGACGGGTCTTTTTTGGCCAATTGCGCCTGTTTTATCAACCTGTCTGCTTGTGGATCGTCAAGTGGTAATTCACTACGAGTAACTGCACTATTTTCAACAGCACTTTGATAGCAAAGACAACACCATAAGGCAACAACGAGGGCAAGGCCTTTACAGTCTCTACCTTGTTCTAAGTTGGCTGAAATAATGGGCAAAATAAATTTAGGTAAACGATTTGACGCATCTTGGCAAAGTCGTGGCACTGTATCTCGCACTTCGGGGTTAGAAAAACGTGATTCGATTATTGAAAAGTACTGGTCGAAGTCAACGCCAGGCACGGCTGGCAGTGTTGGAATTATTTCTTCACTGACCAGTTTTTTAAGGTATTGACGAATTAGAGAATTTTCCATGACGTCATGCACAAAAGTAATGCCTAATAAAGCAGCAGGATAGGCTATTGAAGCATGACCACCGTTTAGAATGCGCAGTTTCATTAATTCAAATGGCGCCACGTCTTTAACAAATTCTGCTCCTACTTGCTCTAACGGCGGGCGACCATTGACAAAATTGTCTTCTAATACCCATTGTCTGAAAGGTTCACAAAAAACAGGTGCTTGGTCTTCAACGCCAAACAATGTCGTTAAGCGCTCCTGCTCCTGCAGTGACGTTGCAGGGGTAATACAGTCGACCATTGAATTTGGAAAGCTAACGTTATCTTTGATCCAGTTGGCTAAAGCGCTATCAATGGCATTAGCCATTTCTAACACCACCCGCTTGGTAACATCACCATTATGGGGAATGTTATCACAAGACAAAACGGTAAAAGGTGGTGTGTTTTGGGCACGACGACATTTAAGGGCACTAATAATTAAGCCAAATACCGTTGCAGGTTGTTCAATGTTAGCAATGTCTGCCTGAATTTCTGCATGAGCCAAGTTAAAATCACCGGTTTTGTCATCCATAAAATAACCACCTTCGGTGATAGTTAACGAGACAATGCGAATGTCACTTTCACTTAATGCTGAAATTAAGATATCGGCATCATTTTCAATGAAATCAATCATCGCTGCGCTAACCTGAGCGGTAAGATTGTTATCATCTAACTCAACTACGGTTGTTAACCAGTCTTGTTGTTGCAGTTTATTTCGCATCACCGCATCATATGACTTAATACCGGCACCACGTATTGCCCAATCGTGGGCAATGCCAGCATTAAATAATTTATGCATATACATTGCTTGATGGGCACGATGAAAATTACCTACGCCAATATGAATAATGCCTGGCGAAAGCGATTTTCTTTTATAGTTAGGTACTTGCACCTTGCTTGGTAACGCATCAAGGTTTTGATTATTTAGTTTAATTGACATGTTAATTTGCTCATTAAATTTGGCGCTTTGTGCCGTTAAGCACAAAGACAATTAAGACCATTGCGTATAAAGCCGTGACCACTTATACAGATTGCTATAATGCTAACCAGCAGCAGTTAATCGCTAGTTTGGTCTTTGCTCAAGGTGATACCTGCTTCATCAAAATGTAAAATTTTGTCCGGAGCGGCACTCAAATAAATATTGTCACCATAATTTATATCGCAATCGCCACCGGCTTTGACGGTAAAGGTACCAATGCCAGCTACCTGCACATGCAAAAATGTTTCTGAGCCAAGGTGTTCGATAACCCCTACTTTTCCTGCCCACATGCCTTCATCTCTAGATATTTTTAAGTGTTCAGGACGCACACCGATAGAAGCGGTAGCATCATCAAGTGCCGAATTTACATCAATGAAATTCATTTTCGGCGAACCAATAAAACCGGCAACAAACTTATTAACGGGGTTGTTATATAACTCTAACGGCGTACCTACTTGTTCTATGATGCCAGCATTAAATACCGCAATACGATCAGCCATTGTCATTGCTTCTACCTGATCATGGGTAACGTAAACCATGGTGGTCGCTAAGCTTTTATGAAGCTCAGAAATCTCTAAGCGCATATTGACGCGTAAAGAGGCATCTAAATTCGATAAAGGTTCATCAAATAGAAAGGCTGAAGGTTGACGAACAATCGCTCGGCCAATAGCAACACGCTGGCGCTGACCGCCGGATAATTGCCCTGGTTTACGATCAAGATAATCGCCTAAATTTAATATTTTTGCTGCGTTGGCTATTTTTTTCTCTATTTCATCTTCACTCACTTTCGCCCGTTTTAGCGGGAAAGCGATATTGTTGCGCACTGACATATGTGGGTACAAGGCATAGGATTGAAACACCATCGCCAAGCCTCTTTTAGCTGGCGGTGTATCGGTGGCGTCTTGACCATCGATTTCGATATTGCCACTAGTGGTATCTTCTAAACCGGCAATCATGCGTAATAACGTAGATTTACCACAGCCTGAAGGTCCAACAAAAACAATGAATTCACCATCTCTAATTTCTAAGTCGATCGGTTTAATCACACTGACTTCATCGAAATTTTTTGTTACTTTTTTTAAGGTAATGCTGCCCATTTTGAAATCTCCTATTTAACTGCGCCGAAACTTAATCCGCGCACTAATTGTTTTTGACTAAACCAACCAAGTATCAGAATTGGCACAATGGCCATTGCAGAAGCTGCAGACAACTTGGCATAAAATAAACCTTCTGGACTTGAGTAACTGGCAATAAATGCTGTTAATGGTGCTGCATTAGCCGCGGTTAAAATAAGGGTCCAAAAAGCCTCATTCCACGCTAAAATAACGTTTAATAATAAGGTCGAAGCTATACCGGGTAAGGCTATAGGCAAAAGTACATAGAATATTTCTTCCCCTATTGTTGCCCCGTCCATACGTGACGCTTCTAAAATTTCATTCGGAATTTCTCTGAAATAGGTATAAAGCATCCACACCATGATAGGTAAGTTGATTAATGTCATCACAATCACCAAACCTGTTTTTGTATCGAGTAAACCAAAATCACGAAACAATAAATAGATGGGAATCAGCACACCTACTGGTGGTAACATTTTGGTTGAAAGCATCCACATTAATAAATGTTTAGTGCGTTTAGTTTGTACAAATGCCATTGACCAAGCAGCGGGTATAGCAATGAGCAAGCCTAAGATGCTCGATCCCAGTGAAATAACAATTGAATTCCAAAAGTGACTAAAGTATTCAGAGCGCTGTAATACATCTTTATAATTCTCTAGTGTCCAATCAAACATGAACAAACTAGGGGTAGTGGATATCGCTTCTGCTTCAGTTTTAAAGCTGGTAATCAAGGTCCATAATATTGGGAAGAATATTAAGCCACTGATGCTCCAAGCTAAAAATGTATAGATGAGTTTTGATTTTTTACCATTACTTATCGCCATAATTTAACCCTCCAAGTTTTTGCCAATTAAGCGCATTAAGAAAATTGCCACGATATTGGCAATAATTACGGCAACAATACCACCAGCCGAGCCACCACCAACATCAAATTGCAGCAATGATTGGGTGTAGATCAGGTAAGTAATATTGGTTGACGCATAACCCGGCCCGCCACTCGTTGTAACTAATATTTCAGCAAATATTGACAATAAGAATATCGTCTCAATTAGAATAACTGCCGTTACAGCGCGTGATAAATGCGGTAATACTATGTAATAGAATTTGCTGAAAGGGCCTGCGCCATCTAAGTCAGCGGCTTCAAGTTGTTCACGGTCAAGCGATTGAATAGAAGTAAGTAATATCAATGCAGCAAATGGTAACCACTGCCATGACACGATAATAATAATCGACAGCAATGGAATTTGAGCGAAGAAATCAACCGGTGTTACGCCAATCCAAGTAGCAAAATGTGCAAATAAACCATTCACAGGGTTCATTAGCATATTCTTCCACACTAGTGCCGATACTGTAGGCATGACGAAGAAAGGCGCCAGAACCATAATGCGTACATAATTACGTCCCCAAATAGCTTGGTCGAGTAAAATAGCTAACCCTATACCGCCACCTAGGGTGATGACTAAAACACCACCAACCAGTAATAATGTATTAAAAAATGATTCCAAAAACGCAGGGTCTGTTAGAAAGAATTCATAATTGAGTAAACCAATAAATTCTTCATTACCCGGGCTGAGTAAGTTGTAATCTAAAAATGAGAAGTACAGCGTCATACATAGCGGCACTATCATCCACGCCAGCAGTAGAACTACCGAAGGGAATAACATTAACCGAGCTAGTGAACGTGAATTTGTCGTAGCCATAACCTAGACCTTATATATATATCAAAAATGGGTAAGTGCTTAATGCACACATTTAATACTGCGTAATATTTAACACTTACCCGCCGTTACTACTTAGGATAACGAGCTTTACGCATAGCTCGCTCGACTAAACGCTGTGAACTACTTAACGCTTGCTTCACTGTCATACGCCCAGTTAATGCTGCCGAAAACTGTTGACCAACCGCGGTGCCAATACCTTGGAATTCAGGAATAGCAACAAATTGAATACCAACATAAGGAACCGGTTTAACCGTTGGGTTAATTGGATCTGCAGATTGAATTGAATCTAAAGTGATTTGGGCAAATGGAGCTGCCTTCATATATTCAGGGTTATTGTAAAGTGACGCGCGAGTACCCGGAGGAACTTTTGCCCAACCTTTTTTCTCAGCCACTAAAGCTGAATATTCTTTCGACGTTGCCCAACTAATAAACTTCATTGCTGCAGCAGATTTATTGCTACTTGATGGTACTGCTAAAGTCCAAGACCATAACCAGTTGCCGCGCTTCCCTAAGCCGTTATCCGGTGCTAAAGCAAAACCTACTTTATCAGCAACTTCAGAATCTTTTTTGTTGGTCACAAAGGCACCAGCAACAGTCGCGTCAATCCAAATACCACATTTTCCCGTTTGGAATAAGGCTAAATTTTCATTGAAACCATTTGCAGACGCACCTGGAGGGCCAGACTCTTCCATTACATCAACGTAGTATTGCAAAGTATCATGCCATTCTTGACTATCAAATTGAGCTTGCCAGTTTTCATCAAACCAACGGGCGCCAAATGAATTTGACATTGAAGTGATCAACGCAATGTTTTCGCCCCAACCGGCTTTACCACGCAAACACATACCATATATGCCAGCTTCTTTATCAGTCATGGCTTTGGCTGCTTTGCGAATAAAGTCCCAGCTTGGTTTTTCAGGCATTTCAAGTCCGGCTTTTTTAATCAAATCTGTGCGGTACATAACCATAGAGCTTTCACCGTAAAATGGTGCAGCATATAGTTTTTTATCAACCGTTAAGCCACTTCTTATCGCGGGTAATAAGTCATCTAGGTCATAGGTAGCGCCAAGGTTATTTAGTTCAGTTAACCAACCTTGTTTCCCCCAAATTGGCACCTCATAGGTACCTATAGTCATTACGTCATATTGCCCACCGCGTGTTGCCACATCAGTAGTTACACGTTGACGAAGAATATTTTCTTCTAAGGTAACCCACTTTAGTTCAATATCAGGATTCTTGTTGGTAAAGTCGTTACTGAGTTCTTTCATGGTGATCATGTCACCGTTGTTTACAGTAGCGATGGTAATAGTTTGTGCAGCTACAGCAGTGTTCAGAGTTAAAGCAGCGCAAGCCAGCATAATTGATTTTTTTAACATCGGGTATTCCCCTTATATTCACAATGAATGTCCCACCTAGTTAGGCAAAATGAGACGCTTCTGTTTATTTATCTTAGCCAAGAAAAATTCAAATCCAGCAGATAAGTTAGAATTTAACAGAGATCTCTGACGTGAAGCCGCTAAAACCTGTGCCGATTTGGCCACCTGAATTAACACCTTCTTCTTGATCAACATACTCTAGTTTTAAAAGCGTCCTGTCATTGAACCAGTAACCTGCTGCAACTTGAATACGCTCGACCGTGTTGTCAGTCTGTGCGATTAGATCTGAGGTGTTTTCAGCTTCAGAGTAACGAGCGGCTACATAGAACTTATTAGGTATTAGGTAGTGTTGTGCTTCAAGTACCCAGTACTCCACGGACGTATCTCCTTCAATCACACTACCTGAGTCGAAAGTTGTTCCTGTTGGATCTGCAACTCCATTCTCGTCGCCAAAGTAGGTAATGCCAGCTACTGGGTTACCTGCAGCATCTGCGAAAGTAAAATCATCAGTGGACTTACCTATCATCAAAATCAGACTGGTATCAGGGTTGGGCTGATACGCTAAGTTCAACTGAATAATCGACTGTTCAAGACCGGGCATAGCGCCAACATGTGTATCACGCTCACTCGAAGCTGAAGCAGAGAAGTTATAGTTTTCACCATCACCAAAGCGATAGTTAGTAGTTGTCACACCCTCAAGGCTTGCTACACCGTTTTCAAAGCGCAATTGATCGCCTTGGTTGGCCTGGAAAATATTCAAACCCGCTTTGAAGCCGCCGGCAAATTCGAGCGCACCTTGAAGTCGAAAGTTGAAGCCTCTATCTTCTTGGAAAGCTTCACCAAAACTTGACGTAGTTATATGACCGGCAACGTTATAGCCGCGAACTAAACCACTATCAAAAGACTTGCTATAGCTTAATTGCATACCATTTTCAGCGGTTGCGTAGTCCGTCATGCCATTACCAATGAGCGCATTGCCTTGGTTGTCTGCACCGTCTTGAAAACCTTTAAATTGGAAAGGAGCTGCACCGATGTTACCTATACGAAGCGTTAGGTCATCGTTATCGCGTGCCATATCAGAAAGGCCCAGAAGATCAAACTCAATACCCGCATAGTCTTGGTGGAATGAGAAATCTCGGTCGCCGTTGTTACCGAAGTCATTCGGCTCTTCAGCGATGTCGATATCAGCTCGGATATCGTCGGTAATGTGGAACTTAAGTTGTAAGTTGACTCTAAGACGACCAAAGCCTGAAGACTGTTCTTCGTCTGCTGGACGGAACGCTCCCTCTTTTGCTTGAATTGCTTGGTAGTTTTGCAGTGCTAAGAAATTAACTTCAGCACGGCCATCAAACCATGCGTTAACTTGGTCAGCTGGTACGTACGCAGATGCAGATTCACTTAGCTTCTCAGCTTGCACGAACGCAGGTGATAATACTGCCAGAACTGCCGCTGAGATTACGCCCAACTTGCCAACTCTGACGGCTGACGAAACTAATGTTTGTTGTATATTTTGTAACATAGTAAACCCTTTATTTTATATATGTTGTAATTAAGTTACTTCGTTAAGGTCAAAATCCTTTACACGGTAATCAGTGGGAAATTAAACCCTCAGAGATTAAAAATATCATCATAGATAAATTTTTATACTCACCGATACCCACCTTGCATTTGAACTAGTTGGACGCATAACCCCATAAATACGCATTTGCCCAACACATGGGCATATTCCCATATCAAGTTTATGTCGTCAACCAGTTTGTTCATAAAACACACTGAACTTTTAAGGAAATTAAATATTAATGTTTTAATTCAATTAATTATAATCGCAAATAATTTAAAACATTCTAGCTTAAAGGCGTAAGATACTTTGTTAAAGGAGAATACCCTTGTTCATCGAGGTGTTTATCGATCAAAAACGCCAATACAAAACTTATACCAAAGCATTGAAAGAAGATGTTGTAGCTTTGATCATTGGTCAAAGCTACACAGTTAATGAAGTGCTCTCATGATATTGGCCACTATAATGTGTATTCAGGTTTATAAATCTGGCTCTGCTCCCGTTAAGTGTTGGTGAGCCCCAAAAATGCGGCCAATCGTCCTCTCGAAGAGCCAATGACAATTACCCAGAATGGTACACCAGCCTATATCATTGAATATTATGAAGACAGAATTCGTCGTGAATAAGCTATTGCTCTATTGAAGCTGGCATATTTCTCTGTTGGCGATACGAATAACGGCCGTGTGATATCTAGCTCTGATCCCGAACAACGCTTGGTCAACCGTCGTTCAAATTTAAAGGACGAAAAATAATAAACAATGGAATTCGGATAGAATACTCTGAAACTTTTAATAATCTATTGAATGAGCTTATCGATCACTTAAGTCCTTATTCTAGTGAATAACAGGTTATTATTCGTGTTGAGGATTCCATCGAACGATCTGGCAGCATAGTCAGTTTTACTTCAACCGCTGCGCCGATATTTCAACCTCTGTTAGAGCTTGATGTCCGTACCTTGAGAGAGTTAACAGCAGATGATTTCAGACTTTTATACCGAATAAAAGAAGTAGAAAATAGCGTCAGAGTTATCGGTGATGTAATCATTTCACCAAAGCAAGATATACAACAACTTTTGATTAATTATTGCTTACTACAAAAATAAAAGCTGTTTGGTTTTTATATGCCGCGAGCCCCCCATTATAGAGATATAAAAATAAATATTATCACACAAGATACATTAAAAAATCGACGTACAGATGAGTTTTTTACCTCCCAAATGGTCATAGTGTTTACACTTTTAGTACTTAATTCAGTAAAGACTACTTTTGACGTTTAACTGGGCCATTTTTATTTTTCATTCATTAACATCAAATTCAAACCAAAACTCTTTCCTGTCCAAAGGAGTTAACTTAGGGAGAATATTGTATTTTACTGGAAATATGGTTCGTTGGGAAAGGTTAGCTTTCTTTAATTTATCTTTATAATACTTATTAAATAACTTTTTTAACATGCCATTTCTTACCATTAATTCTAGCCCTTCCGTTAAACGTTTAGCAATTATAGGCTCGGTAGGTGAAACGAATATATAGGTTGGCGCGGGAATATAAAGCGCAATATTAGGTTCAATATCTAAATTATTTAATTGATCTTTATGTAAAGTTATTTCGTCATAAATTTCATTGATTCCTCTTGGTATATAATCAATACGATTACTTTGCAGCATATAAAACAGTCCTTCATAAGAACTGGAAATATGTAGATTAAATTCATTCTGCGCTAACACTTTTGTCGTAGCCCAACCAATACGAACACCCGCCTTTAACTTTTTTAAGTCATTGACACTTGAAATATTAGTAAAATTAGATTGGCTATCTTTATTAATCACTAGCAAACGATAATTTAGAATTCCTCGCCTAATAGGTATACGTATAGCTAGGGTGTTGTCTTCCCATTGTTGAGTAGTAAGGGCAATAAAAGTATTAATAGATTCACCCGAAACCACTTCTAAAATAGCTCTATCAATGGTAGTCGGAGGCCCTTGTATTCTTACTTCAAAGGCACCAAAATCTGGTTCAGTTAAGGTTAAAGCTTGGTTAATTATCTCCATTTTATAGAGAGAACGTATATCTGATTTCGACTGGCCCGAGTTGATTTTTATGATATCAATCGCTAATGCAGAGTTACTATGCAGTAAACACAAGAAAACAAAAATGCATCTTAATTTAATGAACAATCTATATCTCTTACTTTTTGGCGCTTGTTAATTAATATAGACTATAAATATCCATTATTTTGCTCTTTGTGAAAGATAATGAGCATAGTCCGGCACTTTTCGCTCATAGCCTTGATCAAATAAGCTAGAATTAATTAAAAACTCTGCACTAGCAAGATTACTCGCGACAGGAATGTTCCAGACAGCAGCGAGGCGTAATAAAGCTTTAACATCGGGATCATGTGGCTGAGCTTCTAAAGGGTCCCAAAAAAATATCAGCATATCGATCTTTTTCTCGGTGATTAATGCCCCTATTTGTTGATCTCCTCCCAAGGGACCACTGATTAATTTGGTAATAGTTAACTTCGTTTGTTCTGTTAATAAACGGCC
>Ga0209292_1003788_pt1 | contig 16432 bp, 13 predicted proteins | sample GOMGulsemesocosm_2_FD_184634 | JGI IMG/M metagenome (GOLD analysis project Ga0209292, IMG submission 184634) | Methane-oxidizing microbial communities from mesocosms in the Gulf of Mexico - GOM9C Gulf of Mexico (SPAdes) (version 2) | ecosystem: Environmental > Aquatic > Marine > Cold seeps... | reverse complement strand
CATCACGGTGCGCATCAAAACCCGCTGAAATAAACAACATCTGGGGTTTGTAGTCCATCAACGCTGGTAACCACTGTTCGTTCACAATCTGTTTAAACTCTGCTGAACCAGCACCAGCGGCTACTGGCGATTTAATATGGAGCGGATTTACTGAATCAGGGCTCGAATAGGGGAAAAACGGATGTTGCATCAGCGAACAAAACATCAGCTGATCATTATCTTTAAAAATATCCTCGGTACCATTGCCATGATGAACATCAAAATCAATAATTGCGACTCGCTCTAAGTGCAGTGTGGCTAATGCATAAGCCGCTGCGACAGCAATATTGTTATAGAAGCAAAACCCCCCAGCTTCGTGACGTTCCGCGTGATGACCTGGCGGCCTCACATTACAAAACACCGCGCGATATTCAGGGCTTGAAATAAGGTTCACCGCCTGAACACCCGCACCAGCAGCACAGCGAGCGGCCCGTAAAGTTTTCGGGCACATCTGCGTGTCAGCATCAACATTCACCAGTCCTTCATCAGGTTGCAGCGCTTCAAGCTCAGCAAGGTAGAGGCTGTCATGTACCCGTAATAAATGCTCAATCTCTACCGGTATGGCATCGAAGTGTTCAAGACTATACTCAAGGCCACTGGCAATTAAGCGGTCAGAAATCGCATCGATACGAATAGGATCTTCAGGATGACCAGCCGTCATTTTGTGACGCCGACAATCGGCATGGGAAATTATTGCGGTGCTCATGGCTTAATGACTCAGAAAATATACAATTAAATCCATGCTAGCAAAAATGTGATGAATAGACACTGGACTTTGGTATCAAATATTAACGAATACGATCGGATAGATGGTGTAATTCAGCATCTTTTTACAAAAAAAATCGCTGAACGATAACGTTCAACGATTTTGTTACGGTGAATAGCTACAGCTATGCACTAATTTTCATGGTACATGCTACCTGATAAGTACCTTGTGGCGATTCGTCACAACGTAACACTGTCGCATTAGCCATCAATGGCGGCACGGCGTCACCGCCAGAATTAACTTCTAGAAACAGCTCGGTATCTTGAGCTAAATCTTGTTGTGTTTCAAAAGCTAAACCTTGAGCGCTGAGATTGATCAGCTCGCCTTTACACAAAACATTTTCACCATCGATCTTGAATCTTACGTCACTTTCGACATCCATTCTTGCAAACGTTCGGTTATCACCAGTATTTACCAACATAATATTCCCTTCATTCAAATGAGCTTACTCTTTAAGCGTAGAGTACAAATTGCTAAAATGCGTAATAATAGCTCAAATAAAAAACACAATTATGCTTAAAGTATCAAATTCAATTACTATTACCGCCTCTGAGATAGAGATTCAATTCGTGCGTTCTCAAGGCGCTGGCGGCCAACATGTCAATAAAACCTCCACCGCCGTACACCTTTTCTTCGACATAAGGGCAAGTCACTCGTTACCACAGCGGCTAAAAGACAAATTACTTGCCCTTGCTGATCACCGTATTAGTAAGTCAGGAAAAATAATAATTAAAAGCCAAGGTAGCCGCAGTCAGGACCTCAATCGAGAAGTCGCCCTCGACCAATTGCTCCAACTATTGAAACTCGTCAACAAAGTCGAAAAGAAACGGATTGCCACTAAACCGACCTTTGGGTCTAAGATGAGACGTCTTGATGGCAAGAATCAACGTGGACAACAAAAGAAAATGCGTAAAAAGCTCGATTATTGAGCCCTTGAAGGCCAATTCGAATATGGTACTTTCAGTTAGATGCAATAAGGATTATCATTAGAAAGTCAGAGCGAGACAGATAACAACTTGACACTTTCGTCAAGTAAAAATAATGTGAATTGAAGTATAGACACGGAATTTCTCCTTCAAGTTTGTTACGCCTCACAAAATAATAGCAATGATGAACACTAATTTTCGCCATTGCTATGAGGCCGCCATTATATCAAACCTTATATTTAAGAATAGGAATACACTATGTCAGCATTAAAATACTCAGCAGTTGCAATAGCGACTCTTTTATCAACCACCGTTAGCGCTAAACAGTTTTGGAGCGATAACAGCTTTTCATTATTAAAAGGCAGCAGCTATGAAGTGGGCGATGAAGATCGCACGGTTTATACCTTTGAACATGCTAGTGGCCATAGCTGGGGTAGCATCTTTACCTTTGTTGATAGAATACATAGTGACAACACGGGCACTGATGAGACTTACGGAGAATTAGGCTTTAGCTTTCCAGTCTACGAACCAAAAGATAGCTTCATCAAAAGTGTTTACGTTACTCCACAATGGGAGTTTGGCGAAAACATGAACAACCTATTAGTTGGTGCTGGTGTAAATCTTGACGTGCCGGGTGCTAAATACTTCAATGTTAACTTATATCAACGTAATAATGAATTTTCAGATAGCAATCAACAGCTAACGTTAGTTTGGGCATTCCCATTTGCTGACGGTTTTGTTTACGATGGTTTTCTAGATGCAGTTAACGGCACTGATGACGGAAGTGTAGGTGGCTACAACTTTACCTCACAACTAAAGTACGATCTTGGTCAGCACTTCGGCGTTGAAAAGGGTAAATTATTTGTCGGTGTTGAGCACACGATTTGGAATAACAAATTTGGTATTAACCAATCATTTGTGCCATTTGAAGTGGATGAGAACAACACCAACCTATTAATTAAATGGCACCTATAGTAGTAATACTGGTCAGTTAAGGAAAAGTAGCAACAGTTAAGCGCGGCTATTCCCGCCATTTATCGCCTTAAATTCTAAATTGACCAATGAAAAAATCAGGGATGATTTTTTAGTATTTGCTGCAGGCGTTGCCATGGATGGCGAAGTTAGAGCAACGCATTTATCCAAGGATGGATATATTAGGGCAATGCTGGGAGCTGATTGCCGAGGAAGCCAAAGCCGAGATGCGGATCAAATACGGTATTGAACAGGCAATTTATCATTTAAGATCAGCGGTAAATAATCGGGTCGCCTTTCTTTTGGATACTTTTTCTTTAAGGCGCACAAATTGGTCTGGAACCAATTTGAACAGCCGCAGGCTGGCCCGTAGGGTGAAATACACGGATGTATTTCATAAAGAAAAGTATCTGGTGTGCGTGCGCTAACTTTCGATTAAAATGAAGAATCTGATAAGCACATCAAAAAATACTCGAAAGTTTGAATTTCTCTCTTAACTGACCTGCATTACACCTACTAGTAGCCACTAATTAACGGACAAATTAAGCGCTACATAGTATCCATTACTCTGTAGCGCTTTTTTATCTAGCCTTTTTGTTTTGCTTTTGCTTGCTCTTTCTTAGCAATTTTTTCATCTCGGCGTTGGTTGATAATGTCTTTAACATCACCACCTATATGGTTTTCACCACGCTGTTCTGCTAATTGAATTTGACGTTCGCGCTCCGCAAAACGTGCACGCTGCTCATCAGTAACATTCTCATGACAACGATGACAACTAACACCCTTGACGTAGTACTCGCTCTTCATCTCATCTTGAGTTAACGGGAAACGACACGCAAAACATTGGTCATATTGCCCCTGCTCTAAATCATGATTAACCGCAACACGGCCGTCAAAGACAAAACACTCACCTTCCCACAAAGACTCTTCTTTTGGTACTTCTTCGAGGTATTTTAAGATGCCGCCCTCAAGGTGATAAACCTCGTCAAAGCCTTGCTCTTTAAGATAAGCAGTCGATTTTTCACAACGGATGCCACCAGTACAATACATTGCTACTTTCTTATGCTTAGTATTGTCTAAGTTATCTTTAACGTATTGAGGGAACTCTCTAAAAGTCTCAGTATCTGGGTTGAGTGCATCTTTAAAGGTGCCTATCTCAACTTCGTAATCATTACGTGTATCGACGACAATAACGTCAGGGTCTGAAATCAATGCATTCCAATCTTGCGGCTTAACATAAGTGCCAACTACAAGATTTGGATCAATCCCTTCAACGCCCATCGTCACAATCTCTTTCTTGAGTTTCACTTTGGTACGTTGGAAAGGATTTTCTTCATTAAAAGAAAGTTTGTAAGACAATTCAGCTAAACGTGAGTCACTGCGCAGGTAATCTAACACCGCATCGAGCCCTTCTTTAGGGCCGGCGATGGTGCCATTAATGCCTTCAAGCGCAAGTAACAATGTGCCACGAACTTGATTCGCTTCCATGGTCGCTAAAAGTGGTGCTCGCATCGCTTCAAAATCATTAAGCGCGACGAATTTATATAATGCACAGACGGTAAAATTATTCATTGATCAATTGTATCCCATTGAACTAGCTGGAGCGTAAATCCAGTGCTATAGAAAGTTACCGTATCGGTACGATAACAAAGAGCGCATATTTTAGCAGACAAGCAATTAGAAACGATAACTTATTAACGTCTTAAATCACAATTATCACTAAAGAGCACGATGAAAACATCACGAGTCGCGTGAGTAGTAATAATAACATATTAGCCACTAGCCCCAGAACAAAGCGACACGGTAAGCGCATTATAATTATCGCATGCCAGAATCCATACATATTACGAAAAACCGCCGTAAATCCATCCGTGGAGGCTTATTTTTCGTCCATGAAAAAGATGTTTTTCTTCACATGCACGGAAACTGACAATTTACCTCTTCAATCTCTATAGCCTAAAATTTACAGAACAATTTAATGACGAAATATTGCTTTTAAATGGAGGAAACCTATTTTCAGGGACGAAAATCAGAGCTTAGAGCGAAACAAAACCATGTATCTTTGATACAAGGAAGTTTGTGTAGCAGTGACGTATTCACGCGTTTTTCGTAATTCAAAGGAATATTGCGTTGGAACAGCTAAGATTAAATTAATACGCTCTTGCCGTGAACAAAGCGATACAAGCTTATTGTTTTTTCTAGATATTGTACTAAGTTTAATATAGTGTTTATTGCCTTTCTTCGTCTCATTGTGCGCCATGACGTAAAAACTCATCATAGGAATTTACTTAACATGATTGATTTTCTCTTAGCAGAATTCAATACCGGATTTACTATTGCCCTTGGCATTGTATTAGCTATAGCCATAATGGAAGGTCTTGGTGTCATTATCGGTCTAAGTATCGTTAACCTTGTCGACCAACTATCTCCTTTTGATATTGACGTCGATATTGATACCGATATCAGCAGTGGCGGCTTAACGTCCTTAGTGGGCTGGCTCTACCTCGACAGAATGCCCTTGCTGGTGTGGCTAATATTATTGCTTAGCGGCTTCGCTATTGCGGGATATAGCGTCAATTATTTCACTATTAACCTGTTTGGCACACCTTTTAACAGTGTGATTGTCTACTGCGCGGCCATTATCCTCGCCATTGCAATGACCCGATTAACTGGCGGACCGATCTCGCGGTTAATGCCTCAGAATGAATCATCCGCTATTTCCAATACCAGTTTCGCCGGTAAAATCGCGCGTATTACGGTAGGCACTGCGCGAATAGGTAGCCCAGCAGAAGCGATGCTAAGTGATGAATTTAAGCAAAAACACTATGTACTTGTCGCGCCCGACCAAGCCGATATCGAATTTAAGCAAGGTCAAGAGGTTGTCCTTGTCGAAAAACTAGAGTCCCACTGGATTGGGATGACATTAACACGTTAATAATAGAGAATTAATATGGAAAATTTAGATTCAAACACAATATTTATCTTATCAATGGTTGGCATTGGACTTGTTGCCTTCATCACTATTGGCCTCATTTTCGCCAAGCTTTACAAGCGTGCGACCAAAGAAATAGCCTTCGTTCGAACCGGCCTTGGCGGTGAAAAGGTTGTTAAAGACGGCGGCGCTATATGTCTCCCAGTACTACATGAAACCATTCCGGTTAACATGAATACACTACGTATCGAAGTTGAGAAAGTAGAAAAAGACGCACTCATCACCAAAGATCGGATGCGTGTTGACGTCAAATCAGATTTTTACCTACGTGTCGCGCCAAACAGTGAAGGCATTTCTATGGCGGCGCAAACACTTGGTACACGTACTATGCGTGTCGATGAAGTTAAAAAGTTAATGGAATCGAAATTTGTCGATGTACTACGCGCCGTTGCTGCCGAAATGACCATGACCGAAATGCATGAACAACGCTCTGACTTCGTACAGAAAGTTCAACAGAGTGTCGCGAGCGATCTTGAAAAGAATGGTCTCGAATTAGAATCGGTATCATTGACGGGCTTTGACCAGACCGACCTTAACTTTTTTAATGAAAACAATGCTTTTGATGCCGAAGGCCGTGCAAGATTAACCAAAATCATTGAGGAAAAACGTAAAGAAACCAACGATATCGAACAAGGAAATCGTGTACTTATCGAGCGTAGAAATCTTGAGGCCGAACGTCAGTCTCTTGATATCAAAAAAGAAGTCGAAGAAGCACGTTTAGTTCAGGAGCAAATTCTTGAATTTAAACGTGTTGAACAAAAAGCTGAAATTGCCAAGACGCGCGAACAAAAAGAACGAGAAGAACGCGAGGCTGAAATAACCAAAGAGAAAGCCATTGCGCTTGCTGAACTAATTAAAGACCGAGAAGTTGAAACTCAGGCTATCGAAAAACGCAGAGTACTTGAAGAAGCACGAATTCAACAACAACGAGATATTGAAGTCGCCGAGCAAGACAAGCAGATTGCGGTTGCTGAAAAATCAGAAGCAGAATCAGCAGCCCGCGCCAAAGCTGCTGAAGCAGAGAAAAATAAGGTTGAGAAAGAAGAAGCGGTCATCACCGCTCGGCAAATTGCACAAGCGAATCGTAGTAAAGAGATTGAAGTGATCGACGCTAAAAAAGAAGCAGAACGTGAGGCCGTTGGTATCACTGTGCAAGCCGATGCCGAAAAGCGTGCTGCAGAAGATAGAGCATCTGCCGTGTTAATCGAAGCAAAATCTAGCGCCGAGGCAAAAATACTCCAAGCGCAAGCCGATGAGAAAATCTATGCGGTTGAAGCACAAGGTAAGCACGCGCTATACGAAGCAGAAAATACCTTACGTGACGAGCAAATCGAACTGCAAAAAACGTTAGCGATTCTAAAATCATTACCTGAAATGATTGCCAACTCTGTTAAGCCATTGGAAAATATCGAAGGTATTAAGATTCTCCAAGGTTATGGCAGTGGCCAATCGCAAGTAGCCTCAGGCACTAGCAATGGCACAACCTCGCAAGGTGGTATCGCAGAGCAAGTCACCAATGCTGCACTTAACTATCGCGCTAATGCGCCAGTGATTGATGCCATGCTACAAGAAATCGGCCTAGTTGATTCAGAAACCGGCACATTAAGTGACTTAGTCGCTGGGAATACGCCGTTAGTCAACGAAGCACGCAGCGTAACAAAGCCATCGAGTTATAACGTAGAGCCAACACCTAAAGAAAGTTAGCACCTAGCGTACTAGGCATGAGAAAGGGGCCATTAGGCCCCTTTCTCATTGGTCACTCTCCAAATAATTAAGGCGACTAAAAAGTCGCCTTAATGACCAATCTAGCGAGCTAGGTTGGATTTTTGATTGGTGTAATTACTAGCTTAGAACTCGTAACCAATACTTAACTTGAAGCTACGTGGCATGATGAAACGGCCATTGGTTGCAACAGGGTCAGCGTTACGTGGGTCGCCCTCTGTTAGCGCTGCTTCGTTGGTTAAGTTATCAACCGATACTTGTAGTTTAAGCTGCTCGGTTAGTGAAACAATCACACCCGCATCAATTTTTTCATAACCTTTCAACACATTGGCAGCAGCATTGGCATTATCGCCAAAGCGATCATCCACTGCTGACAGTGTGCCGTAAACGGTACCGTACATTTCACCTAACTCAAACTCGTAGCTAGGCGTGACGCGAAACATCCAGTTTGGTTGACGTAATACTTGCTTACCAACATCATTACCTTTAGTGATTTCAGTATCTTGTAGCGTTGCATTAACACTTAGCGAGAAACCGTTGTCATTGAAATAGTTAGCGTCAAACTCAATACCCATCGCTTCTGTGGTACGAATAACCGCTGGTGCGCCAGGTTGTGTCACTTCTTTGTTACCTTCTGCTTCATTGAAGAAACCTGTGGCGTAGAAACTAAAGTCATCCGCCGCAATTTTGTAACCTAATTCAGCTTGGCTAACCGATACGATAAGGTCTTCACCGTCGCTGTAGGCACCAAAGTTGTCGCGGAAATCATCGAATGATGGCATTTTGCTGCCTTCATTAAAACGCACGAAGATACCGCTGTCGTTCGTTAGCGCGTAGTTGGCGCCTACCGTCCATGCAAACTCAGTTTCGTCATAACTCACATATTGGCTGATTTGACCAGTTAAGTCTTCGTCGACCGTGTATTCAATTTTATGATTCTCATTACGTAAACCGATATCAACCGTCCACTCATCAGATGGACGATACTCAAACGCGGCGTAAAGCGCGCTCGTACTGCCGTCACCAGCTGAATCGATGTCATAGTTCCAGCCACAGCTATCTGCATTGTCATTACAATCGATGCCCGTTAGGTTTTCACCGCCAGACTCAACAACATGGTAAGACTGATTACCTAGGCTCCACCAATCATTAACGGAAAAGTTTGCGCTGTAGTACCCAACGGTACCAGTAGCATTGTCCCAGTTCTTCGTTAACGTCAAATCATTGGTGAACGATTGAATTTCTTTACGAACTACCCAACGACCAATTTGCTGAACATAGGTATCAGCGTCATATACGTTACCGGTGGCTATGCCCATTGCCGTGCTACCATTGGTTGCAACCGTTGATAGTTGCGCTGGTGCGCCGTTTGGTACCAACCCGAATGTGTTTGCGTCGCCTTTGGTGAAATTAAAGCGATCAACAAAGCTCCAACCTTCGCCAAATTCAAGGCTTAAGCTACCGCCAGACACAGAGCCTTTCCAACCACGGCCTTCCCCGAAATCAAACGTTTCACTGGTGCCATCAGGGCCATACTGAATCGTAGCTTGGCGGTTTTTAGTACCTATTTGGTTGTAGTTGTTATCAACGCCATCAACACCAAATGGTGCGGGTAAATACCACACACCAGAATCATCAGTTTGGCGGGTGTACACATTGAATTTACCACCGTCGAACTCTTTGGTGATATTTACAGTAAATTGGTGCCCTTCTTCGGCATTAAAGCCAGCATCTTTAATGCCTGGCGAGCTCTTGATGTAACCACCAATCATGAAGTATAAATCTTCAGCGAGTGCACCGCTTAACACACCATCAACACGGTTTAAACCAAAGTCAGAAGTGGTGTACTTAACTAGCCCTTCGGTTTCTTCACTGCCTTCTTTTAGCATGAAGTTAGTCGTTAAGCCTGGTTGACCGTTTGAAATCACCGGATTTGGACCACCGCGCAGTGCTTCCATGAAGCCAACGGTTTCATCGAGTCGGAATAACGTAGAGTTTTCTAAGAATGACAAGGTCGATGGCGGGTAAACAACAGAACCTTGTAATTGAACCGATAAAAATGGTGCATCGCCTGAACCAGGAAAACCACGGACAAACACATTCGCGCCAGACACACCGCCAGAGCTCTCAGCCCAAACACCAGGAATAGCTTTAAACAAATCAGCGGTACTCTTTGGTGCCAACTTCTTAATGTCGTCTTCTGAAATACTGGTGATTGCGTAACTTGCATCAACTTTACGTGCTGATTTCCCACCAACGTTGCCTGTAACAACGATTTTCTCGACTTGGCTATATTTGTTTTTTTCTTGTTCGCCCTCAGCTTCTGCAGCGTGCAACGCAGGACTTAATGCCATAGCAACCATAGCGGCGATTGTAGTTGGTTTAAAAGTTTTATACATATTGTTATACCTTTTTAACTTAACGATGACTTCAGCACTGCACTTTGTGAGCGCCGTTTATTATTTTTCTACCTTATTCCACCACGTTAAGGGCCTTTATTACCTTACATGATGGGATAAGCAATCTTGTTATAATGATGTAAATAAATACGTCAGATTATTAAAATAGACCACTTTGCAATCGATTGCAAACATTGAGTACAACTTTATGCAATCGATTGCATAAAGTTGTACTACATTGATTACAGAGTTTTATATATAATCTGTTAGCGAATCTCGCAACCAACTCGTTATTTAGGATAAACAACGCCATGAAAGAAAATTCCACCCTAACCATTGCTGATATCGCAAAGTTAGCTAATTTTTCAAAGGCAACAGTATCTAGAGCGCTGCGTGATAGCCCATTAATTAACGAAAAAACCCGTCAAAAGATTCAACAAATCGCCAAAGAAAACAATTTTAAGATCAATGCGAGTGCCCGTAGCCTACGGTTACAAAAAACCAATACAGTTGCCGTGATCATCATGTTTGATCCCGAATCAGATCAAGCGATCTCCGATCCTTTCATGCTGGAAATGCTCGGCACCATCGCAGACCAGCTCGACTCGCACGGTTATGATATGTTGCTCACGACCACCAAACATAGCGCGAGTAATTGGGGCGGCTATTATGTTGAATCGCAACGCGCAGACGGTCTTATTGTGATTGGTCAAGGGGATCATGATCAGCGAGTAGAATCTCTCGTGAGCGATAACCTTCCGGTCGTAGTTTGGGGCGCAGAAAAAACAGATACCGACCATTGTGTCATCGGCAGTAATAACCAGCGTGGTGGATTTTTAGCGGTGAATCATCTGATAGAACAAGGATGTAAGAAGATTGCGTTTTTCGGTGATATTGAATACCCAGAAGTAGCCATTCGTTGGCAAGGCTATGTTGAAGCACTCGAACAAGCTGGTATTGAAGTGATATCGACGCTGCAAATAAAAACAGATTTCACCGCCGCCGACGCTCAGCAAAAATTACAACAATTGCTCGAACAGCAACCCGATCTTGATGGCATTTTTGCCGTTAGTGATGTGATTGCCCTTGGGGCCTTAAAATACCTCAACCAACAGTCAATCAAGGTGCCGCAACAAATCGCAGTTATTGGTTTCGATAACATCGCGATGGGGGAATTATGCACCCCGCCTCTTAGCACCATCAGTCAAAGTACCACCGCAGGCGGTAAGCTATTAGTTAAGAATCTGATGGCACAAATTAATAAACAGCAAGTTCGCTCTCAAGTGCTCGATGTTGAGCTAATTGTACGAGACTCTAGTCTGCGATGAGCAGGTAGCAGTTAAATACCTACGGCCCTTTGGTCAATAGCTTCACCATGTCTTCATTGCCTTGTGCACGAAGTATTGAATCCGCGCTTTGTTTGTTATTATTAACAGTAGTGACGTTAGCGCCTGCATCCACTAACAGTTTGATAATGTCTGTGGATGTAGACGACGCTGCCATAATCAACGGTGTATTGCCCCAAGTGTCCTGCCAATTGATATCAACACCCTTGTCGATTAGTCGCTTAACAACCGTTGTATAACCGCGTTCAGCCGCCAAATGTAACGCATTTTGCTTAAACGTCGTGTGTTGGTTAAAGTCCAAATCAAAATCAATAAAGTACAATGCGATTTCTTCTTCTCTTGAGTTTAGCGCCTGGAGCAACACATTGCGGTGAGATTGAAACGTATCCTCACCCATTGAATTAAGCTCAAGATCTGGATGATATTTCAATAGTAATTTGACGTGGTCAAACTCTCCTTTGTGGATAGCAATAGCGAGTATAGGCTCACCGCCGATAGGTTCTTTAACATCAATTCCGAGCTTTAAGATCGGCTCTATCATTTCATTAGCACGGAGCATTATTGAGAGGTAAAGAAGATTGCCGTGCCTGAGAATTTTAGTAAACCGAGTATTGATGTCAAACCCTTGTTCGACTAGAAAAATTAATAACTCAGCATTTTGCTTACGGACCACTTTACGCTCTAAGAAGTTTGGATCAAAGTATTTGCCCTGTTCTAAGTGGAACCCTCTTTTCACAAATTCGCGCGCCATCACATAATTATTAACTCGAATAGCCTCACCAACAATATTTTCATCACGTTTGGGATCTAGCGTTAGCCCGAGCTTTTCAATCTTGTTAAGCATCGTCAAGTCGGTATTCGCAGTCATGAATATTATCGACGTGTCATCTTCGCTCATCGACGTTAGTGACGCCCCTTTGCTTAACAAATAATCCACCATTTCAGGTTGATTAAAGAACACCGCATTGTGTAATAAACTGTAACCTTGATCTAAGGTGTTAAGTGAAAAGCCTTTACTCATTAAGTACTCAAGCCCCTCGACGTGTCCTGAATCAACTGCTTTTATTCCGGATTTTTCGAGACTAAATGTCTTTTCAAGGTCCGCCTGCTGATAATATTTTTTCACTAACTCAATATTCTTTTTAGCGATTGCTTGCAGGATATTCTTAGGCCTTGCCTTCTCTTTCTCATACTTGACCATCATCGTCGCGATAAACTCGTCGCTGCTTGCCTGAGCATTTCGCGCTGTTAACAATGCCACGACGTCATCAAACTTATTCTCTAACGCCAAATTAAGTGCGGTTTTCCCGGTAAAGTCATGAGCATTAATATCGACGTTTTCATCGAGCAGGTAGGTCACTAACGTTAGGTTGTTGTCACTGACCGCTTTCGTTAACAGTGTCGAACGTTCATCATTTGGATAAACTACACTCGCAATCTTAACACCTGATTTTTTAAAGGCTTTTATTAACTCGACCCTGCCACGTGCATAATGAATAGCGGCTTTATTATAGCGATCTCGATGATTAATATTAGTACTGTTATCTATCATTTCGATAATAAAATCGATGGCAACACGACGACTTTGTACTGCATTGATCAATACATTCCGCTCTTTTTTATCAAGAATTTCTACGTCAGCGCCTAAGGCAATTAGCATTCTCGCATTGTCTTCTGAAAACAGAGAGCCTTGACTAATTACTCGCTGGATCGGGGTTCTATGATTTGAGTTGACGGTATTAATATCGATGTGTTTCGCTAAGAACGCCACATGTTCTTTAGTCGTCGATGAAACAGCAACAGACTCATGCAACAGGGTGTTTCCCCAATTATCCACATCGCTTAATGTCCCTAGCTTGTGTTTAATTGAAAACTCAATAAGTGCTGGTGTACTGGCGTTAAAAATCGGCGTTTCGCCATATTTATTAACAACCTGAGGATTGGCACCACAACTCAGTAGTGCTTTCGCTACCTTCATTTTTTGTTTTGATATAGCGCGATGTAGCAACGTATTACCATCTTCATCTGTAACACTAATATCGACGCCGCCTTTAATCATCGCTATAATAATATCTTGATTATCGTCTTTGCTAAGATATTGGGTATTGGTGATGCTCATGATTAAACTTATTTCACCACTGGTTTCCAGTGGTGTGCTCACCATAATATCGGCAGAGTAGCCAGCCAAAAATAGTGCCTTTAGTCGTTTAGTACTTTTAGCATTAACCGCCGATAAAATAGCCTCATCGTTCTCCTCTTTTGATACATTTTTTTGTACTGTGGCCTGTGGGTCTACGATTTGATCTGAATCGGCAGTGTAGCGACAGTGATTTATCTGACTGCCATTGTCAGCCGCAAAAATTTCACACACAGACATTAGCAGAACAAGCCCGCACCAATACTTAATCATTTACCTACTTCCCTATAGTTTATGTTCACAGCGCAATAACTGGCTAATATTCACCCATCTAGTGTATGGCAAATACCCATGATAAAACAATAGACTAACTTTGATACATTATCGATTTTTTAGGCATATAAAGGGTAAGTCGTACAGTTATTACGCAACAAGAGGGTTAACATAGGCTGCTAACCCTCTTGTTGTGTACAAATCTTATTTCGACCGCTGTTTTTGGCCTGATAAAGTGCAACGTCAGCCTTTTTATAGATATCAGATAACGTCTCACTAGGGGGACAAGAAGTGAACAGCCCAATACTAACAGTACAGCGAATCGTCCCGCCCTCATACTCGAGGCCAGCGTTTTCAACCTCTAGCCTCAGTCGCTCTAAAATTGCATAAGCTTCTTTCTCTGTCGTTTCAGAAAATACTAAGGCGAACTCCTCGCCACCAATTCGCCCAAACAAATCGAAGCTTCGCAGACTCTTGATACAACATCGGGCGATATTAACCAAGACTTCATCACCTATTGGATGACCATAGGTATCATTGATGCTCTTAAAATGATCTAAATCGAGCACTGCAAAACTAAACACCGTCGAGTTTCTAACATGCTTGTCCCATTCATTTTTCGCCGTAACAAAAAATGCGCCTCGGTTAAGGGTATCGGTTAGTGGATCGATGCGCGCAGTTGTTATCAGCTCTTGCTCTAAGTCTTTACGATAGACAATTTCAGCCTCTAACTTAGCCTGTTTCTTGATTAAGTCAGTGCTTATCGCGTGACTTTGCTTGAGCAGCGAATACCTAGAATACTCTAACCACATCGCAATGATTGTGCAAAAGGTATAGGTGATAATAAATCGAATCTGAAAATTAGGTGTGTATTGAAATATATCTATTGATAAAATGGTTGTTTGCGTAAAACAAAAACTTGCAATAAAAACGATCAACGCTGACCAAGCTCCCCCTTCTTTGTAACCAAAGAGAAAACAACAAATTAAAGGAACGGTGTAAGACCATAAGGCCTTTGAGCCATCGACACCGCCCAGCAGAATCATATAACTAATAAGACAGATATAGAGAAACGCAACGGTCCGATAAACCCAATCACCACTGTTCACTTTTATCAGGATGATCATCCCAACAATAAGAGCCATTGCCGAGATCAGTGCTGATACAAAGATAAAAACATTACCATCAAGTAAATTCGTCACAGCAAAAAACATCATGGTGGGAACGCCTAACATCACAAAAATTATGTAATGTTGTAATCTGGGCTTTTCCGATTCTGGAATTGGGGCATTCGAAGATAACGTCTTAATTTTAGAGTGAAGCCATGTAATAGTCGTTTTATACATCGTTGCTTTCCTACTCATCAATAATTATGGTGCGAAATTTCTAATCCTAAATAATGAGTATATATGCTTGGTAATGAATCTGCCTATTCTTTATTTAGGCAGATTTAAAGCCTTAAGACGAGGAGACAACATCATTGGTATTATTTTTCTTTATGACACCAGCGATGCCCTTAACAAAACTTGCTTTGTCCAATAACTCAAACAATTCAAGATATTTATCATCTGTTTTCAATTGATAGAATGCATACAAATCGTCACGTTTCATCATATCCACGCTTAGAATATCAGCCACTGGTTTATCAGGGTTATCCAACACAACATCGGCGATGCGACAACACAAATAGCAAATTACGTTACCGAGTGTTGGGGGATTTCCCGCAGATTCAAAAGACGTATTTAGTAACGTTAAATGCCCTTCTACATGCGAAACAAGACTTGCTGGTACACCCCATTCTCGCACTAGATTAGACGCGATAATAGCACCATTTAGGCCACATTTTTTTTGCGTTCTAACAACATGAGTCAATAGATTTTTGTGCTTTAGATATTGTCGCGCTGCTTGTTCGTTGCTTGCAATAAGCGCCTGATCACCTAAATAAGAAAATAGGCTCGCTGTCGACAATTCTGCCACCTCCTCCAGCCTGAGCTGCTGGGCAACAAAAAAGGTGAGTTCACTCGCGAGTTGGCCACGAACAGACGCCTTACTATAAGCTAGTCGTTGTGCAGAGCCCCAACCTTTATAATTGAACTCGATACACATACTTAACGCAATATTGGTCGCAACAACAACGCCTAAATAGTTTATCGCATGATTAATATTCGATATTTCATGACGTAAGCCGTAGCGGCTAGAGTTAACACTAGCTAACACTTTGGCTGATGTCTTGGCGTCAGACTTTATTAGGTCAAACAACTCTTTCGCTTCAAATGTACGACCAAGCAACTGACTAAATAGAGGTGCTGGCTGCTCGATGATTCCAATTAAAGTCGTTAAGTGTGCTTGCTCTGCGCTGTTAAGGTCAGATTCTTTACGCAACACAAGCGATGCCAAAAGCTCAGGAACTGGTCGCGGCAAGGGCTCGATCTGATCTGGTGAGTCCGGTAATAAATGTGTGATCGTTGATGAAGGTTTGCGTTTGGGAACAGGCTTGGTCAATTTGTTCTTGTTAGGGGATAGCGCTCGCCATAGAAAAACAATTATCACGAAAAATACAACAAAAAACAATGCGTTCACAACAACTACTCTTGGTAAATAGGCTTAATTTACAGGAGAGTATCAGCTATCCATGTCGCTTTACATTGATTTCGTTACCAACGCTTATAGTCGTCTACTTTTCAAACAAAACGATGTTTCAGAAGAGATACAGCTTGCGCCACATCATAAATAATGTGGCGGTCGCTCATTGAGCGATTAACTCGCCAGCGCTAGCACTTGACTAAGATCTAACGTTTGCATGTCCCGATACACAACATCAGCGTTATTTAAGATTGTGTCGCTGCCAATGCCCACTGCA
>Ga0209292_1003781_pt1 | contig 16459 bp, 3 predicted proteins | sample GOMGulsemesocosm_2_FD_184634 | JGI IMG/M metagenome (GOLD analysis project Ga0209292, IMG submission 184634) | Methane-oxidizing microbial communities from mesocosms in the Gulf of Mexico - GOM9C Gulf of Mexico (SPAdes) (version 2) | ecosystem: Environmental > Aquatic > Marine > Cold seeps... | reverse complement strand
CTCATTGAATTCGTCAGAAATTTCAGTAATGTTTTGGTTGTTGATGAAACGTGCAAATTTTACTAAAAACGCTTTTTCATCATCACGTAAATTCGTTAAGTCATCACCTGTGTAATTCGAAATTAAAGACTCTCTAAAAATATGTAAACCGTACTTAAAAAAGTTTTTTTGGTTCTCTCTACCTAGGCATGCTAGTTCATCCGCTACACCCATTAGTTTTAAGGCGTCAATTATTTGGCGAACTAAAGGTTTATTTGTGTTTTTAGAGCGTTTAAAGAGTCTCATGTAATTATTTTTATTGGTCAGAAATTCAAATAATTAAACTTTTTGTTAGCAGTGAACCAAACCTTTTGTGTTTTGTTATTGTCTTTTGTTTTTAGGGCCTTTTATAAGGTGTTATATTTAAATTCCAAATGATTATGAAAACAATATGTAAAAGTACTTTCTTTTTTATCTTTATGTTAACTGGCTTGAGTTTGTCTGCTCAAATTTCGGTTAACAGTGGCCAGACAGCACAGCAATTGGCTGAGTTTTTAGCTGGACCTAATATTACAGTATCCAACGCTTTAATTACAGGAAGTTCAAATGCCTCAGGAATTTTTACTGGTGTTAATTCGGTAGTTGGTTTTGATAGTGGAGTTATTTTATCAACTGGAAACGTAATTAGTGCTGTAGGTCCTAACACCACAACAAGTGAAGGGCAAGATTTAGGTACGGCAGGTACAACAGAAATGACAAATTTAATTGGAGCAACATCTTTTGATGCCATTACACTTGAATTTGACTTTGAAGTTCAATCTTCTTCTGTTCAGTTTAATTACGTATTTGCTTCTGAAGAGTACCCAGAATTCGCCCCTCCATTTGGATCCGGCTTTAATGATGCATTCGCTTTTTATATAAGTGGAGCAGGAATTACTGGGCAAGAAAATATTGCAGTTGTGCCAGGTACATCAACTGTGGTATCCTCAAATACAATAAACCCACAGTTTAATTCTCAGTATTTCATTGGGAACCCTGGAGGGCAAGACATTGAATTTGATGGTTTCACAACAGTTTTAACCGCGAGTATTGATAACTTAGTTCCATGTACAATTTATCATTTGGAAATAGTTATTTCTGATGGTCAGGATGGGGATTATAATTCCGCTGTTTTTTTAAAAGAAAATTCACTAGTTCAGGATCTTATTAATGTTCAAACTCAAACTGTAAATCAAGACGATATTGCATTAGAAGGATGTATCAAGGCAAGTTTCACTTTTTCGTATAATGACATAAGTAATCAAGATCGTACATTGGTGTACCAAATTGGAGGAACAGCTGTAAACGGTGTCGATTATGCATACATTGATACAATTATGACGATTCCTGCTGGAGATACTAGTGCAATTATTTTTATAGATGCATTTTCAGATGGAATAACCGAAGGACAAGAGTCTGTCTTTATTATTTATCAACCTGATATATGTTCTCCAAACGATACTACTTTTTTATATATTGATGATTCTCAGCCAATTGATTACAGTTTGAATGGTACTGATCTTGATTGTTTTGAGGATGGTTCGGGACAAATAGAAATAATAGCAAATGGTGGGTTTCCACCTTATAACTATCATGTAACGGGCTCTGATAATAGTACTACTGAAACACAGACTAATCCTATAACTGGTTTGGATGCTGGTCAATATACTGTTCTTGTTGAGGATTCTTATGGTTGTTTTGCTGAGGCATTAGTAGTTGGTGGATTATTTGATGCCGGTACTACTTTTCTTCCGGATGGAACAGGTCTGACATATGACGCGCCGCTTGTTATTTCTGGTTTTAGTCCAGGACAAACTATTACAAATGTAAATCAAATCCAACAAATTTGTTTAACAATGGAACATTCATATTTAGGGGATCTTGAAATTTCTGTAGAATCTCCTTCAGGGCAGATTATTATTTTAAAGGAAAATTTTGGAGGCGGGTCTTGTGATCTTGGTGAGCCGTTTGCTTCAGGTCCCGTTGATGGAGAAAACAGTAATTTAACAGATCCTGGAATTGGTTTTGAATACTGCTTTAATGCCAGTCCTATTTATAGTACTATGATTTCTGAATCTACGAATTTTACGCATACTATTCCTTCTTCAACAGGCGGTACTTATACTGATAATTATCTTCCAACTGGATCTTATAGTCCTTTTGGGGATTTCAGTAATCTTGTTGGATCAGAGATGAATGGAACTTGGATAGTACATGTTACTGATAATGCAAGTTTAGATAATGGATATATTTTTAATTGGTATATCAGTTTAGTTGGTGACGAGCCTGACACAACTGTTATGTTGAATCAACCAGGTGAAATTATTGCAACGGCATTTGTCCAGGGAACAGCTTGTGGAACGAATAGTGGTTCAATTAACCTAAGTGTACAATCAGGGCAAAGTCCATATACTTATTTATGGAGCAACGGAGCAATAACAGAAGATATTTCTGGATTAACGGCAGGGTCTTATATTGTCACGGTAACAGATGCAAATAGTTGTCAGACTTCAGAAACATTCGTTGTGAATAATTCAAGTTCAATGAGTTTGACTCATGTTACAACAGCTACAGGTTGTTTTGGTGGAAGTGATGGTGCAATTGATGTTAGCCCTGCTGGCGGAACTGCTCCTTATACCTATTCATGGAGTAATACGACTACGTCTCAAGATTTATCAGGAGTAACCGCTGGAGATTATACAGTATCAGTTACTGATCAGTTAGGATGTGTTTTCTCGGAAGTAATCACTGTTAATGATGCACTTGATATACTTATAAATGTAGTTAGTTTCTCAAATGAAGTGTGTAATTCAAATAATGGAGTGATTGATGTTAATGTATCTGGAGGGAGTAGTTCTTATAGTTATGCTTGGAGTAGTGGGGGTACTAGCCAAGATTTATCGGGACTATCTTCAGGTACATATACTTTGACTACTACAGATGCAAATTCATGTACAGCAACTATTTCTCAAAGTTTGATTAATGACCAATCAAATTGTAGTGCATTTTGTTACTTAAATGTATCTTCAAATAATGTTTTAAATGAACAATGTGGAGATGGTAATGGAAGTATTGATATAGAAACATTGAATGGAAACGCACCATTAACCTATTCATGGAGTAATGGCTCAGTAACTGAAGATATTAATGGTTTAACTTCAGGTACATATTCGCTAACAGTTACTGATGCTAACAATTGTTCAGTAATGGGTACTTATACAGTTAACAATACTACAGGTAGTTTATCAGTTGGAGGAGCACTCTTAAATGAAGAGAATTGTGGAAGTAGTGATGGTTCAATTGATTTAACTGTTAGTGGTGGAACTATTCCGTATAGTTATTTATGGAGTAATGGTGAAACGGAAGAAGATATTAATAGTTTGTCAGCAGGATTATATACGCTAACAATTACAGATGGTGCTGGGTGTGAACTATCAGAAAATTATACGGTAGGAAACAACTCAGGAACACTTTTAGTTACTGGAGTTGTTACTGATGAATTTTGTAGTTCAACCAATGGTTCAATTAATCAAACAACTACTGGAGGAAATGGAGACCTAAGTTATTTATGGGGTGTAGGCCAAACGGCACAAGATATATCTGGACTTGGAGCTGGAGATTATACATGTACAATTACAGATCAAGTAGGATGCTACATTACGAACAATTATACCGTTAATCAAAGTAATGCTGGTATATCAATCGCTTCAAGTATTATCTCCAATGAATCGTGTGGGAATGGACAGGGTGCTATTAATATTACTCCAACTGGGCAAACTTTAAGTTTTTTATGGAGTAATGGAGAGACTACTGAAGATATTAGTGGATTAACAACGGGTAATTATATTTGTACGATCACAAATGCACAAGGATGTACATTTGTTTCAAATCCTATTTCAGTATTAAATTCTTCAGGAAGTCTTTTAGTAAGTACGCCTGTAATAACAAATGAAATATGTACAAATAGTCAAGGCGCAATTAATATGACCATTTCAAATGGAGCCACTCCCTATTCATACTTATGGAGTAGCGGAGAAACAACAGAAGATATATCAGGTTTGTCTGCAGGAATATATAGTATGAGCGTAATAGACGCAAACGGTTGTAGTGAAACACATTCGGTTACCGTTTCTAACGCACCTGGAACCATGGTCGTTCAATCAACATTAACAGATGAAACTTGTGGTGATGGAATGGGAGCTATTAACTTAACAACAACAGGAGGAACTATACCATATATGTACCAATGGTCGAATAGTGAAGTAACGGAAGATATTACTGGATTATCAGCAGGTACATATACCGTTACAATTTCTGATGGAGCGAGTTGTGAAATAACTGAGGCTTATACCTTGAACAATGGTGCATTAGCGTTATCTATCGCTTCTGCTTCAATATCAAATGAATTATGTAATGATGGGAGCGGTTCTATTTCTATAATTATAGATGGTGGAAATGGTCCATATACTTATGCATGGAGTAATGGATTAATAACACAAAATGTGTCAAGCCTTTCATCAGATACTTATGAAGTAACTGTGACAGATGCTAACAATTGTAGTGTATCACAAACTTATGTTATAACAAATGATGCTGGTGGATTAAGTGTGTCTAGTATGGTTTTACCCGAAATTTGTGGAGATACTACAGGTGCCATAGATGTTACTATTGCTAACGGAAACTTTCCTATGACTTTCGAATGGAATTCAGGCCAGACTACACCAGATATTTCTGGATTGAATGCAGGTACTTATACCTTAACTTTGACTGATAATTTTGGATGTCAAATTATACATTCAAATACTGTAATTAATAATACAAATGGACTATCAGCTTCAATTGTTTTGGTAAATAATGATTCATGCGGTCTTGGAAATGGTGCAATTGACGTACTGGTAACAGGTACTGGACCTCTTACATATGTTTGGAGTAACGGACAGACAACAGAAGATATTTCTGGTTTATCAGCAGGTAATTATACTTTTACTGTAACTGATAATACAGGATGTTCGGCATCACTATTAGGGAATGTGATAAATCAAGCAAACACATTAGCAGTTACTTTTGACAATGTTAGTGATGAAAACTGTACAAATGCTCAAGGATTTATTGATATTGAAATTTCTGGTTCAAATCCATTCTCGTACGTTTGGAGTAATGGTGCTATCACACAAGATATCACAGGATTAAATGCAGGGATATATACAGTAACAATTACTGATAATAATGGATGTCAATTAACAGCTTCTTATACAGTTAATAATAGTGTTATCTCAAATATTATTGCTGATAATTTGATAGTTACAGATGCAATTTGTACGAGTGTAAACGGAGCTATTGATTTGACTGCAGTGGGAGGGGTGTCACCATACACTTACCTCTGGAGTAACGGGCAAACAACAGAAAATATTTCTGGATTATCACCAGGTAATTATATATTGACAATAACTGATGCTCTTGGATGCTCGTATACAGATAATTGGACTGTTGGGATTCAACAGTCAAACCTTGAAATAACAAATGTTCAGATCATACCAGAGAATTGTGGTGATGGATCGGGTGAAATTGCTATTTCTGCAACTGGAGTAGACAATTGGTATCTTGATGGTGTCTTAAATACAGGGGTTCCCGAAAATATATTTTCAACTCTTTCAGGAGGAGCTTATCTTGTGTCAGTTTCAGATAACTTAGGATGTTCAGTAGATACTACGATTACGGTTAATAATGCTACTTTTTTCACAATCAGTCACACACAACTTGACGACAACTGTTCTTCATCTTTGGGATCAATTGATTTAACAGTTACAGGTCAAGGATTTCCTGTAAATCCTACTTTTTTATGGTCTAATGGAGCGACTACAGAAGATTTGTCTAATATTAGTGCTGATACTTATACTGTTACAGTAACACAAGATATGGGTTCTGGTTTCAGTTGTGTAGAGAACTACTCGATTACAATTGAAAATATTACTCCTTTTACAATCTCAGGATTAAGTATTGACGAGAACTGTGAAGATGGACAAGGAAGTATTAATCAAACTTTAGTAGTAGGAACTGACGTAACATATTTATGGTCAAACAATGCTACTACTGAAGATATTTCTGGTCTAAGTGCTGGAAACTACACATCTACTGTAACATCTGGAGGATGTGTTGAAACTTTTGATTATGTGATTGAAAACATATCCGGTTCACTTAATGCTTCAGCTATTATATATGATGATACTTGCTCGAATGGATTGGGAGAAATAGACCTTAGTGTTTTCAATGGTTCGGGAAGTTATGATTATGTGTGGAGTAGTGGTGATTTAGTTCAAGATATTAATGGATTAGGAGTTGACACATATACAGTTTCAATTACCGATCAAGCCGATAATTGTATATTAACGGAATCATTCCAAGTTAATAATGTAGAAGTTATATTTGGAGCAACTGGACTTGTTATAAATGCTTCCGGTATGGCTAATTCTGACGGTGCAATAGATGTTACGTTGAGTGGAGTTGATACTTACACTTATAATTGGAGTAACGGTGAAAGTACTGAGGACATCGGTAATCTAATACCTGGGACTTATACTTTAGAACTTACATCAAGTCAAGGTTGTGATACAACTTTAACCTTCAGTGTTGATAATAGCTTGTCAGTAAATGTGAATGATATACTAGATGTTATGATGAAAATTGTGCCAAACCCTGCAAATGATCAATTCACTATTAAGTATTACTTTCCTATAGAAACTAATGGGTATATAACTATTACTGATGGAGTAGGTAAAGTCATCCAGACTAATCAAATCTCTGGTTCAAGCGAATTAGTGGTTAATTCTAGTAATATGGCCTCAGGACTATATTTTGTAACATTTTCATCAAACCAAATAATTTTTACTGAACGCCTTATTATTACTGATTAAATAGACTAAAAACATCAATGAAAGCTCTTTAAAAATTTGAGAGCTTTCTTGGTGTTTATTGATTAAAAACAAATTATCGAACGTAAATAATTTCATTCTTTTATGCAGCTATTCTCCTCACTTTTAATAAACAATAGAATCAAAAAATTCTTACGCGTATTATTACTAATAGTGTTAGTTGTTTCATACCAAGGAAACATATTAGCTCAATGTAATATGAATGCGTCTTCAGATATTTCACTTTGTCATGGAGATGCCACAAGTTTGATTACATTTACTGGACCAACAGCAGGAACGACTTATAGTTGGACAAATGATACTCCTTTAATAGGGCTTGCAGCTTCTGGTAATGGAAATATTAATCCTTTTTATGCTTTGAATGGAGGGACAGGAGTAATCATAGGGCAAATAGTAGTTACACCAACGAGTGGTGGTGTAGTATGTGCAAATGATACCTTTTTAATTATGGTTAATCCAATTCCTAATTTGGAACCTATCAATGATACCATATTTTGTAGCGGATATCTATCGAATATAGTTTTTTCAAGTACAACTGCAGGAGCTATTTTTGATTGGACAAATGATAATACAGCAATTGGATTAGCAGCTATAGGGATAGGAGACATTTCATTTATTGCAACAAACACTGGAGTAACTCCCATAACAGCATTAATTTCTCCTGCGTCTACTGCTGCAGGTTGTGAGAATCGTAATAATAATGACTTTCTAATTACCGTAAATCCATCACCTATTGTAAACTCTATTCCTGATCAGGAAGTTTGTGATAATTCAACAACAAACGCAATAACTTTTACAAATCAACTTACAGGAACAACTTATAATTGGATAAATGACACACCTACTATTGGTTTAGTAGCAAATGGTAATGGCAATATTCCATCATTTACAGGATTAAATACAACTTTAAACCCTATCACAGCGACAATTACTGTTACTCCTACAGGGGTGAATGGTTGTGTTGGTCCAGATAGCACATTTACAATTACAGTTAATCCAATACCATTAACAAACACAACTGCAGATCAATCATTATGTGCAAATACTGCCACATCAGCAATTAATTATACAAGTTCAACTGCTGGGACCACATTTTCATGGATAAATGACACACCTACTATTGGTTTAGTAGTAAATGGTAATGGCGATATTCCGTCATTCACAGGATTAAATTCAACTTCAAATCCTATCACAGCTACAATTACTGTTACACCAACTGCTAATGGTTGTATAGGTCCTGATAGTACATTTACAATTACTGTTAATCCAATACCAATGGTTAATACGATCGCAGATCAAGTATTATGTGTAAATACTACCACAACGGTAATTAATTATACAAGTGTAACAACTGGAGCTACATTTACTTGGATAAATGACACGCCTACTATTGGTTTAGTCGCAAATGGTAATGGCAATATTCCGTCATTCACAGGATTAAATTCGACTTCAAATCCAATTATAGCTGCGATCACTGTTACACCAATTGCTAATGGTTGTATAGGTCCAGATAGTACATTTACAATTACAGTTAATCCAACACCAATAGTTAATACGATTACAGATCAAGTATTATGTGCAAATATTGTAACCACAGCAATTAATTATACAAGTGCAACACCTGGAGCTACATTTACTTGGATAAATGACACGCCGTCTATTGGTTTAGTCGCAAATGGCAATGGTGATATTCCATCATTTACAGGATTAAATTCAACTTCAAACCCTATCACAGCCACAATTACTGTTAGCCCAACTGCTAACGGGTGTAATGGTCCTGATAGTACATTTACAATTACAGTTAATCCAACACCATTAACAAACACTATTACAGATCAAGTATTATGTGCAAATACAGCAACAACTACTGTTAATTATACAAGTGCAACACCTGGAACTACATTTACTTGGATAAATGATACACCTACTATTGGTTTAGTAGCAAATGGTAATGGTGATATTTCGTCATTTACAGGAATAAATACAACTTCAAACCCTATCACCGCCACAATTACTGTTACACCAACAGGAACAAATGGTTGTATAGGTCCAGATAGTACATTTACAATTACAGTTAATCCAATACCATTAACAAACACAACTGCAGATCAATCATTATGTGCAAATACTGCCACATCAGCAATTAATTATACAAGTTCAACTGCTGGGACCACATTTTCATGGATAAATGACACACCTACTATTGGTTTAGTAGTAAATGGTAATGGCGATATTCCGTCATTCACAGGATTAAATTCAACTTCAAATCCTATCACAGCTACAATTACTGTTACACCAACTGCTAATGGGTGTAGTGGTCCAGATAGTACATTTACAATTACAGTTAATCCAACTCCATTAACAAATACCATTATACATCAAACATTATGTACAAATACAACAACAACTACTGTTAATTATACAAGTGCAACACCTGGAGCTACATTTTCATGGATAAATGACACACCATCTATTGGTTTAGTAGCAAATGGTAATGCCGATATTCCATCATTTACAGGATTAAATTCAACATCAAATCCTATTATAGCAACGATCACTATTACACCAACTGCTAATGGGTGTCATGGTCCTGATAGTATATTTACAATTACAATAAATCCAAAACCACTAACAAACACAACTGTAGATCAAGTGTTATGTGCAAATACTGTAACAACAGCAATTAATTATACAAGTGCAACACCTGGAGCTACATTTACTTGGATAAATGACACACCGTCTATTGGGTTAGTAGCAAATGGTAATGGCGATATTCCGTCATTCACAGGATTAAATTCGACTTCAAACCCTATCACAGCTACAATTACTGTTACACCAACTGCTAATGGGTGTATAGGATCTGATAGTACATTTACAATTACAGTTAGTCCAACACCAATAGTTAATATGATTGCAGATCAAGTATTATGCGCAAATACTGTAACGACAGCAATTAATTATACAAGTGCAACACCTGGAGCTACATTTACTTGGATAAATGACACGCCGTCTATTGGTTTAGTCGCAAATGGCAATGGTGATATTCCATCATTTACAGGATTAAATTCAACTTCAAACCCTATCACAGCCACAATTACTGTTAGCCCAACTGCTAACGGGTGTAATGGTCCTGATAGTACATTTACAATTACAGTTAATCCAACACCATTAACAAACACTATTACAGATCAAGTATTATGTGCAAATACAGCAACAACTACTGTTAATTATACAAGTGCAACACCTGGAACTACATTTACTTGGATAAATGATACACCTACTATTGGTTTAGTAGCAAATGGTAATGGTGATATTTCGTCATTTACAGGAATAAATACAACTTCAAACCCTATCACCGCCACAATTACTGTTACACCAACAGGAACAAATGGTTGTATAGGTCCAGATAGTACATTTACAATTACAGTTAATCCAACACCATTAACAAACACAACTGCAAATCAAGTGTTATGTGCAAATACTTTAACGACAGCAATTAATCATACAAGTGCAACACCTGGAGCTACATTTGCTTGGATAAATGACACACCGTCTATTGGTTTAGTAGTAAATGGTAATGGTGATATTCCGTCATTCACAGGATTAAATTCAACTTCAAATCCTATCACAGCTACGATCACTGTTACATCAACGGCTAATGGTTGTGTTGGTCCAGATAGTACATTTACAATTACAATAAATCCAGTACCTTTAGTAAATACAATTACAGATCAAGTGTTATGTGCAAATACTGCCACGACAATGCTTACATATTCAAGTGCCACATTAGGTGTTTCATTTTCATGGATAAATGACACACCATCTATTGGTTTAATAGCTAATGGTAATGGTGATATTCCTTCATTTACAGGATTAAATGCAACTTCAAACCCTATCACAGCCACAATTACTGTTACACCGACAGTAACAAATGGTTGTATAGGCCCAGATAGTACATTTACAATTACAATAAATCCAACACCATTAACAAACACTATTACAGATCAACTATTATGTACAAATACAGCAACAACTACTGTTAATTATACAAGTGCAACACCTGGAGCTACATTTACTTGGATAAATGATACACCTACTATTGGTTTAGTAGCAAATGGTAATGGCGATATTCCTTCATTCACAGGATTAAATTCGACTTCAAATCCAATTATAGCCACAATTATTGTTACACCTACTGCTAATGGGTGTATAGGATCTGATAGTACATTTACAATTACAGTTAGTCCAACACCAATAGTTAATATGATTGCAGATCAAGTATTATGCGCAAATACTGTAACGACAGCAATTAATTATACAAGTGCAACACCTGGAGCTACGTTTAGTTGGATAAATAATACGCCTTCTATTGGTTTAGTAACTAATGGTAATGGTGATATTCCATCATTCACAGGATTAAATACAACTTCAAACCCTATTATAGCTGCTATCACTGTTACACCATCTGCTAATGGGTGTAATGGTCCAGATAGTACATTTACAATTACAGTTAATCCAACACCATTAACAAACACTATTACAGATCAACTATTATGTACAAATACAGCAACAACTGCTGTTAATTATACAAGTGCAACACCTGGAGCTACATTTGTTTGGATAAATGACACGCCGTCTGTTGGTTTAGTGGCAAATGGTAATGGTGATATTCCGTCATTTACAGGAATAAATACAACTTCAAACCCTATTATGGCTACGATCACTGTTATACCTACAGGAACAAATGGTTGTAGTGGTCCTGATAGTACATTTACAATTACAGTTAATCCAATACCATTGACAAACACAACTGCAGATCAAGTGTTATGTGCAAATACTCTAACGACAGTAATTAATCATACAAGTGTAACACCTGGAGCTACATTTACTTGGATAAATGACACACCGTCTATTGGTTTAGTAACAAATGGTAATGGTGATATTCCGTCATTCACAGGATTAAATTCGACTTCAAACCCTATCACAGCTACGATTACCATTACACCAACGGCTAATGGTTGTGTTGGTCCAAATAGTACATTTACAATTACAATAAATCCAGTACCTTTAGTAAATACAATTACAGATCAAGTGTTATGTGCAAATACTGCCACGACAATGCTTACATATTCAAGTGCCACATTAGGTGTTTCATTTTCATGGATAAATGACACACCATCTATTGGGTTAGTAGCGAATGGTAATGGCAATATTCCTTCATTTACAGGGTTAAATGCAACTTCAAACCCTATCACAGCCACTGTTACAGTAACACCAACAGGAACAAATGGTTGTATAGGTCCAGATAGTACATTTACAATTACAGTTAATCCAATACCATTAACAAACACAACTGCAGATCAATCATTATGTACAAATACAGCAACAACTACTGTTAATTATACAAGTGCAACACCTGGAGCTACATTTACTTGGATAAATGACACGCCGTCTATTGGTTTAGTCGCAAATGGTAATGGCGATATTCCATCATTTACAGGATTAAATTCGACTTCAAATCCAATTATAGCTGCGATCACTGTTACACCAATTGCTAATGGTTGTATAGGTCCAGATAGTACATTTACAATTACAGTTAATCCAACACCAATAGTTAATACGATTACAGATCAAGTATTATGTGCAAATATTGTAACCACAGCAATTAATTATACAAGTGCAACACCTGGAGCTACATTTACTTGGATAAATGATACGCCTTCTATTAGTTTAGTAGCTAATGGTAATGGCGATATTCCATCATTTACAGGGGTAAATACAACTTCAAATTCTATTCTAGCCACAATTACTGTTACACCAACTGCTAATGGTTGTGTTGGTCCAGATAGTACATTTACAATCACAATAAATCCAATACCATTAACAAACACTATTACAGATCAAGTGTTATGTGCAAATACTGTAACAACAGCAATTAATTATACAAGTGCAACACCTGGAGCTACATTTACTTGGATAAATGATACACCTACTATTGGTTTAGTAGCAAATGGTAATGGCGATATTCCGTCATTTACAGGATTAAATACAACTTCAAACCCTATCACAGCTACAATTTTTGTTACACCTACTGCTAATGGGTGTAGTGGTACTGATGGTACATTTACAATTACAGTTAATCCGACACCAATAGTTAATACGATTGCAGATCAAGCATTATGTGCAAATACTTTAACGACAGCAATTAATTATACAAGTACAACACCTGGAGCTACATTTACTTGGATAAATGACACGCCGTCTATTGGTTTAATAGCAAATGGTAATGGTGATATTCCATCATTTACAGGACTAAATACAACTTTAAACTCTATTATAGCGACAATTACTGTTACACCAACTGCTAATGGGTGTAATGGTACTGATGGTACATTTACAATTACAGTTAATCCAACACCAATAGTTAATACGATTGCAGATCAAACATTATGTGCAAATACTTTAACGACAGCAATTAATTATACAAGTACAACACCTGGAGCTACATTTACTTGGATAAATGACACGCCGTCTATTGGTTTAGTAGCTAATGGTAATGGTGATATTTCGTCATTTACAGGAATAAATACAACTTCAAACCCTATTATGGCTATGATCACTATTACACCAACAGGAACAAATGGTTGTATAGGTCCTGATAGTACATTTACAATTACAATTAATCCAATTCCATTAACAAATACCACTATACATCAAACATTATGTACAAATACAGCAACAACTACTGTTAATTATACAAGTGCAACACCTGGAGCTACATTTACTTGGATAAATGACACACCATCTATTGGGTTAGTAGCAAATGGTAATGCCGATATTCCGTCATTTACAGTGCTAAATACAACTTCAAACCCTATCACAGCTACAATTATTGTTACACCTACTGCTAATGGGTGTAGTGGTCCAGATAGTACATTTACAATTACAATAAATCCAACTCCATTAACAAATACCATTATACATCAAACATTATGTACAAATACAACAACAACTACTGTTAATTATACAAGTGCAACACCTGGAGCTACATTTTCATGGATAAATGACACACCATCTATTGGTTTAGTAGCAAATGGTAATGCCGATATTCCATCATTTACAGGATTAAATTCAACATCAAATCCTATTATAGCAACGATCACTATTACACCAACTGCTAATGGGTGTCATGGTCCTGATAGTATATTTACAATTACAATAAATCCAAAACCACTAACAAACACAACTGTAGATCAAGTGTTATGTGCAAATACTGTAACAACAGCAATTAATTATACAAGTGCAACACCTGGAGCTACATTTACTTGGATAAATGATACACCTACTATTGGTTTAGTAGCAAATGGTAATGGCGATATTCCGTCATTTACAGGATTGAATACAACTTTACACCCTATCACAGCCACAATTACTGTTAGCCCAACTGCTAACGGGTGTAATGGTCCAGATAGTACATTTACAATTACAGTTAATCCAACACCATTAACAAACACTATTACAGATCAAGTATTATGTGCAAATACAGCAACAACTACTGTTAATTATACAAGTGCAACACCTGGAGCTACATTTACTTGGATAAATGACACACCGTCTATTGGTTTAGTCGCAAATGGCAATGGCGATATTCCGTCATTTACAGGATTAAATTCGACTTCAAATCCGATTATAGCTACAATCACTGTTACATCAACTGCCAATGGGTGTAATGGTCCAGATAGTACATTTACAATTACAATTAATCCAGTACCTTTAGTTAATACGATTGGAGATCAAACATTATGTGCAAATACTATAACGACAGCAATTAATTATACAAGTGCAACACCTGGAGCTACATTTGCTTGGTTAAATGACACGCCGTCTATTGGTTTAGTAGTAAATGGTAATGGTGATATTCCATCATTTACAGTGCTAAATACAACTTCAAATCCTATTATAGCTGCTATCACTGTTACACCATCTGCTAATGGGTGTATGGGGCCAAATAAAATATTTACAATTATAGTAAATAATTTACCATTAATAGAAGCTGGAGATAATGTACTTATTTGTGCTGGAGACCTAATGATTTTATCTGGTTCAGGTGGAGATTCTTACGTTTGGGATCAAGGAGTACTTGATGGTATTGAAAGTTTTCCAACACAAACAGACACTTATACCGTTGTAGGAATAGATGTAAACGGTTGTGAAAATACAGATAATTTAGAAGTATTTGTTGAACAATTACCAATTGTATCAATACTTGATAGACCATATTCAGGATGTGAATCAAAAAGTTTCACATTTGTAAATACCTCTACTACATTAAGCAGTCTCAATAACTGTATTTGGGACTTTGGAGATGGTACAGGTGCTATTAGTTGTGATAGTGTTACTCATGAATTTGGAGTTGGTAGTTTTGATTTAACTTTAACGACAACATCCGTTCTCGGATGTACGAGTTCTATTACATATCCAAACTTAATTCAGGTTGATCCTTTACCAATTGCGTCTTTTACAGTTCCTTCTTTGGAGATGACAACATTAGATTTAGAAGTAGAATTTGAGAATACATCAATAGGAGCAATTGATTATAGTTGGAATTTTGGAGATGCTTCATCAATATCTTATGAAGAAAATCCGGTACATATTTACCCTGAAGAGATTGCTCCTGAACTTGTAGAGATAGTGTTAATAGCTTATTCCCCTTTAGGTTGTATAGATTCAACTTCAAAATTTATTTCATTAATACAAGAATTGATTTATTATATACCAAATGCTTTTACACCAGACGCTGATGAAATTAATAATATATTTAGTCCTATATTTGTATCAGGTTTTGATCCTTTAGGCTATAAATTCTCAATATTTGATCGTTGGGGAGAACTGATTTGGGAAACTTCCGATCCATGGAGCAGTTGGGATGGAAGATATAATGGATATTTAACTGAAGGAACATTTATTTGGAGAGTGGTTTTTGGGTCTAGTAATAATGACAAGAGAATCATAGATATGGGGCATGTCAATGTTCTTAGGTAAAGAATTACTTAATTTAGTTAGATTCTTGCATGAACTTAAGTAACTCACCAAACCTTTTCAATTTAGTTAATGTATTTATGATTGATAAAATTAAAATGGAAAATATAATTGAGCAATGTAAAGCTAGGAATCGCGTTGCCCAAAAGTTAATCTATGAAAGTTATTATGATCGATATTTTACATTATGCAAAAGATACTTGAGTAGTGATGATTTAGCAAAAGAAGCGGTAAATAAAATGTTTTATCAGGTTTTTACTAATATAAAAAAATTAAGAAGCTCAAATTTGTTTGAAGGTTGGATGAAACAAATATGTATTAATACCTGTTTGAATGTAATTAATAAATAGGGTTACCCCTCTAGGTCTCATTGGACTTAATTGATTTATAGGTAATTGGTTGAGCTTTACACATTCTAATAAGTAATTTTTCTAAAACTGTTTCTCTAAAATTCAATCTGTTAAATCGATAAA
>Ga0209292_1003778_pt1 | contig 16461 bp, 17 predicted proteins | sample GOMGulsemesocosm_2_FD_184634 | JGI IMG/M metagenome (GOLD analysis project Ga0209292, IMG submission 184634) | Methane-oxidizing microbial communities from mesocosms in the Gulf of Mexico - GOM9C Gulf of Mexico (SPAdes) (version 2) | ecosystem: Environmental > Aquatic > Marine > Cold seeps... | reverse complement strand
AAGATTATGTTGTTAAAAATGCATAATAAAGTGGCAATAATAACTATAAATAGGAGCCTTTGTGTTTGAAAAAAGCGATGAAACGCTCATAGCGCAGGCGCTAAAAGGGAAAAAGTCTGCATGGCTAACACTAGTGAAGCGTTATGAGAAAAATCTCTATAACTACGCTTTACGCATGGTGAATAACCCGACCGATGCCATGGATTTGATGCAAGAAATTTTTATAGCATTATTTCGAAACTTGGACAAATTTAGAGGTGAATGTCCGTTTAAGAATTGGTTGTTTAAAATTGCACACTATCGCTGCCTAGAATTTTACCGACGAAAGCGACCGATGCAATCACTTGATGATGTGCCAGAGCAAGAAGATGAAGACACTGAGTGTTTAGTGAAGAACTTACAGATTCAACAACAAAGTAGTGCCTTGTTAGAGGCTATGCAGAGTTTACCGGTTAAGCAGAAATTAGTAGTGGAGTTAAAGTTTTTTCAGCAGTGTACTTTTGAAGATATTAGTCAGCAGTTAGGAATATCAACTAATACAGCTAAATCGCAACTATATAGTGCGCTCGATAAGTTAAAGCTGCAATTAGCCGATGATTCAATGAGTAAAGAAGGAGTAGAGTATGCCTGATAAAAAATCAGTTAATGCTCAAATGAATGAGCACGACAGAGCAATATTTAGCGATAACCTTGCCCATCAAGTAAGTGTTGAAATAGAACACGAGGTCCCCGATTGGCATAGGGCACAAGCATTTGAACAGCATTTTGGCATTGATAAAAAGCCAATTAAAGACAAGATAATTAATTGGCGCGTGTGGTTGGGTGTTCCTACTTTATCAATGGCGTGTTCGGCCTTTGCTATCACCATTATCATGACTTTTATTCAGGGAAAATCATTTGATAAAAAAGCCTATGATAAGCAAGTCGCGGCCTTAATTGAACAACAAGTCCTGCAAAAGGTAGAAGCTTATTTAGCGAATCAAAATAACAGTAGTGTTGAGACCTTAGTGAATCTTAAGTTACGTGAGTTTGCTGCTGAGCAGCAAGTTATTTTAGCGAATTATCGTGCAGATATGAGTACGCAACAACAAAGCAATAACTTAGCCTTGGCAAGTTATGTGATTGGTGCTTCAAGAAAAGAACGGAAAGAAGATATGAGTGATTTTATAAGCTTTTTTAATGCGCAGCGCAAAGATGAGCAACTAGCCCAAAAAATCAAATTCCAGCAACTTGAACGAGAAATTAGCTTTAAAAAAGTTGGCATAACGCAAAGCCGCGAGACAGTTAATGACTCAGCTAAGCCGATTAACTACAAAGGTTAGGCTCAAATTTATATGTAGAGAGTGACTACTTAATAACTAAGTTGGCGTGGGCTGACTTAAGAAGAGAAAGCTGATATCAGCATTATCCATGAGAGGAATTTACCATGAAAACAAAATACGCAATAATAAAGCCAAGTTCGAAAATTAACATCACTAAGATCAAAGCAAAAATAGCCTTAATTAGCTCTGCATTACTATTAGCATTTAGCGCCCAAGGTGCAGATAAGAATTACGATAATGTACACAAGCAGTTAGATATTATGAATGACATTATGTTGTCATCAGCTAAAATATCGCAAAACTCAAGGCAGTCATTAATTCGTTCAATTGATAGTGTTTATTTGCAAGGGCAGGGCGCAATTTTTACAATTCACTCTGCTCATAGAAGCTCGGGGCATCGTCAGTTTTTTCCAGCGTTAGCACCAGTCTCGCGATTACCACCATTAGCTCCCGTTGCCCCTGTTGCTGCTAGAGAAAGAGTTATCATCTCTGGGGATGAAGATTTTTTTATTGAATTTGAAGAGCATGAAGATGAATTTGAGCATGCAATAGAAATTTTTGAACAGCAACGAGAAGGCGCAAGAGAGCTTCGTAGTGAGCAACGTGATATTGCTTATGAAATGCGTGATATTGAGCGACAACGTAAGGATATTGAGTACCAATTACAACGCGCAGAGAAAAAGGTTAAAGATGAATTAACTGCTGAGCTTAAAAACCTTGAAGTAGAGCGTGTTGCTTTGAATAAAAATAAAACCAAGCTTGAGAACAAAGTTAGCAAGTTAAATAAAAAACGAGAAGTGCAAAAAGTTGCGCAAGCCAAAGCAAGAAGTGAGCATTTTTCTGCACTTAATAAGGCATTAGTGGAAACATTATGTTTATACGGTAATGGCTTACGAGAAGTCCCAAGTAAAGAGTATGTTAGCTTAATCATTAAAGGTGCCGGTAAGCAGCAAAGCCGAGGTTTTACCGATCAAATACTGGTATTTACTAAAAAAGATATTAACGCCTGTGCGAACAGTAAGTTGACAGCTAAAAAATTATTAGCGAAAGCTGAGCAGTATCAATTTTAACTAATATTTTATTTAATATTTTAATTAAGGTTTTAAAGTTTAGATATATCAATGCTACTTTGTCTGAGAGCGTAAGTCAGAGCTAAATTAAGCCACAAATAGTCTATTTACTATTTGTGGCTTTTTTATTTATCTCGGTTGCCAAAGAGCCATTTATATTAATGAGCCATTTATATAAATTAATTAACAAGGTAACATTTGGATATATGTTCTTAAGTTTACTCGCATCATTACAGCTAAAGTATTCACCACAACAGCCTTTGAACTGGTAAATTTGTCAGGAATTAAGTAGCATGCCATTTATATTAAACAATTGTATTAGAGCATTATTAAATGAGTAAATTTATAGTATTAGGCATAATCATCGCAATTTTTATCTTTTTTATCATGCGTCAAGGTGGCAATAAAGAAGCTGCTATGCAAAATGTTAAGTTAGGCCTCGAATTTTTAGCGACTAACAAAGCAGAGGAAGGGGTCATTGAAACGGCTTCAGGTTTGCAATATAAAGTACTTACTCAAGGGGATGGCACTGAGCACCCAAGTGCTTCGTCTAAAGTTAAAGTACATTACCATGGTACCTTACTTGATGGCACTGTCTTTGATAGTTCAGTAGACAAAGGTGAGCCGATTAGCTTTGGTTTAAATCAAGTGATTAAAGGTTGGACAGAGGGTGTTCAGTTAATGGTTGTTGGCGATAAAGTACGTTTTTATATCCCATCAAAATTAGGTTACGGTAATCGACCTTCAGGTAAAATTGGCCCTGGGGCATTATTGATATTTGATGTTGAGCTATTGGCTATTAATTAAGGCTAATATCTTTACCAGCAATAACAATAACAGCAAAAAATAAAGCCCGTTTAGTTTGACTAAACGGGCTTTTTTCTTACTAGTTTATTACATAGTTATCACTAGATAAATACTAGCTAGTTACTCGACTTCCCATTAATAAAAGTCTACTAATGGTATCTTAGCTCCCGTACCTTGCCCCAAAATACTCGGTATGAAAAAAAGGTATAGCTGAAAATAACAGGAACAACGACAATAACTCCCCAGAGAAGAAAACTGAGTGATTCGGGGGCTGAGGCTGCTTGCCAAATGGTTAATTTTCCAGGCACTATATAAGGGAAAAAACTAAAGGCTAAACCAAAGAAACACAGGGTAAAAATGATTACCGCGCCAACAAAGGGTTGCCAACAGCCTTTATCATTTACCGCAGGTAAAATTTTCAACTTAAGTTGACTATGAACAAATAAGGCAAAACACATTATTGGTAAAGGTAAAATGTATAGGGTGGTTGGCCAAGTAAACCATTTAGTTAATACTTCAGGATTAATCAACGGGTTTACCGCAGAAACTGCGACCACACCGGCAAAACAAATAATTCCGGTTTTTTTCGCCCAACTAACCGCTTGAATTTGTAATTGTCCTTCGGTTTTCATGATTAACCAACAAGCACCAATATAAGCATAAGCTGCGGCGACACCAAAAGCACTTAATAGACTAAAGGCATAAGCAGCTAAGGTATTTTCAAACCCCATCACATACATGCCTAACATGTAACCTTGACTCATTGCTGCGAGCAATGAACCACCTTTAAATACTTTGTTCCAGGTTGGCTTGTGGCTAAATGCGGCTTTAGCTCTAAAGTCAAAGGCCACCCCACGTAATACCAAGCTAATCAATAATACTGCGGTAGGTAAATAGAGCTCTTTAAAAATATGGCTGTGAGCTGCAGGAAAAGCAATCAACAACAAGCCAATAGCTAAAACAAGCCAGGTTTCATTGGCATCCCAAAAAGGGCCAATAGAAGCAATCATGGTATCGCTATCATCTTTTTGTGATAAGGGCAGTAATATGCCGACACCTAAATCAAAGCCATCTAAAATAGCGTACAACAAGATGGAAAGTCCCATTAATGCCACAAATATTACCGCCAATGCATTAGCTTCAAACATGATTGTTCTCCTTAAGTATTACTGGCGTACTCACCACAGGTTTAACCCTTTCTTCGTCGGTGATTTCTTCTATTTCAACAGCACGATTTGCCATGGTAAATATTGTGTGTAAATAGGCGGCCATTATCACCACATATAAAATGAGATACAGTGATAAGGATAACGCCACATTTCCTGGTGCAATATTCGTCGCGGCATCTTTAACGGTTAGAATACCGGTAACTAACCAAGGTTGCCTGCCAATTTCAGTGACGTACCAGCCAGCCAATGTCGCTAACCAGCCAGAGAAACTCATCGCAACTAAAGCTTTTAATAACCAAGGTGGTAAAGGTTTATTCCGCAGAAGCTGAATTCGACTCATCCAAGAAATAAGTAACATCAACATGCCCATGCCAACCATGATACGAAAGGCATAAAATACAGGGGCTACCGGTGGATGATTACCTTCAAATTCATTTAAGCCTTTTATTTCGCCATCAATATCATGGGTTAAAATGAAACTGGCCATTTTGGGGACAGCTAGCTCAAAGTGATTCGTTTTTTGCTTTTCATCAGGAATGGCGAACAGCAATAGTGGTACACCTTTTTCGGTATGCCATATACCTTCCATGGCTGCAATTTTTTGAGGTTGATGTTCAAGGGTATTTAAGCCATGCATATCACCAATAAAAATTTGTAGTGGCGCTAAAACCATTGCCACCGTTAAAGCAATTTTTAAGGTCAGTTTGGGGGCTTGTTTATCATCACCTTTTAGTAACCTGTAGGCGCTGATCCCTGCAATTAAAAAGGCGGCGGTTAAACCTGAAGCAATAACCATATGTGATAAGCGATAAGGGAATGACGGATTAAAAATAATCGCCAACCAATCTACCGGAAAAGCTACACCATCTCGCATTTCATGCCCTTGCGGGGTTTGCATCCAAGAGTTAAGCGCTAAAATCCAGAAGGCAGACAAGGTGGTACCTATAGCAACAATAAGCGTTGCTAAAGTATGTACTCGGGCTGAAACCCTATTCATGCCAAATAACATGATGCCAAGAAAACCCGCTTCAAGGAAAAAGGCGGTTAATACTTCATAACCCAATAATGGACCGGCAATGTTACCAACGGTTTCCATAAACTTAGGCCAGTTAGTACCAAACTGGAATGACATGGTAATGCCAGTAACGACGCCGATGGCAAAAGTGATGGCAAAGATCTTTACCCAAAAACGGTAAGCACGCATCCAAACAGGCTCGCCAGTTTGGACAAAACGTAATTTGAAATAAAACAAAAACCAGCTTAATGCGATGGTAATTGTCGGGAAAAGAATATGAAAGCTTATATTGGCGGCAAACTGCATCCGTGACAGCATGAGTGTTTCAAACATAATTGACTCCCTGAGCTAGCCACTGAGTATTTATCAGTGGTCGGCTATAATGTAGAATTTTTTGTGGTTGTTGAAAAAGTACAACTAAAAGGTTTGCTGGTATTTAACTTTTACTAATTAACTTATCTTTAAGGCTGATAACCTTGCTTACTCCCGCCCCTAATTTCATCAGAGTATTGAGGTTATCAGGATTCATGCTTTGTAACTCACTAGCCCAATGAGTTACGGTTTCTAATAAGTCATGAATTTCATGCATTTTCTCTTGTGCATAAACTTCCTTTTGGTTGGCTGGTTCGTCTAATAAGTTATCGCGTAATAGTGAAAGGGTAGGATCTACTTCACGTTTACGGCGCTCTTCAAATACTCTAATAGCCATTTCCCAAATTGACCCAGCAGGTGAGTAATATTCTTTTCTGTCTTTAGGTTTATGCTGAACCTGCACTAAACGCCATGATTGCAGCTCTTTAATGCCCATGCTGACATTGCCACGAGATATATTAAGTGCTTCAGATATTTGTATGGCACTTAAGGCTTCTTCATGGATGATCAACAAGCCATACATTTGACCAACGGTGCGATTAAAGCCCCAGCGACTGCCCATTTCGCCACAGTGCATTACGAAGGATTCTATTTTTGAAGTAAGTATCATATGTGTGTTCTGAAGTTTCAGTAATTTCTGAAAGTTTAAACTTATATTGATATAGATCAAGGTTTAATTACGTTTATTTGAAAGTTTAAATGTTTTAACGGGAGTAAGGCATGCTTATATGAAGAATAAAACTGATAGTTAGTTTACTTTGAATAGCCTATTTATCAGGGCTTAGGAGGTGATGAGGCTGAATACTTTAATGGACAAATAGAAGAGAGTTATGCCGAACACGATACATAGATAGACTCAATCAACATGTGATTTTTAAAAAGCCGTAATTATATTAAATAAAATTTTTTGGCAAAAAAAAGCATGTCGAGGTGACATGCTTTTGTTAAACATCAGTGGTAAATAACAATTGTTAGACTAATAAGTCCTGAATATTTACCAAATCTTTTTTACCCTTGATAATTTCATCAGGTGTTAAGCCTGATAATTCATGAGGGAACACTAACCATTCATCTGATTGGTGAATAAAGTAGTCTGGTGCAAAATCAACTTTAGAGTTTTGAGGCTTATACCAAGGACAGGCAACACGAACATCTTCAGGCATATTATTACGCATGTTCACTTTTAATTGCTTAATTAATGCGTCGATACTTCTTCCTGAGTCAAAAACATCATCAACAATTAATAAACCGTCGCCAGAATTAGCATTTTCAATAATATAATGTAAGCCGTGAACTTTGATTTCTTTACTTTGCTGGTTAATGCCGTAATAAGACGACGTACGAACAGCAATGTGATCAGTTTCTACTTTTTTAAAGTCGAAATATTCTTGAACTGCAATACCAATTGGTGCACCACCACGCCAGATACCCACAATAAACTGAGGGCGAAAGCCGTCTTCAAATACTTTAGCGGCCACACGAAAAGAATCTTCTAATAATTCTTGCGCGGTAATAAATCGTTTTTCCATTGCCGAGGAAACCTTTTTAAAAAAATGATAAGCGTTCATTATAACCCGACAAAATAAAATAGTGTACTGCTGGCGAATTGATAAGTGCAATAAAATCACAACAATTAACGACTATTTTGTTCAAGATCACCGTAATTAGCTTTATTTATTGTTTTTAGAGGCAAAAATAACTTAATGAAATATTTTAATACCACTAGTGATAATAGACTATTTTAAAATCAAGGTTCAACAAATTATCTAATGAGTGAAAATATTTGACCTTGGAGTGTACTCTAAGCTTTATAGTGTGAGACATTAAATAAGAAAACGCTTATTAAGCATCAAGCAAGGAGTATCTCATGTACAGAATTGGTGAGTTGGCACAAAAATTATCAGTATCAACAGATACCTTACGATATTATGAAAAACATAAGTTATTAAGTGCAACAAGCCGCGCTGACAATGGCTATCGTTTTTATAATGAAGAAGCATTAAAAATTATGCAATTTATCATTCGTGCTAAAAGCATAGGTTTTAGTTTAAATGAAATTAACGATTTATTATCTATTAAGGTGGATAAAGCCAGTCATAGCTGTGCCGATGTGAAATCATTTACTCAACACAAGCTTGATCAAGTCAATAGAAAAATAGCAGAATTAGACCGCTTTAAAGGCTCGTTGGAGTTACTTGTCGATGCATGTTGTGGCGGAGATGAGCAAGCGACCCATTGTTCTATTTTATCTGCTTTGGAGGATGTTGATGCAATTAATAAATAATTTTTGGGATTTATTTGTACTTTCAGCGCCGTGGCTGATGTTAGGCTTACTGATCGCCGGCATAATTAATGTCTACCTACCAAAAGAGTTTTTAAATAAGCATTTAGGCAGTGATGGTTTATATACCACCATTAAAGCCGCCATTATTGGCGCGCCAATGCCACTTTGCTCATGTGGTGTTATTCCAGCAGCTTTAGGGCTTAGACGTTCAGGTGCCTCTAAAAGTGCTACCACGGCATTTTTGGTGTCTACGCCTGAAACTGGGGTAGATTCAATCTCGGTTTCGTATGTATTATTAGGCCCCTTCATGGCTATCATCAGGCCTATTGCCGCGATAACCAGTGCCATTGTTGCAGGTGTATTAGTGGGCCGAGATAAAGAGGATGATACTGCTAATGCTCAAACAAAAAAACAGATTAAAGAGCAAACGAACGCTGAAAGTAAAGGTAAGTCGTGTTGTGCTACTGACTCTGAGGTTAAACAAAACAGTTCTGTTGATAAACAAAAAGAGACAACTAGCTGTTGTTCAAAGCTGACAGTAGAGCTTACTAGTCCTTCTTGTTCATCAGCAAAATCAGATGCTGAAGTAGAGGACAGTTGTTGCAGTACTAAAGCGATTAAAGCACTTGAACAGCAAGAGGCGTCATTTTTTGCCAAACTAAAACAAGCAATCGCTTTTAGCTGTACAAAACTGTTAAGTGATACCGCGATATGGTTGTTAATTGGCTTAGGGTTTGCCGCTATTGTACAAACCTATGTGCCATTAAGTTTTTTCAGTCAGTGGGGCAGTGGCATATTAGCCATGGTGGTGGTGATTTTAATTTCTATTCCAATGTATGTTTGTGCTACCGCTTCAACACCTATTGCTGCAGGTTTATTATTGTCAGGGGTTTCACCAGGCGCGGTACTAGTTTTTATGTTGGCAGGGCCTGCGACTAATATTGCTACCTTAGGTGTAGTTGCAAGTGAGCTAGGTAAGCGTGCTGTAATATCTTACTTAACTGGGGTTATTGGTGTTGCTATTATCTTTGGTTTTATCACTGACTTTTTAGTGGAGCATTACAATATTGAAGTAGCACCTATGTTAGGTGAGCATCATGAAGTATTGCCTCATTGGTTGTCACAAGCGTTTGCATTTATTCTAGTGGTCTTGTTGATGAGATTGATGATCCTAAAGTTAAAGATTAAAAGGCAAGCATTCACAAGTTAACAATCAGTGGACAACAAAATGAAAAAGCAGCTCTTGGTAGCTGCTTTTTGGCTTAGGAATATAGAAGATAAATCAGGCCAAATAAATTTACATCAAGCTAACCTATTCGTTAGATTAAATATATGCCCTGAACTCAGCAAAGAAGAACACTCTTACATGGGGCTATAGGGCATGATGAGGCTCTTAGCGACTTCTGTGAGCATCAATCATTAAAGCGAGGATGGGGATGTTCCATAACGAATTTTAGGCATAAAAAAACCGCAACTTGTAAAAGGAGCGGTTTCTTATCATAGGCAGTGAACTGTCTATCGCCAAATCTAAAAGTTACTAGGTATAACTAAGAGATTAAAAAGGTCTTCTTTTGGTGGAGCGGGGGGGAATCGAACCCCCGTCCAAAAAGCCTACATTCTCGGTACTACATGCTTAGTCGCTCGTTTATTTAACCAATTAGACGCCAAGCGACAGGCTTCATCATGGTGAGCTTAATACTATTTCGCGGTTCAGCCTTAAGCGTGCTTCCCTCGCTATCCTATTTGGGGTGACCATCGATCCTCTAACCAATAGGAGAGATTTCAAGGCGATGGCTAGCCTAAGCGGCTAGTGCGAACGTATCGTCGTTAGCAATTATAGTTTTACGGCTTTTTACCAGGCAAACCGCCCCTGGGCATGCACCTTGAGTTTCGTGAATCTTGTCGAATCCTAGATCCGCCCCAAAGTTTTATACGTTTTCTTTATTTGTTCTAAATTAACTTTTTAACTGTAGGTTCGATACCCTACAAAACGCATTATACAACGCTAAACTTAAATAGACAACGTGGTATTTTTTAACCAACTATCTAACAGGTAACCGAAAAATTAACGTTCTAGGTTTTTATTTTTCATTAAACGGCCTTTATCAACAGCCCATTCTCTGTCTTTTATGTCAGAACGTTTGTCGTGATCTTTTTTACCTTTACCTAGATAGAACTCTAATTTCACCCAACATGCTTTCCAGTACATTGCGGTAGCAATTAAAGAGTAACCATCACGTTCAACAGCCGCAGTAAGTTTTTCTAGCTCTCTGCGGTTAAGTAGTAGTTTTCGATCTCGGTTAGGTTCACATATTACATGACTAGAAGCGGCATTAAGTGGAGATATTTCAGCTCCTAATAAGTAAGCTTCACCGTCTTTAATATGTACATAACAGTCAGAAATATTGACTTTACCGCTTCGAATACTTTTTATTTCCCAACCTTGCAGGCTCATTCCGCCTTCAAACTTATCGGTTAAGCTATAGTTGTGCCTAGCCTTTTTATTTGAAGCGATAGTATTGCTGTTAGATTTGTTCTTTGATTTTTTCTTAGCCATCTTTATCATCCATTCCTTTGCCGCAATAAGCAGCAAACGCTGTGATTATACTGAGAATTAATTGCTTTTACATAACAAATTGCTCTTTAGTATTAAATTTTGCTTAATAATGCGCTTTTTGTGAGGTTTTGTTATTATGTCGCCCATTGAGTGGGGGCTAAATTTGGAGAAGTAATGCCAACCATAAGTCGTAGTGCTTTAGTTATGTACAGTGTTGATCAGATGTACCAATTAATAAATGATATCCCTGCCTATCCTAAATTCTTGCCAGACTGTAATGACAGTAAGGTAATAGAGCAAGATGAGCAGTCAGTAACCGCAGCGTTACTTGTGTCTAAAGGCGGATTAAGTAAGTGGTTCACGACTAGAAATACTTTGATATCTAATGAAAAAATCCATTTATCTCTTGTTGATGGGCCTTTTAAAAAATTAGAGGGCTATTGGTTACTCACGCCTTTATCTGACGAGGCTTGCAAAGTGAGTTTAGAGTTGGAATATGAATTCTCTAATAAGCTTGTTTCATTAGCTTTTGGCAAAGTCTTTGGACATTTTAGTAATAGCTTGGTGCAAGTTTTTACACAGCGAGCAAAAGAAATTTACGGAGTTAATGTGTAATTATGACTATAGATAGCAGTGAGTTATCAAGCTTTGATGCTTCAGAGACTGAAGAAAAAATCACTATAGAAGTTGTTTATGGTGTGCCACATAAGCAAAAGATACTAACGTTATGCGTTGCTGAGGGGATTACTGTTGAGCAAGCCATCATAGAATCAGGCGTTGTCGCTTTATTTCCTGAAATTGATTTAACAGTCAATAAAGTTGGTGTGTGGAATAGGGCAGTCAAACTCTCTGAAATTGTAAATGACCTCGATAGAATAGAAGTTTATCGTCCACTTATTGCTGACCCTAAAGATGTTAGAAAGCGTCGAGCAGAAAAAGCTAAGTTAGAAGGTCGAGCTGATAAAACAACGGGTGGTCGGGTAAACCCTTTGAGAGTTGATGCGAATAAATAACACGTAATACAAGGTGTTATTGCATAAAAAAAACGGCACATGTGCCGTTTTTATATTTCCAGAACGAAAACTGAATTAACCCTATATTCGCTATTCGCTGCCTAGCCCATCTTGTGTTGTTGGCGCATTGAATGGCGTGTTAAATTTATCTGATAATTCAAAATCACCAGAAGCCGAGATTAATTTATCATCAGAAAAATTAATGATAAATTGTCTCTTTTGGTCGAACTCTTTCTTCCTGCCAGACTTTAACTTGTAAACATAGCTCCAAGTATCATCATTGAATGCATCAACAACAACAGGGCTACCGAGTATGAACTTAACTTGTTCTTTAGTCATACCTACTTGTAACTTATCAATACTCTTTTGTTCAAGGTAATTACCTTGGGCAACATCATAGCGAAAAACCCAACTAGAACAGGCTGATAACGTTAGGGCTGTGATAATAATGGCAACACGAAAATACATAAAATTTATTTACCTTTAAGTAGCTCAAAAAAATAGGCTAAAAGTGTGAACAGGGATAATACCCAAGCCCAGCGCGGAATCAAAGCTATTTATTACATCAGTTAACAAACTCTATTTGCATCATGCTAACGAAAGTCTCAATTTAACTGGCTAATAGCTCTTGTGCATTAGCTAAACTGTGTTGTGATATTTTATCACCAGCGAGCAAACGGGCAATTTCTTTGACCCTATTTGATTCACTTAGTTCACTTACTTTCGTTTCGGTTAATTCGCCGTCGGTTAATTTACTAACAAAAAGCTGTTGATGTCCCTTACATGCCACTTGTGGTAAATGGGTAACACAAATGACTTGAGTATTTTTAGACAGCTGTTGCAGTTTTTTTCCTACCATTGCAGCCGTTGGTCCGCTAATGCCTACATCGACTTCATCAAATATTAGTGTTGGGGTGATCACTTTATCAGCAAGAATAACCTGCATAGCCAAACTAATTCGTGATAACTCCCCACCTGAGGCAACTTTATGCATAGCCTCGAGCGCTTGTCCTGGGTTAATACTTACTTGGAAGCTTATTGAATCTATTCCATTAGTATTGATAACTTCTTTACCACCATTTTGTTGTTTATTACTGTCCACATCGATAAAAAACTGACCATGGGGCATGTTTAATTCTTGCATGCTCTTACTAATTAACTTGCTTAGGCTTTGTCCTGATTTCTGTCTTGAACTTGATAATATTTCAGCGCTTTCATAATAGTGATGTTTAGTGAGCTCTAATTCTTCAATAATAGTATTGATGCGCGTTTCATCACCTGAAATAGAAGCAAGTTTCTGCTTCAATTCACAATGAAAATTAACGAGGTTCTCTGGTGATAATTGATGTTTTTTAGCAAGCTGAACAGCGGTAGAATAGCGCTCTTCAATGATAGCAAAGTTTTGAGGATCTAATTCTAATTGTTGGTAATAGTGTTTGAGATCGTTATTTGCTTCGTCTAATTGTATAAGTGAGTCAGATAATATCGTGGCTACATCATTTAATTGATTATCAACGCGCGCAATTGAGCTGATATTTTCACTGCATTCTCTTAGAGAGTCCAAAATATTAAAGGTGTCATTTTCAGACAAAATTTGTAATGAACTCAGGGTAGAATCAAGTAAATCTTGGGCATTGCTATGTCGTTTATAATCTTTCTCTAAGGTTGAAAACTCATCGGGTTGTAACGAAAATTCATCGAGCTCAGTTACTTGGTACTGAATAAGTTGTTGTTCAGCTTCTCGTTGTTGTTTGCTTTGTTGCAACATTTCTAACTCTTTATTGAGCTTATTCCATTGTTGCGCATAATGTTTCACCGAGCTAAGCAGTGGCTGATGATTGGCATAGTTATCGAGTAAGCGACATTGCTGATTCGCCTTAACAATAAGTTGATGATCATGCTGACCGTGTATATTAATTAATAATTGACCGATTTCCTTTAATTGTACTAAGGGAACTTGACTACCATTGATATAAGACTTAGATCGGCCTTCTGCAGAAATAACACGACGTAAAATACACTCGCTATCATGTTCCGAAACCAGTTCATGTTGCTTTAGCCAAGCACGTGCAGACTTATTTTTTTTTGTTTCAAAGGTCGCAGCTAAATCAGCCTTTTTACAGTTTGGTCTAACCACATTGGTGGTTGCTCTATCACCTAAGCATAAGCCTAGCGCATCAATTGCAATGGATTTTCCTGCGCCAGTCTCACCGGTGATTGTCGTCATGCCAGCCTGCCAATCAATATCTAATGAACGGACGATGGCAAAATTTTGAATGTTAAGTTGCAGTAGCATAGTTAACCTTAATAGCATGAGTAAAAAACCAGTCACTGTTAATTTATACAGTAACTGGTTTTTAATCAAGTTTATTTGTCACTACTTGCTTATTTGTTGACAGGAATACTTGTTGTTATTGATGCTAAGGTCTTATAAAACAGACTAGTATAACTTATTACCCCAGCTTAATTTATTTCTCAGTACATTAAAGTAATCATGATCTAAAGGGTGTATCAAACGAATACTGCACTCACTCTTTTTGATAATAACTTCATCGCCAGGCATTACTGTTAAAATTACGTGGCCATCACAACTCACTTGTAAGTTTTCGTGATTATCATTAGCAAGAATCAATTTAATTTCACTATTGCCATCAACAACAATGGGTCGACTTGTTAATGTGTGCGGGAACATAGGTACTAGTGAGAGAGCATTTAAATTCGGAGTTAAAATAGGCCCGCCAGCAGACATCGAATAGGCTGTAGAGCCTGTTGGCGTCGATATAATTAAACCGTCAGAGCGCTGGCTAAACATAAAGCTGCCATCAATATACACTTCAAATTCAATCATACTGGCAACTTTACCTGCATGGAGTACTGCCTCATTAACTGCACTATTTGAACTTTTCAGTTTTCCGTGGCGATAAACTTCGGCCTCGATAATAAAGCGTTGTTCACTTCGAGATTTTCCCGCCAATATTTGCTTTAAAGGCTCGATAAGTTCAGTGGGAGACAGATCGGTTAAAAAGCCTAAATTACCGCGGTTAACACCAATAACCCCGATATCAAAACAAGCCAGTACTCTCGCTGCACCCAGCATGTAACCATCACCACCAACCACAATAGCGAGATCTGCTTTATCTCCAATATCGGTCAGTGTACCAGTCTTCATATCTTTAATATCGAGAGATTGCGCCACAGAGAGTTCAACAATAACTTGATATTCATTCAATAATAAATAGTCGTGCAAAGTTTGTATTGTGGCACTGGCGCCATCATGATTAGGTTTGCCAATAAGGCCAATAGTTTTATAGTGTTGAGCCATAACAGTCATTTACTTAGTTTACTAGGATTAGTGGCAGTTTCGCTGGATTTTACTCACTTGTAAAGTTCACTTTTTACAAATTGTTTTTAAATGAAGCTTGAATCATTTTAGAGAGTCCCCATAATGTCACCAAGAGTTATAAAATTAAGGTTTTTCCATGACAACAGATTCAACAAACGATAAAGAAGAGTTAACTGCTGAGCAATTAGCGGATGACATAGTACAACAAGCTGAAGAGCAAGTTGAAGAACAACACGATCATGCACATGAAGCGATTAGTCCTGAGCAAGAAAAAATTAACGAACTTGAGTTAGCGTTAGCTGCTGCACAATCTACTGTTGCTGATCAAAAAGATTCAGTTATCCGTGCTAAAGCTGAAGTAGACAATATTCGTCGCCGTGCTGCACAAGATGTAGAAAAAGCTCGTAAATTTGCATTAGAGAAATTTGCCGGTGAAATGTTGGTATCGGTTGATAACCTAGAGCGCGCTCTACAAAACATCGATAAAGATGAAGAAGCGAATAAAGCTATCATTGAAGGTGTAGAGCTAACATTGCAAGGCTTAATTTCTTCATTAGAAAAATTTGGTGTTAAAGCAGTTGATCCACAAGATCAACCTTTCAACCCTGAACTTCATCAAGCGATGTCAATGCAAGAAGTACCTGATGTAGCGCCAAATACTGTTATTGCTGTGATGCAAAAAGGCTATGAGCTTAATGGTCGTTTAATTCGTCCAGCGATGGTAATGGTATCTAAAGCGGCACCAAGTGTTGATGCTACTGCCTAGTATCTAGCTTCAACCAAGCTTAAATTACTGTTAAAAAAAGCAAAGAGATAATCTCTTTGCTTTTTTTTTGTCATCAAATTGAGTTTAGGTGTTTTATCAATAATCACTTGGTCGATGACATACCAGAAAATTTTTAATTTTAGCTGATTTCGACATCTTCATGCTGTGTGGTTATAAATGAAATGTTTTCAGGAAACTTAGGTCTATTACAATACCACTTTGTTTATTAACCTCTGTTTACTATGACCCATATTTTTAGAAAAATATCTTTTGCTGTTGCTATTTTATTGATAACGACAAGTTTTGCCGTGACTTTTACTGTAGAAGCTTATGAAACAGCAAAACCCTGGAAATTAAAAACACAAAACGGCGATGTTATCAGTTTAGACCAATATAAAAACAAGCCAATCATTTTACATTTTTGGGCAACCTGGTGTCCTTATTGTAAAAAAATACAGCCGACTTTAGTTGCATTGCAAAAAAAATATCAATCACAAGGTGTCGAGCTTATCTCAATAAGCTTTAACGAAGATGAAGGCGCATTACCTCAGGACGAAATTAATCGGAGAGGTTTTACTTTTTTAACGGCGGTAATGGGAGAGGACGTTGCAAAATCGTATGGTGTTCAAGGTACGCCCACAACATTCTTTATTAATCGACGAAGTGAAATTATTTGGAAAACATCTAGCTCAGATATGGCTGATCCTCGATTTGACCTAGCCTTACAAGCAATAATTAAAAAA
>Ga0209292_1003777_pt1 | contig 16464 bp, 14 predicted proteins | sample GOMGulsemesocosm_2_FD_184634 | JGI IMG/M metagenome (GOLD analysis project Ga0209292, IMG submission 184634) | Methane-oxidizing microbial communities from mesocosms in the Gulf of Mexico - GOM9C Gulf of Mexico (SPAdes) (version 2) | ecosystem: Environmental > Aquatic > Marine > Cold seeps... | reverse complement strand
TCCAGGGTTGTTTGCCACAGTTTGGCTCCTTGGTGAATAATTAAATTAGTTCGAAATTCATTTTAAATTTCAGGGCGCGAACTATGCCTCGTCAAACTTTTGATGTCAATGCTTTTGTGGTATGTCGCGGGTGTTTTACTGGCGTGCATTGTAACCTATTTCTAGCAGCGATTGTGAGGGAAAGATTCATCCTGGCCAGCCTGAATGACAAAATCTAGAAAATGTCATTTCGATCGTAGGGAGAAACTTTGTTTTGTTGTCTGAGAGTTGCCTGTCATCAACGAAAGTGGCAGCTGACTAGGTGTCACTTAGCTGGTTAAAACACAGTGATAACGCTATGATGCGGCAAACTCCATAATGTTAGAAATAGCGTCAGAAAAGCAACGGAAGCAACGTCGGAAATAATGCAAGAAGACAATCAGCAGGCGCCTGTGCCTAGCGTTAAAAAAAGCTCCAAACTTAAGTCCACGGGTGTCGTGGGTGGCTGCACTATGCTGTCGCGCATCCTGGGCTTGGTCCGAGATATTGTGATTGCGCATTTTGTCGGTGCTTCTGCCAGCGCCGATGCTTTTTTTGTTGCCTTTAAAATCCCCAATTTTCTGCGTCGCCTGTTTGCCGAAGGTGCCTTTGCACAGGCATTTGTGCCTGTGCTGTCTGAGTATCAGGGTAAGCGTGATCAGGCGGCGATCAAATCGTTGGTAGATCATGTGTCGGGTACGCTGGGTTTGACGCTGGTGATGTTGACGGCAATTGGTATCGTCGCCGCGCCGCTGCTGACCATGCTGTTTGCGCCGGGTTTTGTGCAGTTTGAAGAAAAAATGGCACTAACTTCTGATCTGTTGCGCCTGACTTTCCCCTACCTGCTGCTGATTTCTTTGGTCGCCTTTGCGGGCTCTGTGCTGAATAGTTATGGACGTTTTGCAGTGCCTGCCTTTACACCGGTGTTGCTGAACTTGTCGTTGATTGGTTGCGCGTTATTCATGGCACCGTTGCTGGATAATCCGGTAATGGCATTGGGCTGGGGCGTGTTGATTGCCGGTACAGTGCAGTTGCTATTCCAGTTGCCGTTTTTGGCACGGCTACACTTGCTGCCAAGGCCGCGTGTTGATCGTAAACACGAAGGTGTGCGGCAAATTATTAAACTGATGATCCCTGCGCTGTTTGGTGTGTCGGTGAGTCAGATTAACCTGCTGCTGGATACCGTGCTGGCGTCCTTCCTGCAAACGGGCAGTGTGTCCTGGCTGTATTATTCCGATCGGTTGGTGGAGTTGCCGTTGGGCATATTTGGTATTGCGATTGCCACAGTGATTCTGCCAAGCCTGTCGCGCCAGCATGTTAGTGATTCGACTGAGAAATTTCGTGCTACGTTGGATTGGGCGCTGAAATTAGTCTGTTTGTTGGCAGTGCCAGCCGCGTTGGCGTTATTTATCCTGGCTGAGCCATTGATCATGACGCTGTTTCAGTACGGAGCGATGACGGCTAATGACGTGACGATGGCGGCGATGAGTCTGCGTGCCTACTCGTTTGGTTTGCTGGCTTTTATGCTGATTAAGGTGTTGGCGCCGGGTTATTATTCTCGTCAGGATATCAAAACTCCCGTGAAAATTGGCATGTGGGCAATGGCTGCCAATATGGTGTTGAATTTGATTTTGATCTGGCCGTTGCAGCATGCAGGCCTTGCGTTGGCGACCTCCATTTCAGCCTTTATGAATGCGGGCCTGCTGTTTGCAGGTCTTTATCGGTTAGGTGTTTATCGGCCGCAGGCCGGTTGGGGCGCTTTAGGGGTGAAGTTGTTACTGGCTAACGCCGCGATGGTGTTGGTTATTTTGTGGCTTGGTAGCGCGGCAGATAGCTGGTTGGAATGGTCGGTTTGGCAGCGTGCCTGGCGGTTGGGTGTCTTATGCGTTGCAGGTGGTTCGGTTTATTTCGTCACCCTGCTTGTATGCGGCCTTCGTCCGCGCCATTTGCGCCACTAGCGGCCCGCTAAATTACCTCATCACACCAGAAAAACCGTATTCGCATCAAGGCGGATAGGCTATAATCGGCCTTTTTTTGGCGGATTGTAAAACAAGACTATGGAGCTGATCAGAGGCCTGCACAATTTGGACGTTTACCGGCGTAAGTTTCCGGCTCAGCAATGTGTGCTGACCATCGGTAACTTTGATGGCGTGCACAGTGGTCATCAAATGATTTTACATCAGTTGCGTGAAAAGGCCAGTGAGCTGAGTTTACCGGCCACAGTATTGATTTTTGAACCGCAACCGCTAGAGTATTTTGCGGGCCAAGGTGCACCTGCACGTTTAACTCCATTCCGTGAAAAAGTTCGACTGCTTGCTGAGTTTGGCGTTGATACAGTGATTTGCCTGCATTTTACCGAGGCATTGCGTTGCCTGTCAGCGCAGTCCTTCGTAAAAGATATTCTGGTTGATAGTCTGGGGGTACAGCACCTGACCGTTGGTGATGATTTCCGTTTTGGCTGTCAGCAGAGCGGTGATTTCCAGATGTTGGAGCAGGCTGGTGAGCGCTACGGTTTTGGTGTCGCAAAAACCCATACGCTGGAAATTAGCGGTGAGCGGGTGAGCAGCACGGCGGTACGCAACGCGTTGAACAGTAGCGATTTTGCTCTGGCCGAGCAGTTGTTGGCGCGCCCCTATGCGATTTCTGGCCGCGTGATGTACGGTCAGCAATTAGGTCGCACCATTGGTGTGCCCACGGCTAATTTGGCCCTGAAGGGTAAAAAAGCGCCACTGGACGGTGTGTTTGCTGTGGAAGTCGCGGGCTTGGAAGGTGACAAGCTGGTGCAGGGCGTAGCGAATGTTGGCGTACGTCCTACGGTGGGCGGCAAGGTGCCGGTGCTGGAAGTTCACCTGTTTGATTTTGATGCCAATATTTACGGTGAGAATATCCGTGTGGTTTTCCGTAAGAAAATTCGAGATGAACAAAAATTTGATGGTCTGGATGCGTTAAAGCAGCAAATCCAGCTGGATATCAGCAGTGCGCGCAAACACTTTGGCGCGGGCTAGCAGAAACTATTTTAAGCGCGTCCTGTAGGGCGACGTTTTCGATTGAAACTAAATATACTGAATAAATCATGAGCAACTACAAAGATACCCTAAACCTGCCAAAAACGGCGTTTACCATGAAGGCGAACCTGTCACAACGTGAGCCGCAAATGCTCAAGCGTTGGACAAAAGAGGGGTTGTACGAACAAATTCGTGCGGCCAGAGCTGGTTGCGAGAAATTTATTTTGCATGATGGCCCTCCCTACGCCAACGGTGATATTCACATTGGTCACGCCGTTAACAAGGTGCTCAAGGATATCGTCATTAAGTCCAAAACCCTGAGCGGTTTTGATGCGCCCTACGTGCCGGGTTGGGACTGTCATGGTCTGCCGATTGAACACAAGGTTGAGACTAAAATTGGTAAAGCCGGTACTAAAGTTGATCACAAAACCTTTCGCCAGAAATGCCGTGAATACGCGCGCAAGCAAGTGAATGGGCAACGTGAAGATTTTATTCGTCTGGGCGTTTTAGGTGAGTGGCAAAACCCTTATCTGACCATGGACTTCGATGTTGAAGCCAATATCGTTCGTGCGCTGGGTAAAGTGGTTGAAAACGGTCACCTGCACCGTGGTTTTAAGCCAGTGTACTGGAGTGTGGTCGGGGCCTCTGCCTTGGCGGAAGCCGAAGTGGAGTATCAGGATAAAACCTCTTTCTCCATCGATGTACGTTTCCCTGTTGCCGACGAAGCGGCGTTTCTGAGCGCGGCTAGTTGTGGCGCAGGCGAAGGCCCGTTGAGCGTGGTGATCTGGACCACAACGCCTTGGACATTACCTTCTAACCAAGCGGTATCTTTGCATGCCGAACTGGATTATGTCGTTGTACAGTGTGATGCCGGTCAGGGCGCTGAACGTATGGTGCTGGCAGAAGGTTTAATGGAAGGCGTTTTACAACGTAGCGGTATCGAAAGCCATGAGGTGATTGGCCGGTTCAAAGGTGAAGTGCTGGAAGGCTTAAAATTACAGCATCCGTTCTATGATCGTCAGGTGCCTGTGTTATTAGGCGATCACGTCACGTTGGAAGCTGGTACGGGTGCGGTACATACTGCCCCTGATCACGGCGCAGACGATTTTGTGATCGGTCAGAAATATGGCATCGGCACACTAAACCTGGTTAATGAACACGGTATCTTCCGTGACAGCACAGAGCTGTTTGCTGGCGAACACGTTTACAAAGTTGATCCGCTGGTGGTTGAGGTTCTGAAAGAGAAGGGCCGGTTGTTGTGTGAAAGCAAGATCACGCATAGCTTCCCGCATTGCTGGCGTACCAAAACGCCGCTGATTTTCCGTGCTACGCCACAGTGGTTCGTTAGCATGACTCAGAACAATTTGCTGGCCGATGTGAAAAGCGCGGTTGAGAATGTTCGCTGGGAGCCAAGCTGGGGGCGTGCACGTATTGATGGCATGCTTGATAGTAGCCCAGACTGGTGTATCTCTCGACAGCGTACCTGGGGTGTTCCTATCACGTTGTTTGTTAACAGCGAAACATTGGAGCTGCACCCGGAAACATCTCGTTTGTTTGAAGAAGTTGCGGTTAGAATTGAAAAAGAGGGTATGGACGCCTGGTTTGATCTCGACGCCAAAGAGTTGTTGGGTGACGAAGCAGATCAGTACATCAAAATTACTGATACGCTGGACGTATGGTTTGATTCTGGTGTGACACACCATTCAGTATTGCGTCAACGTGATAACCTGCAATTCCCGGCTGATTTGTATCTGGAAGGCTCGGATCAACACCGTGGTTGGTTCCAGTCTTCGCTGAAAACATCAATGGCGATCAATGGCTGCGCGCCCTATAAAGCAGTGCTGACGCATGGTTTTGTGGTGGATGCGAAGGGCCATAAAATGTCCAAGTCGAAGGGCAATGTGATGTCGCCGCAGAAGGTAGCTAACGAGCTGGGCGCGGACATTCTGCGTCTATGGGTGGCTGCAACGGACTTCAGTGGTGAGATGAGTGTTTCCGATGAGATTCTCAAACGTTCCGCTGACTCCTACCGACGTATCCGCAACACCGCGCGTTTTTTCCTGTCGAACCTGAACGGGTTTGATCCGGCTACGGATTTGGTGCCAGCTGAAGATATGTTGGCGCTGGATCGTTGGGCGCTGGATCGCGCCGCACAGCTACAGGAAGAAATCATCCACGCCTACGATAATTACCATTTTCACCAGATTTACCAGAAGCTGCATAACTTCTGTGTGGTTGATATGGGTGGTTTCTATCTGGATATCATTAAGGATCGCCAGTACACGGCGAAGTCTGATGGTGTCGCCAGACGCTCGGCGCAGACGGCTTTGTATCATTTATCCGAAGCTTTTGTGCGCTGGATCGCACCGATTCTGAGCTTTACAGCTGATGAGATTTGGGATCAAATCCCCGGCGAACACAATGAGCCTGTCTGGGTTGCGCATTGGTATGATCAACTGCCACGTCTGGACGGTGGCCAGTTCAACTCAGCCGATTGGCAGCAAGTAATGGCTGTGAAAAACGCCGTCAATAAGGTGCTGGAAGCGGCCCGTACTGCCGGTGATATTGGTTCGAGTCTGGATGCTGAAGTGGTCTTGCATTGCGCACCTGAACTGAAAGAGTTGCTTGATCAGTTGCAGAATGAACTGCGCTTCGTGTTGATTACTTCTGGTGCTGAAGTGGTTGCGGGTAACTCAGAGGGCGAAGAAACAGAAGTGGAAGGCTTGCGTGTTGCGCTTAAGGCTTCCGAGCATGCGAAATGTGATCGCTGCTGGCACCGTCGTGAAGATGTTGGCACTAGTGCTGAGCATCCTGAATTGTGTGGACGCTGTGAAGAAAATATTGACGGTGAGGGTGAGACTCGTCTTTACGCCTAATGGCCGTTAAAGACAGTCTTTCCATGACACAGGACGCTATGACAGCCCCTTCTGCTACTGAAAATAAGTCCGGCAAGTTAATCTGGCTGTGGCTTAGTTTGCTGGTTGTTGGTCTGGATCAGATCAGCAAACAGCTGGCTACGGCTTTTCTGGAGTATGCTCGCCCCGTCGAGCTGCTACCGGTTTTTGACCTGACTCTGTTACATAATACTGGCGCGGCCTTTAGCTTTTTGGCCAGTGCCGGTGGTTGGCAGCGTTGGTTTTTTGCCTTGTTGGCGGCGGGTGTGAGTGTTGTTTTGATCGTCTGGTTAAAACGCCTCAAAGCACACGAAACCTGGTTAGCGATCGCCTTGGCATTAGTGCTGGGCGGTGCGCTGGGCAATCTCTATGATCGCGTTGTGTTAGGCTACGTGGTTGATTTTATTTCTGTTCATTACCAGCGCCATTATTTCCCGGCTTTTAATCTGGCTGACTCTGGAATTACCATCGGTGCGGTAATGTTAATTATTGATACGGTTTGGCTGTCTCGAAAGTCAGCCTCAGGAAACGAAAATGAGTGATAATAATCTGGCCATTGGTGCCGGTACGCAGGTGACCCTGCATTTTTCATTAACATTGACGGGCGGTGATATTATCGACTCGACCTTTGATAAAGACGCTGCGGTATTTGTGGTGGGCGACGGGCAATTGTTGCCAGGTTTTGAAGAGCAGTTGATTGGTTTGGTTGCTGGCGATGAAAAGAGTTTCGAAATCTCACCTGAGAATGGTTTTGGTATGCCGAACCCTAATAATCGCCAGATTATGTCGGTGGATATGTTTGGTCCTGAAATGGAACTGAGCGAAGGTTTAATGGTGTCCTTTGCTGACGCCAATAAACAGGAACTGCCAGGTATGATTGTTGGTATCGACGAAGGCAAAGTTGAGGTGGACTTTAACCATCCTCTGGCCGGCAAAGACATTACCTTTGATGTGAAAATTCTGGCCGTTGCCCCGGTTAAGCTGGACGGTTAAATTTATATGCCAGTTATGAAGATTAAACTCGCCAACCCACGAGGCTTCTGTGCCGGTGTTGATCGTGCCATTGAAATTGTTAATCGTGCACTGGAGATATTTGGTGCGCCGGTTTATGTGCGTCATGAGGTGGTACATAACCGCTATGTGGTGGATGATCTTCGTAACCGTGGTGCTGTGTTTGTCGAAGAACTGCATGAAATACCCGATGACGCGTTGGTGATCTTCAGCGCCCACGGCGTGTCGCAGGCGGTTCAGCAGGAAGCCAAAGACCGTGGTTTGAAAGTGTTTGATGCCACCTGTCCGCTGGTGACAAAAGTGCATATGGAAGTGACTAAATTCAGTCGCGCCGGTCAGGAATGTATTTTGATCGGCCATGCGGGACACCCTGAGGTGGAAGGCACCATGGGCCAGTACGACAATAGCAACGGCGGCGATATGTATCTGGTGCAGACTGTTGCTGGTGTTGCTGAGTTACCGGTAAGTAATCCCAATCATCTGGCCTTTGTGACTCAAACGACTCTTTCCGTGGATGATACTGCTGATATTATTGATGCGTTGCGTGAGCGCTTTCCGAACATTGAAGGCCCGCGCAAAGATGATATTTGTTATGCCACTCAAAACCGTCAGGATGCGGTAAAAGTTTTGGCTGACGAATCGGATGTCGTGCTAGTTGTTGGTGCTGCTAATAGCTCCAACTCTAACCGCCTGCGCGAATTATCTGATCGTCTTGGAACACCCGCTTATCTAATTAATGACGCGTCAGAAATTGAGCTGCAATGGCTTGAAGGTGTGTCTCAAATTGGCGTGACGGCCGGTGCGTCAGCACCGCAAATTCTGGTTGATCAGGTCATTGAACGCTTGCAGGAATGTGGCGGCGTTGGGCCGGAAGAGTTGGCTGGGCGAGAGGAAAATATTACCTTTACGCTGCCGAAGGAATTACGCTTAAAACCAGTTGGCTAATGAGCAGTGGGTGCGCTTGTAATGGGCGCTTATTCACTAAGCTCCTCATAACAACTTGTCGTAAACCGTGGCGAGCAGATCGCCAAAAAGATCAAATCTTCGCTCCCTGTGTTGGTTATACGCTGACGGCACATGGAGGGAATAAATACCATATCGCCTGGATTGAGTTCCTGAACGGGTAGATTTTCCACGTCAACAAGTCCTTTTCCGCTAACTATTACGTAGCGTTCTGATGTGCCTTTTAGACGGTGCCAGGCCGTTGTGATACCGGGTTCGATTCTTGCCCTTGCAATAGAAACATCGGGATCATCGGCATTATTCGACAACTCAGTGATGAAGCATTTTTCGGATGTATAAAACTCCTCATCCAAATTTTGATTTTTTATAAAGGCTTTCATCTTTACTCAATGCCAAATTTTTTCAGACGGTGCCGTATTTGTCGGAATGATATGCCTAGTTTTTCGGCCGCTGCAGTGCGATTCCAGCGAGTTTCTTCCAGTGCTTTTAAAATGGCCTGCTTTTCGATTTCTTCCAGGTAGTTATCCAGCGTGCTGTCTTGGGTGGTCGGTGGTTCGGCTATAGACGTTTCAACGGCTACGGCAATGTTAGCAGGTGCTGACGGCGAAACTATTTCAGCGGGTCGTAACTGTAAATCATCGGTATCAATGACATTGTTATCACACAATGTGTAGGCACGTTCCAGCGTATTTTCTAATTCGCGTACGTTGCCGGGGAAACTATAGTTTTTTAATGTGGAGAGTGCGGTGGGGCTGAGTTGCGCAGCGGCTGTTCCGTTAGATTGCCCCAGTTTTTGCAGGAAAAAATCGGCGAGCAGAGCGATATCTTCCTGGCGCTCACGTAGGCTGGGCACGTTAATTTCAATGACGTTTATGCGATAGAACATATCCTGACGGAAGTTACCGTTTTCCACCTCCTTAGCCAGGTTTTTGTGAGTGGCGCTGAGAATACGGACATCCAGTGTTTCTTCATTTTGAGAGCCGATGGGGCGCACGGTTTTTTCCTGAATGGTTCGTAACAGCTTGACCTGCATGTGTAGCGGCAGGTCTGCGACTTCATCAAGGAACAGGGTGCCACCCTGGGCGCTTTGGAATAGACCAATCTTATCCGTAACGGCACCGGTGAAACTGCCTTTTTTATGTCCGAAGAACTCGCTTTCCATTAACTCCGAGGGGATTGCGCCGCAGTTTACCGGTACAAAGGGTGCGTCAGCACGCGGGCTGAATTGGTGGATCATGCGCGCTACCAACTCTTTGCCGGAACCCGACTCGCCGCTGACATAAACAGGCGCCTGACTGCGGGCGACTTTGCTGATTTGACCGCGTAGTTTCAGAATTGCTGAAGACTGGCCGAGTAATTCTGTCTCGCTGTTTTGAGTTTCGATCTCGGTATTAGCTTTGCCTTTGAGTTTTAAAGCCTGTTGTACCATGTCACGCAAGCGGGGCAATTCCACAGGTTTTGAGACAAAATCAAAGGCGCCCAGTTTGAGCGCTTCGATAGCGGTGTCGATACTGCCGAAGGCGGTGATAACGGCAATGGGTGTTTCAGGGTGTTTTTGTTGAATGTGGGCCACCAGGTCAAGACCATTGCCATCGGGCAGGTGCATGTCTGTCAAACACAGGTCAAAACTTTGCTCCTCCAGTAATTGATAGGCGGTGGTGAGATTATCAGCTTGCCGGGTTTCGATGCCCATGCGTAATAGCGTGATTGTCAGCAACTCAAGAATAGCCGGTTCGTCATCAATAAGTAGAGCAGTATGTGTCATAGTGGCTTCATTGAATTATGTGGGTATGAGGGAATATTATACGGAAACAGCAGCCGTCCTGATAAGAGGCAATGTGGTCAAGGCGGGCGTTATTAGCCTGACAAAGTTCCCGTGAAATATACAGGCCAAGGCCTGTGCCGGTACGTTCAGTCGTGTAAAAGGGCTCGAACAGACGTGAGGCTGTGTCTTTGTCGATACCCTGGCCTTCGTCCATAATGTCGAGATAAGGTTGGCCGGTATCGGTTTGTAAGCCGCCCTTGAAATGCATGACGGCTTTGCCGGTTCTTTGCAGGCTGTAGCGCAGCCCATTCTGGCACAGATTGGTGAGGACCTGTTGTAATTGACTGCTGTCAAAACGGATTTCAAGCAGGGATGGTTCAAGGGATATGCTGAACTCACCCTGTTTGTTTTCTGTTTCATTAAAGCTACAGCTGAACTCATTCAGCCAATCATGTAATTCAATTTGTTGTGGCGAAGGTTGATGTCGGCGTGACAGTTCTAATACATTCTCGACGGTGTCGTTAAGGCGAATGGAGTGTTCATGAATTATTTTACTTAGTCGCTTGTCGGCGGCATCTAGCGCTTTCGATTCATCCAACAGCTGCGCAGCGTGACTGATGGCGCCAAGCGGGTTGCGGATTTCGTGGGCTATGCTGGCAGTTAGCTGTCCTAATGAAGCCAATTTTAGCTGCTGGGCCTGTTGCATGGCTTTGCTGTTGTCTTCGAGGAAAATCAAAATGCTGGCGTGTCCCTGTTGTTCCAGTGAGGCAAAGTTGGCCTGTACCTCTGGGTTTTCAGGGGCGGTTCTAAACGGCGCCGTGCGCTGCTGATTGTTTTGCATCCACATTTTAAGGCGTTCAAAAAGTGGCGCTGGCAAGTACATGCTTTGGGTGCTGATGTCGGGGCTGTTTTTTACTAGTAGCAGTTCTTGGGCGGCGTCGTTCATCATTTCCACATGGCCATCAAGGCCGCTGACAATGATGCCGGTACGCATGCGTTGAACAATTAGCCGGTTCATTTTTTCCAGCTGAATAATATCGCTGGCATGTCGTGCCGCAAGACTTTCACTGTTTTGAATGCGGGTGGAAATCTGTCGAATAAACAATGCCGTGGCAAATAAAATTATGCCCAGCAAGCCGGCATGCAGGTAGTGGTGTGTAATGTCTGTCTGTGTTACGGCGCGGTACACCTCGACAGTAATGAGGGTGATACTGGCTAGCGAGGCAAACATCAGGTTGTAACGACCACTGAGCATAATGCTGCCGGCGGCCACAGCAAAGATCATCAGGTTGCCCAGACCACTGGCGACACCGCCGTTGGCATAGGTGAGTAACCCCAGCACGATAATGTCGATGCTTATGTTAAGAATGATTTGTTGGGGTAATAGTGCCCGGTCACGGCGCAGCACAAAAAACAGCGCGAGGTTCAGCAAGCCATAACAGATGCTGGTCACGAGATACAGCGACGGGTGTTCAAGGTCCAAAAATACTTGGCTGGCTTCGTTTAAGTAACCGGAAATAAAAACGATCGACAATGTGAGGCGATAGTAATTAAGAATACGCAGCAGGCGAATATCCTGGCGTTTGTATGGGTGGTTATGTTGTTTGTTAGGTTGAGGTTGGCTCATGCCAAGGGTCTATATCCTGTTTGTAGCGTTGTGAAGTAAGTATAGACAGGTGTTGCTTATGGCGTGGGAATTGCCTGGCGCTTATGTTGAGTTTTTTGGTAAATATCGATCAGGCGCGCTTTAACTTTGGCAGTGACGGCTTTTCCTTCGAGAAAATCGTCAATTTCATCATAGCTGAGGCCCAAGGCCTGCTCATCAGCTTTGCCAGGTTCCAGGCACTCAAGATCCGCAGTGGGTGTTTTATGCACTAAAGAACGTGGTGCGCCCAAAGCATCGGCTAGTTGGCGAACCTGCCGTTTACTGAGACCAAACAGCGGCGCTAGATCACAGGCGCCATCGCCCCATTTGGTATAAAAGCCGGTAACATTTTCGGCTGAATGGTCGGTGCCCAGGACCAGGCCATTAACGAGCCCGGCTACTTCGTATTGAATAACCATACGGGTGCGGGCTTTGACGTTCCCCTTTACAAAATCAATGAGGGTGTTAGATGCTGGTAATAGTTGCTGGTGTTGCAGTGCACCGAGAGTTTCTTCGTGGATGCCATCACTGCCAATTTTGGCATTTACCGACAGATTGATGCTGGGTTGAATAAAGGCCAGTGCCGTTTGTGCGTCATGTTCGTCAGCTTGTACACCGTAGGGCAGGCGTACTGCAATAAACTGGTAAGTGCTGCTTTGTTGTTCTCGGTTGAGCTCGTCAATGGCAAGTTGGGCGAGGCGGCCGCAGGTGGTGGAATCAACGCCGCCGCTGATACCAAGCACCAAGTGCTTCAGGCTTGACTGTTGCAGCCGGGCTTTGATAAAGCCAATGCGGCGGTTGATTTCCTGCTCAGGGTTGATGACAGGCTTGACCTGCATGGCCTGAATAATTTCTTCTGCATCCATTGGGGGGAAGGTGGCAGCTTGACCTATTCGGCCTAGCCATCCTCGCCAACAAGGCCGAACGTCAGGCGGTTTAGCCAGGAGCGTTTTGTTTTAACTTCGCCCGCTTCGATTTTGAAATTGCCTGCTTCGCCCAAACTAATATAGTTTGGGGCGTTTTGGCTGAGGATCTGTTGAGATTGTTCTGCCAGATCAGTCAGCCCTATTTGTTGGTAGCCCTGCACCATCAGTGTCAGTCCATCGGGCACTGATGGCGTGGATGGAAAGTTCTCAACTACAAAGCGACCTCGGTTGGCGGCAGCAATCCAGGCTTTGCGTTTTAGGTAATATTGGCCGACGTGAATTTCATGAGCAGCCAGTTGGTTACGTAGGTAGACCATACGTGCGCGGGCTTCATCGGCATACTGGCTGTCAGGAAAACGGTTCAGTAACACACCAAAATCCACCAGGCTTTCGCGTGCAGCCCCCATATCACGTTGGTTTGTTTCAATGTTCAGGAAGCGATCAAAAAAGTCTTTATCCTGTTGATAGGCTGCGAGCCCTTTTAGGTAATAGACGTAATCCAGTTTGGCATGTTGAGGGTGCAGGCGGATGAAGCGGCTGCTGGTGGCGCGGGATGCTTCATAATCGGTGCTTTTGTAATAGGCGAAGATTAATTCCAGCTGAGACTGCTGTGAATAACGACCAAAGGGATATCGTGATTCTAGTTCCTCCAGAAGTTGAATCGCTGTGCTATAATTGCCCGATTTTGAGGCCTTCGTGGCGTTCTCGAAGAAGGCAGTTTCCGAATTTTCGGTAAACTCTTTTTTGTCGTTCGAGGAGCAGCCGGTCAATAGCAGTGCCAAACATACAAGGCTTGCCAGTATCTTGAGTGATTGTGTAATCATGGTGGGGACTGAGTATCCGAAAAGTTAATGCGTATCGATTTAAATTTGCCGATCTGAGTAGTTTTTAATGCCAGCAAAAGCTGCTGTATTAAAGCATAGGTTGTGATTTAAACAAAGCGCCCGACGGTAAGTTCATTTATGCAAGAAATACACTTAAAACAACAAATTCCTGAGCACATGGCGGGCGAGCGTTTTGATCAGGTTGCCGCGCAGCTGTTCTCGGATTATTCACGGGCGCGACTACAAAGCTGGATTAAATCAGGTGAGCTGACCATGGATGGCGAAACTCATAAAGCCAAGATCAAAGTGATGGGCGGCGAGTGGCTGGAAGTAAAGGTGACCCTTGAGGGGACGGATCGTTGGCAAGCGCAGGATATTGCGATCAACATTGTCTACGAAGATGACGAAATATTGGTGATCAACAAACCTGCCGGATTGGTTGTTCATCCGGCGGCAGGTCATGCCGATGGTACGTTATTAAATGCATTGCTGTATCACGCACCTCAGCTTGATACCGTGCCGCGTGCAGGCATTGTTCATCGCCTGGATAAGGACACCACGGGTTTGATGGTGGTGGCGAAAACCTTGATGGCGCATGCGGACCTGGTTGATCAGCTTCAGACGCGAGAAATGGGCCGTGAATATGAGGCGGTGGTGCAGGGCGTTATGACGGGTGGTGGGCGTGTTGATGAGCCGATTGGTCGCCACCCGATACACCGAAAAAAAATGGGGGTCGTTGCCTCCGGTAAAGAAGCTGCAACTAATTATCAGGTGGCAGAGCGCTTCCGTGCTCACACCCATGTGCGGTTAAAGCTTGAAACAGGGCGCACTCACCAGATTCGCGTGCATATGACGCACATTAACTATCCGCTGATCGGTGATCCTTTATACGGTGGTCGTCCGCGCCTTCCGCCAGCGGCCACTGAGGCGTTGATCGACTTCCTGCAGAAATTCAAACGGCAGGCCTTGCACGCTCGTCGTCTACAATTGGTGCACCCACTTACTGGTGAAGACATGGAGTGGGAGGTCGAAATCCCTGAAGATATGCAGCAGTTACTCGCTTTGTTGCGTGACGATAGCGCGATTTTTGCAGACATAAAGTAAGCGCTAAGCGAGTTGTTATCACATGAGTGAGTTGGCTGGTAACCTATCCTTCATTACGCCCGATTGGCCAGCACCGGAAAATATCAAGGCGCTGGTGACAACCCGTCAAGGTGGTGCGAGTCAGTCGCCCTATGATAGTTTTAATTTGGGGCTACATGTCGGAGACATTCCTGAGCATGTGTTACTTAATCGTCAGCAGCTCCAGCAAAGGCTGGCGACACCTCATGCGCCGCAATGGTTGCAGCAGGTGCACGGACGTGTAGCTGTCGAAGCTAAAGCTAATGCTCAGATACCAGAGGCGGATGCTTGTTATACCTCTACGGTTGGCTTGCCCTGTGCGGTGATGACAGCTGATTGTCTGCCGGTCCTTTTTTGTACCGCAACGGGTGATCGAGTGGCGGCAGCGCATGCCGGCTGGCGAGGTTTGGCCGATGGTGTGCTTGAGGCTGCGGTTAGCAAGCTGCAAGTTCCCGCAAACGAATTGCTGGTTTGGTTGGGGCCGGCTATTGGGCCGCAACAGTTTGAAGTGGGTGATGATGTGCGCGATGCGTTTCTATCTTTTTCAGCTGAGTGCGCGGGGGCTTTTGTAGCGCATCAGGGCAAGCCAAACCATTGGTTTGCCGATCTGTATAAGTTGGCGCGTATCCGACTGCAAGCAAATGACATTGGGCAAATTTACGGCGGTAATTTTTGCACCTTTACTGATCGGCAACGTTTCTTTTCCTATCGTCGTGATGGCATGACGGGTCGTATGGCCAGCCTGATCTGGTGCTCGGCATAGTTTGTCCTCTATTTTTTCTGCACTGTTGATATGGATCAATAGTGCAACCTTGAATCCTCCGGCATTGCCCCAATTTCCTAGTTATCCCTTTAAGAACGCAGCCTTGCTCATGTTGGGGTCTTTGATGCTGCGGCAGAAATAACAGGAGAAAAAGGTGAGAATCGATAAATTTACCACGCAATTGCAAACTGCTTTATCCGATGCCCAGTCCTTGGCCGTTGGGCGTGATCACAATTTCATAGAGCCTACACATCTGCTGGTGGCGATGCTGGAGCGGCAAGGTGGTTCAATTGTGCCGCTGTTACAGCGGGCTGGCTGCGATGTCCGTAATTTACGCAATGACTTGGCTGAAGCGCTGGAGTCCCTGCCGCAGGTGCAAGGTACGCAGGGTGATGTGAGTGCGTCCAATGAGTTGGGGCGAGTGCTGAATGTGACCGACAAGCTGGCTCAGCAGCGCAACGATCAATACATCTCCAGTGAGTTGGTGTTGCTGGCGATGTTTGAGGTGAAAGGTTCGGCTGCTCGTTTGCTGGAAAAATCGGGAGCTAATAAAGGCAGCCTTGAAAAGGCTGTTGAGCAACTGCGCGGTGGTGAGGAGGTCAATGATCCTAACGCTGAGGGAAACCGTCAGGCGCTGGATAAATTTACTATTGACCTCACCGAGCTCGCCGAAAGCGGCAAGCTGGACCCGGTGGTCGGGCGCGATGAAGAAATACGCCGTACTATTCAGGTGTTGCAGCGTCGCACCAAAAATAACCCGGTGCTGATCGGTGAGCCGGGGGTGGGTAAAACTGCCATCGTGGAAGGGTTGGCGCAACGTATCGTTAATGGTGAAGTGCCTGAAGGTCTACGGGATAAGCGTGTGTTGTCCTTAGATATGGGTAGCCTGATTGCCGGTGCCAAATTCCGAGGTGAATTTGAAGAGCGCCTTAAATCGGTGCTTAACGAGCTGGGTAAGCAGGAAGGTCGCGTCATTCTTTTTATTGATGAACTGCACACTATGGTGGGTGCCGGTAAAGGTGAGGGTGCCATGGATGCAGGTAATATGCTCAAACCGGCACTGGCGCGGGGTGAGTTGCACTGTGTGGGGGCGACCACGCTGGATGAATACCGCCAATATGTGGAAAAGGATGCCGCGCTGGAGCGTCGTTTCCAGAAGGTGCAGGTGGATGAGCCCTCCGAGGAGGATACTGTGGCAATTCTACGTGGTCTGAAGGAGCGCTACGAGGTGCATCACGGTGTGGAAATTACCGATTCGGCGATTATTGCCGCGGCTAAATTATCGCATCGATACATTACCGATCGCCAGCTACCTGACAAGGCGATTGATCTGATTGACGAGGCGGGCAGTCGTATTCGTATGGAGATAGATTCCAAGCCGGAAAGCATGGATCGTCTTGATCGGCGTCTGATTCAGCTAAAAATTGAACGAGAGGCGCTGAAAAAGGAAACTGATCCGGCAACATTGAAACGTCTTGAGGGGTTGAGTGAGGAAATCGAGAAGTTGGCGCGTGAATACGCTGACCTG
>Ga0209292_1003775_pt1 | contig 16470 bp, 14 predicted proteins | sample GOMGulsemesocosm_2_FD_184634 | JGI IMG/M metagenome (GOLD analysis project Ga0209292, IMG submission 184634) | Methane-oxidizing microbial communities from mesocosms in the Gulf of Mexico - GOM9C Gulf of Mexico (SPAdes) (version 2) | ecosystem: Environmental > Aquatic > Marine > Cold seeps... | reverse complement strand
TGTTTAGCGACAATAGCGCTGTGGTCCCACCTGAATCCATTCCGAACTCAGAAGTGAAACGCAGTTGCGCCGATGGTAGTGTGGGAGTTCCCATGTGAGAGTAGGACATTGCTAGACTTCTATTTAGTTTGATAGTGAAACGTAAACGCCGATGGTAGTGTGACTTAGGTTACAATAAAGCCCATGTGAGAGCGTAGCGGGACATTGCTAGACTTCTATTTAGAGAAGCCCGTTACGAAAGTAACGGGCTTTTTGCTTTAAAAAATATGTAGTTTTAATTATATTTTTTAATTTTTATGTTTTAAGTTTATTGTTTGGAGTCTCTACCTTTAATGAAAACACTATTATCTTCCCCTGCTAAAATGGCATTGTCAGATGCTGAAAGTTCAATTTATCAAAAATCATTAACTTATATTGCTGATCTCAGCTTGAACTTAATGGCTGTTAAAGTGAGTAACCACCCTGAGGATTTTCTGGGTTGGTGTGTAGAGCTTTTAAGTGTGTGTAAGCAAGGTGTTAATCGTGATTTATTAGAAGCAGATCAATTTAAGTCATTAGAAAAACTAAGCAGTATTTTGGTGTTAGGTGCTAGTGCGAGTCAGCTTAAGATGGCACGTATTGCTCCATGGCCAGTATATGTAGGCTTTATTGAAAAGCAAGCTGAAGTACATGGACTTGAGGAACGTCTGAGTTTACTAGATTATATTTCAGCTCTTGATAATCAAAAGCTGGGTGAGATGACCGACCTTGATCGACTAGCTTTCGCTGGTAAGCATACTAATAATCACAGTCACACTGTGTATGATTTTGATGTTGAATGGTTTTCGTCAACAAAAAGTGCCAAAATTTTTCACACTTTATTAGCTGAGCAAGCAAATGATTTTGACAATGCACTTAGTTTTATTCCTTTAACAGGGGATGTTACTCCTGCGCAATACCAAAATTTTGTAAAAGCATATAAAAAAATATTTAGCAGTTATAAAAAAGATAAAGAAAAAGGTGAAAAGTCGCCATTAGCTCCCGCGACCCGTTTACTCGCAATGCGTCGCCCCGATCAATTTATCGCTTTAACAAATGCTAAAATTGAAGTGCTTTGTCAGGGGCTTGGCCTAGTGAAGTTTAATAGTTTTGATTTTGAAAGTTACTGGCAAGACTTGATAGGTACTTTACGTACTTTCTCTTGGTGGCATGAAAGTGAACCAAGCGACGAACATGAACTAAAGATCTGGAAATCTCGAGCAATTTTGGTCGATTTATTTCTTTTCGCCGACGAAGATTTTGCTCTTAGCTCTAATTATTTACGCATTCGAGATAAAAAACTTAATAGTGGTGATAGTAGTTACAAATCTACGCGTCGCGTTCGTGTTAAATTAACACCTGAAGAAATTGTCGATCAAGCTTTAGCGGAAGACGGTCTACCTGAGTATATTCAGAGTAAACGCGATGTTATTCTTAAACAAGTTAAGGCAGGTAAAAGTGCTGAACACGCTATTGGCATAATGAGAGCTATTTTTGGCTAAATAGCTAATTTAAGGGGTGAATTTTTATTTATCCCTTTTTCTATCATCCATCATACCTTCTAAATTAATACACTGCTTCTGAAAATATCCCTTCTCAGTAATTCAACTATTATCTCGTCTTGTGATAGCATTTTTTCTCTATCGATAATATACACTTTCTTTTTTTCAGTGCTCATCAGACTTATTTATTCATCATTGATAGAACGTAGTCTTACAAGTTCGCATCAACTTTCATCGTAAGTAAAACATTTCGTACATAATAGTTACATTTTTATTGACAAAAATTACAACTTGTTTATTATTGACGAATCGTCAGTGACGTTACGTCACCTTTGAATGAGATAAATTATGACGCCACCTAGATTACTTGATGAATCGGCTTTAAAAGAGCGAGAGAAGAAAATTATTGAAGAAGCCATTTTTTTAATTCAAAAAATTGGTATAGAAAATTTAACTATGGATAAAGTTGTTGCTCAAGTTCCTTTTTCAAAAGGTACTGTCTATAAACACTTTATTGGTAAAGAAGATTTACTTTTAGCTATCAGTAATTACTCCATTGAAGTACTCGCAGACCTTTTTTATCGAGCATACCAATTTAGCGGCTGTGCTCGGTCTAAGATGCTGTTATTAAATTTCTCTTATCTCATTTATGCCATGTTGTACCCGGCATTATTTCAAACTGTGCTTTGTGCCAAGTCGCCTAATGTAGTGGGTAAATCAAGCGAAAAGCACATTAACGAAGGTGAGCGATTAGAGGTTAAATTAATGACTTCTATTCATGGCATTGTCGAAGACGCCCTAAACGATGGCAACTTAACACTTCCTATGAATATGGATATTCAGCAATTATGTTTTAGTAATTGGTCCATGGCTTACGGTGCTATCACACTGCTTTCAGGTGAAGTTGAGCAGTGTAGCGGTAGAACAAACTTAATTGTTGAACGTGAGCTTTTTAACCTGAGTAATTTGCTCTTTGACGGTATGTCCTGGAAACCATTAACTAAAGATAGAAGCCATTGTGAAGAATTAAAAGTTGCTTTAGGGGAATTATTTCCTGAAGAGTTAGCATTAATTAAAGCGAAAGGGCGAGAATTAAACTTTAGTAGTTTTAGCTAACCTCTTTTTAGCAATACAGATAATAAAATGTGCGGTTTTTAATCGCATTTTTTTGACAAATAAGGTGACGATTCGTCATCTATAAAACTCTTCATTAATGAAGAAAAATTTATAACTTAAGGAGCTTAACAATGAGAGACAAACTCTATAATTTTGTCGGTAAAAATCCATTTTGGGTGATACTAGTTTGTATCACAATGGCCATGGTCGCTGGTATGGGAGCGCAAAAATTAGAATTTAAAAATGACTACCGTGTATTCTTTAGTGAAGAAAATCCACAATTAACCGCTTTTGAGTCTATGCAAAAAGTCTATGCTAAAAGTGATAATGTTTCGTTTGTTGTGGTGCCTAAAGGTGGCAATGTTTTTACCCCAGAACATCTAGCTGCATTAAAGGATTTAACCAAAGCAAGTTGGCAAGTACCTTATTCTACGCGTGTAGATTCAGTCACTAATTTTCAGTATACCTATGCTGAAGAAGACGACATGATTGTTGAAGATTTAGTGATGTCGACTAAAAACTTAACCAGCGAAAAGCTTGATAAAATCAAACAAATTGCCATTAGCGAGCCGCTTCTCGTTAATAAAATTATCTCTAAAACTGGTCATGTGTCTGTTGTTAACGTTACCGTGCAATTACCTGGCATTGACCCAATGGCAGAAACGCCTGAAGTTGCTACCAGTGTCCGTGCTATTCAAACGAAATTTTTAGCTGAGCATCCAGATGTTGAAGTCTATCTATCGGGTATGATCATGATGAACACTTCATTTGGTGAGGCTTCAATTAGTGATGGTTCAACACTTATTCCGCTAATGTTTCTTGTGGTCATTGTTACTATTGGACTATTGTTAAGAACCATTACGGGTACTATTTCTACGGTACTTGTTATTATTATGAGTATTGTCACTACCATGGGCTTAGCAGGCTGGTTAGGTTTTTATCTAACAGGGCCATCATCATCAGCGCCAACTATGATAATGACGTTAGCGGTAGCTGATTGTATTCATATATTAACTTCAATGTTTTATGAAATGCGTCAAGGTGCAGATAAACGTACCGCTATCGCCCGTAGTATTAAAATCAACTTACAGCCTATATTTTTAACCAGTATTACTACCGCAATTGGCTTTTTAAGCATGAACTTTTCTGACTCGCCGCCATTTAGAGACTTAGGTAACTTAGTGGCTATTGGTGTGATGTTAGCGTTTGTCTTTTCTATTACTATTTTCCCTGCATTATTAACAGTTTTACCTGTGCGAGTGAAAAAGCAATCAGAACATAAAAAAGATATTATGGCTAAATTGGCAGATTTTGTTATTGCCAAGCGTAAAGGCTTATTACCTTTAACCAGTGTATTGATTATCGCTTCAGTAATGTTCATTCCTAATAATGAACTCAATGATGATTTTGTTAAGTACTTCGATGAAACAGTGCCATATCGTGCGGCTACGGATTATATGCAAGAAAATCTATCCGGCATGATGGTCGTTGAAATATCGGTTAAGACTGGTGAATCGAGTGGTATTAATAATCCTCAATACTTACAAAGTATCAGTGACTTTAGTGATTGGTTACGTGCTCGCGCTGAAACGGATCATGTCAATACTATTACCGATACTTTAAAGCGCCTTAATAAGAATATGCATGGCGATGACCCTAGTTGGTATAAATTACCAGACAGTCAGGAAATGTCCGCGCAGTACTTATTATTATATGAAATGTCATTACCTTATGGCTTAGATTTAAATAACCAATTAGACGTTGATAAATCTTCATCAAGAATAGTTGCGACCTTTAAAAACATGACTAGTAATGAATTGATTAATGTTGAAGAAGACATGATCGAGTGGTTTGCCAAACACGCACCACAATACGAAGTCGATTTTGCTAGCCCAAGTTTAATGTTTGCCCATATAGGCCAACGTAATATTATTTGCATGCTTATTGGTACAACACTGGCACTAATCTTAATATCTATCTTATTAGGGGTTGCGTTAAAAAGTTGGCGTTTTGGCCTTATCAGCTTATTGCCAAACTTGGCGCCTGCCGCAATTGCCTTTGGTCTTTGGGGGCTACTTAGCGCGCAAGTTGGTTTAGGTCTTTCGGTCGTTATTGGTATGACCTTAGGTATTGTTGTTGATGATACTGTGCATTTTTTAAGTAAGTATCTTCATGCCAGACGTGACAAAAATGCCAATCCAAAAGAAGCGGTACATTATGCTTTTGATAATGTCGGACGCGCATTATGGGTAACTACTTTTGTATTGGTTGCTGGCTTTACAGTACTAGCGCAATCATCATTTAAAATGAATGCTGATATGGGCTTCTTAACAGCACTAACCATATTCATCGCACTGGTCGTTGATTTCTTATTCTTACCACCGCTACTTATGTTGCTTGACAAAACTAAGAATAAAGCGAGTGAAAGTTCAAGTATTGCTGTTGATACACCCATTAAAAAAGCGATTGAAGCGGCGTAAACATGCCGTTAGCTAAGAAGTAGAAAAAGTAAACTTGTCAGCTGCATTTGCTGATAAGTTTCCAAACATTTTTGAATAAAATAGAACGTTTTATAAGGACTTTATATGTTAACTAAAAAATTATTACTTAGCGTGTTTACTACGTTAAGTTTAGCACTCATCTCAAATGTTTCTTTTGCCTTAAGTGCAGAAGAACAAAAAGGCTTAGATATTTCAATGGAAGCCAAAAAGCGTGACTTAGGCTGGCAAGATAGTACTGCTGATATGTTAATGTTATTACGTAACAAACAAGGACAAGAAAGCATTCGTGAAATTAAAATGAAATCATTAGAAGTAGATAATGATGGTGATAAAAGTTTGACTATTTTTAACAAACCGCGTGATGTTAAAGGCACTGCTTTTCTAAGCTTTTCTCATCCTGTTGACGCTGATGACCAATGGTTGTTTTTACCGGCATTAAAACGTGTTAAGCGTATTTCATCACGTAATAAGTCAGGCCCATTTATGGGCTCAGAGTTTGCTTTTGAAGATTTAAGCTCGTTCGAAGTAGAAAAATACAGTTATAAATATCTGGGTGTGGAAGAAATTAATGGCTTAACAAATTTTAAAGTTGAGCAATACCCAGTAGATGAAAACTCTGGTTATACCCGCCGTATCGTATGGCTTGATACGTTAGAGTATCGTGTACATAAAATTGACTTTTATGATCGTAAAAATTCATTACTTAAAACGTTAACTTTTAGTGATTATAAGCAATATATAGCTAAACACTGGCGTGCTGATAAACAAGAAATGATCAATCATCAAAACGGTAAGAGCACTGAGTTGAAGTGGAGTAATTATGACTTTAAAACGGGCTTAAGTGATAGCGACTTTAACCGAAATTCATTAAAAAGAGCACGTTAAGCTAATGCAATTTTCTTTACATACCAAGCTAAATCGTTCCGTGAAGGTTATGGCTGTATGCACGAGTATGTTGCTAAGTAATTCGTTGCAAGCAGATGAAGTCGAGTTTGAAGTTTCTGGCAATATTGCCCTAGAGCAGCGCTATTTTCTTAAAGAAGCGCTGGATGCCGAACAATTAAGCCATAGTCAAACATCACTATCAATTGAGGCTGGGTTTTACTGGCAATGGAACGATGGTAACGACAGTGTTATTTTTACCCCTTTTTATCGTATCGATAGCCAAGATGACCAACGTAGCCATGGTGACATTCGTGAACTTGCTTATATCCACGCAAGTGATGATTGGGAATTACGCCTTGGCATCCGTAAAGAATTTTGGGGTGTTACTGAGTTTCAGCACCTTGTTGATGTAATCAATCAAACAGATGGTGTTGAAGACTTTGACGGTGAAGACAAACTCGGTCAGCAAATGGTCAACTTATCATTGGTCAATGATTGGGGCATTGTTGATGTGTTTTTACTGCCTGGTTTTCGAGAAAGAACCTATGCAGGTGAAGAAGGGCGTTTACGCGGTCCTTTAGTGGTTGATGAAAAAAATGTCAGCTATGAATCTTCAGCAGGACAACAACACCTTGATGTTGCCTTACGTTGGGCACATAGCGTAGGGGATTATGACTTAGGTGTATATTGGTTTCATGGTACTAACCGCGAAGCTTATTTAAGCCCGTCACCACAGGCACCTACACTACAAGCACCTACACCAAAATTAGTGCAATACTACGCTCAAATGGACCAACTTGGTGTCGATGTTCAAGCAACATTGGGTGACTGGTTATGGAAGTTTGAAAGCATATACCGTAGCACCGGCCTTGAAGATTTCTGGGCAACTCAAGCAGGGTTTGAATACAGCTTTATTGGTGTGTTTGAATCGAACCTCGATTTAGGGTTATTGATGGAGCATAGCTGGGATTCTCGCGGTGAGGTCGATCTGGGTGCGCAAGGCTCATTAATGCAAAATGATTTGTTTTTAGGGGCAAGGTTAGCCTTTAACGATATGCAAAGCAGTGAATTATTGATGGGAATAGGTAGTGATTTAGATCACAATGCGTTTAGTTTTCTCGTAGAAGCAAGTCGTCGCTTTGGTGATGATTTTATTGTCAATCTTGATGTAAGGTTATTGCAAAGTAATGAGAAAAACGATTTACTTTATAGCTTAAGTAATGATGATCATGCACAGTTGTCAGCCTCTTGGTACTTTTAGTGTTTTAACTAAAAGTAAACCAATTAAAAGCACTTAAGACACAATGATTATAAGTAACCAAAACGGTAAGTCGTAAGACTTACCGTTTTTTGTTAGCTTGAAACATTAAACATTAAACTTTAAAGTGATAGGTGTACTTATTAGTTACCAATCAAACCATTAATATGCGCAACTACACTTCGGCCTAAAGCACTTGGCGCATAACCACCTTCAAGCATAGACACTATACGGCCTTCGCCATATTCATTTGCTATGATCTTTAGCTCATCAGTTATCCAGCGATAATCAGCCTCAGTTAAACTTACTTGCGACATATCATCTTCAATATGGGCATCAAAACCTGCAGAAATCAGAATCAACTCAGGTTTGAATTTATGTAATGCCGGTAACCAATGAGCGGTTAATTTTTCGCGGAACTGCTCTCCTTTAGTTGTTGCTGCTAAAGGGGTATTAATAATAGGCGGGGTATCACTTTCTTCAATTTCAAACGGGTAAAGTGGGTATTGATAACTTGAGCAAAAAAGGTAACCTTTATCGTCTTCAGGGGTGGCCTTAAAGTGATTCTTTATAATGTCTTCAGTGCCATTACCGTGGTGAACATCAAAATCGACGATAGCGACACGTTTTAAACCATATTTTTGTTTAGCGTAAGCTGCAGCAATAGCAACATTATTAAAAAAGCAAAAGCCCATGCCTTTATCATGCTCAGCATGGTGACCAGGCGGTCTTGTCGCACAAAAAGCTGTGCTAAGGGTTTTATCCATCACTAGATCAACGGCATCAATACCAGCACCTGCTGAATACAAAATAGAGGTGAGTGTTTTTGAATTCATCACTGAATCTTCACCCACGGTAAAGTTTTCTTCACCCTCGTTAGGCGCATTATCAAATACAAAATCAATATGCTTTTGAGTATGGGCTAGAGCAAGTAATGACTTATCAATTGGCTTAGAGTCAAACTGGCGCACGACATACTCTAAGCCACTTCGAATTAATTGATCTGAAATCGCGGTTAAGCGTTTACCATTTTCAGGGTGATGATCACCCATATCATGTTCACCACAGCGATAGTGGCCTATTATTCCAACTGACATAGTTATTCTCTATTTTGTTAGTGACTTTTCATCTGATCGCGGTATGGCTCAATTAATTTGTCAAAAGTACTCATTGAACCTCCTCTTAAAAGAAGTCAACTCCGTGCTTTTTCCTTTTACTTGAGCCATTGCACTTAAAGTTGAATAGTCACTGGCTGTTCAATTTAGTTGTTCGTATTAGTCATTACTAAGTATTAAGCGCTAATTTTAAACTTATTTCATCATAATCGTCGCTAGGTTGACGAATAAAACCCGCACGCTCAAATACTTTTAACATTGAGCCATTATCATTGCGAACACACGCGACTAAGCTATCAAGTTTACGTATTTTGGCAACTGCAATCATTTCGCCCAATAAGGTACTTGCCATACCTCGACCACGCAAACTTTCTTTAATAACAAAAGCAACTTCGCCACTGTTTATACTTTCAATGAAGTAATAACGTGCTACAGCTTGTATAGCCTCACCTAAATAATCCTTTTTGGTAAAACATAAAGCTAAGTCGGTATGTTGATTGACACTCACTAAGTTACAAGACTTTTCTCGGGTCATTTGGGTGATATGATGGTTATAACGCATTATTAAGGTTTCTTTATTGTGAGAATAAAAGAACTCTTGCAGTTTACGTTCATCAGCTGGCGCAAGTGGCCTCAACGTATAGTTGATATCAGCAAAGGTAAATTTCTTCATCTCAATACTGCCTAGCTCAGGTACAGAGCTCGGTGAGCTTTCTTGATATTCAGGCACCCAATAATGTTTGCGCACATCGGCAAGTAACTTATCTCTGAATTTAGGATGTGCTATTCGAATCAACTCCAAGGCGCGCTCACGTATACTTTTACCTTGTAAAGAGGCAATGCCAAACTCTGTTACCACGTAAGATACATGACCGCGTGAAGTCACTACGCCGCCACCTTCGGTAATGTGAGCAACAATACGTGATATTTTACCGTCTTTTGTGGTTGAGGGCAGGGCGATAATAGGTTTACCGCCTTTGCTTAACGAAGCCCCACGAACAAAATCAACTTGGCCGCCAATGCCGCTGTAAAACTGATAACCAATTGAGTCGGAGACTACTTGCCCTGTTAAGTCGACCTCTATGGCACTATTAATTGAGACCATATTATCATTTTTAGCTATTTTAACCGGCGAGTTAACATGCTCTGATGGATAAAATTCTATATGTGGATTGCCATCAACAAAGTCATAAACCTTTTGAGTACCAATGCAAAAAGTGACTACCGCTTTGCCTTTATGGTAGGTTTTTCTCCTGTTATTTATGACACCTTTTAGCATTAAGTCAATCACACCATCAGAAATCATTTCAGAGTGAATACCTAAATCTTTATGGTTACCTAAATAGGTTAATACTGCTTCAGGGATTTTTCCTATGCCAATTTGTAAAGTGGCACCATTTTCAATTAACATTGAAACGTATTGACCAATCTGTTCGGTACGACGGTCAATTACAGGGGGAGTAATTTGTGGTAAATCTTGCTCAACATTTATCCAGGCATGAATTTGATTTACATGAACAAAGCTGTGGCCATTAGTACGTGGCATTTTAGGGTTAATTTGCGCAATAACATACTTGGCAGCTTTTACAGCTGCACTGACGATATCAACACTAACGCCTAATGAACAATAACCGTATTCATCGGGTGGACTAACCATAATAAGCGCAGCATCAAGAGGTAAGCTATTTTCATTAAATAAGCGTGGCACGTCAGAAATAAAACAAGGAGTATAATCTCCACGCCCTTCGGCAATTGCTTCTCTAATGTTTTTACCACCAATAAATAGGCTGTTTACTTTAAATAGGTCTTTATGTTCGGCTTTTGCCCAAACATTCTCTGAAAGCGTTAAAATATGCACGGTTTCAATATCGTGCAAACCATCACTGTTAGCAATTAAATCATCTATCAGTGCATTCGGTACCGCGGCATTAGAGCCGATGAAGATGCGGTTGCCTGACTTTAAGTAATCACGCCAGTTAACACTTTTTCTCTCAACATTATGTTGTGTATCTTGTGCATTCATGACTTTTCCTTGGCTAGTGTGCTTAACAATAAGATGTAACCATCACACTTCAATATGAAAAAAACTCTTGAAGTATCATAATGGGCATAAACACAAGTATGCCTTAATATTCTAGGTATTTATTGATTTGTGTCAATGAGACAATGGTATAATGCGACTAACTTTATTACTGTTATCAAGTGTATATTTTTATATGAAAACTGATTGTATGACAACGGGAAAAATATTTATTATTGGCTTACCTAGAACGGCTACCACGAGTGTTTGTTTAGCCATGTTAGGCTTGGGTTATAAAACAGCCCATAATGCTTATACTGAGAATTCTTTTACTCAAGCAGAAGTTATTGCAGATACCCCAGTCTTTTGCGACTACCAACAACTTGATAAAGACTTCCCTAATAGTAAGTTTATTTACTTAACACGAACAGCTGATAAGTGGTTACCGTCCATCAAGCAATTATTACAACGTATGATAGTTAACTTGCAGCGAAGTGATGGTGGTTTCAATCCACATTTAAAACGTTGTTACAGTGATGTTTTTTCACCACTTACCCCTGAAAATATAACACAAGATGAATTTTTACTTAGCTGTTACGAACGCCACCAACAAGGCATTAGCAATTACTTTCAAGATCGTCAGCAAGACTTGTTAACCTTGGATGTGAGTGATGAGTCAAGTTATGCGCGTATGCTTAAATTCTTAGGGCATAAGAGCAGCTTAAACGGCAACAATGATTTTAAGGTAATTAATATTGGCGGCAAGGTTAAAGCCTGGCAGTCAATTCATAACAAACTAAAAGTAGAGTCCACGAATAAAGGAAAAATTGATAAGGTACTTTACTGATTTCGATTTTTTATTGACAATATTATTGTAGATAAACCCTTGCACAGGTAAAATTTACTAAATTTTCCCTCTCCTTTTTCTTTAAAGAGTAGTATTTATGTTTGAACTAAAACACCACACAGGCCAAGACTGGGTTGATGCCGTCATGGCTGACTTCCCTCATTTTTTGCAAGACCATGCAGCAGCAGAGAAAAAAGCATCAGGTATGGCGATGGCGATGTTATCTCATTATCCTGATAAAGCTAAATTAGTACGTGCGATGACAGATCTTGCTATCGAAGAATTGATACACTTTAAACAAGTTTTAAAGTTACTTGTCGCTCGTAATGTAACGTTGGGACAAGATAAAAAAGACCCTTACATTACGCAAATTCGTGCTTTATTTCGCAATGGTACCAATTTGTTTTTACTCGACAGGTTACTCGTTGCAGCTGTTATTGAAGCGCGTGGTTATGAAAAATTTTGGTTAGTTTCACAAGCTTTACCCGAAGGTAAAGATAAAGAGCTTTATGTGGCGATTGCCAACTCTGAAGAAAAACATAAAAACTTGTTTGTTGAACTTTCTTATGAATATTTCGATAAAGCTGAAGTGGATCAACGTCTTGAAGAAATTTTGATTGCTGAAGCTAAAATTTGTGCTAGTTTACCTATTCGTGCGGTATTACATTAAATAAGAAAAACGCAATTTAATCTTTTATTTTGGAGTACTGTTGAATAAATGAAAATACCTTTTAATAGTGTAACACCTGAATTGATTACACAGCGGAAAGCTGTGCACGAGCTGTGTCGTCAATTTAGTCGTAGTCCAAGTAAAGGCAACTTAAAACGGTTAAAAACACTTTTTGATTCCTGTGGTGAAGACGTGTTTATTGAATCGGGTTTTCATCTTGATTATGGTGATAATGTCAAGATTGGAAATAGGGTCTACATTAATATTAATTGCACCGTATTAGATACTCCGCAAAGCGCTGACGCCTCTATCACTATTGGTGATGACAGTTTAATTGGCCCTAATGTACAACTTTTATCTGTCTCGCACGATGTAACACCCAGTTGGCGCTTAGCCAAAAAGCATAACTATGCTAGTGGTATAACTATTGGTAAAAATGTTTGGCTTGGCGGAGGCTCCATTATATTAGCGGGCGTTACCATTGGTGATCATAGCGTTATAGGGGCGGGGAGTGTAGTGACTAAAAATGTCGATGCTCATAGTTTCTATGCGGGTAACCCGGCTAAAAAAATTAGGGAACTTTGAGTTAGTTTGTTTTGGACTAACCTTCATTACTTTTTAGTCAAAAATACTAATTATTTGCTGTTTTTATGAGTCGTTTTTTAGGTTTTAATACAAGTTGTTGATTTTATTCCTGATAATTTATGGCATTACAATTGCTATATTACCTCTACCTAGAGCGACACTATCAAAATTTAATAACAAAAAATCAATAACAAGGAAGACACCATGTCAGTGAAATTAACCGATAGACCAATAGAGACTGTTCGTAGCGAAGTCATCGACCAATTGGTCATGAACTATAGCCATGGTGAATTATCCTATGAAGCTTTTGAGCGTCGTTTAGATAGCGCTATGGAATTAAATAATCATCAAGATTTAGTTGAACTGACCACAGATTTACCCTTGACGGTTGATAAAGCCTTTGTTGAAAGTAAAAAGCAAGACTCAACACCTAACTTTACCGCTGGAGAAGCAGAAGATATTGAATATATGGTCAACATATTTAGTGGTAGTAATCGAGGAGGGGTTTGGAAAGTACCAAAGGAGATCCGCGTTTTTAGCTTGTTTAGTGGATGTGATATTGACTTAACTCACGCTCAATTTAGCCAAAATGAGTTACATATTAAATTATTTAGTTTATTTAGTGGTAATGATATTTTTGTTCCTGACAATGTCAACGTAGTGTCAAAAGTGTTTAGTATTTTTGCCGGTACTGACAACGAAGCCACTACCCAAGTTAATCCTAATATAGTGACACCAACCATTGTTATTGAGGGCATCTCTATTTTCAGTGGTATTGATATTAAAATTAAGCGCACTATGAAAGAAAAATTTGTTGATCTTGCCGATAGCTTAAAAAAAATATTTTCATAATTTCAGTTTTCATCATTTCAAATAATTTTAAATAGCCATTCAACTTGAGATTACGTTGCCTCCGCTTTTAAATATTAAAAGCGGTTAGCAAGTAATTTCAACGTCTCGTTCTTACCTTTGTCATATGACTAATACATACTAATGAGTTCTTTTTTTAGGTGTAGAAAAATTCGCATAGATTATTGTCACCACGCCCGAGATCAGAGAAATCATAGCCAGACCAAACATCGCATTATTTTGGGATTCTGTCGCCAAAAGAAACATACCCAATGCAACAAAGAACAAACCGATACAAGCAAAGGTCTTTGGGTGTGTAGTGATCAGTCCAGGTGACTGGACATTTTTTATTGCTGTAGATTTATTCTTGGTAGAAGCTTTTCGTTTGTGTTTATTTGTCGGCATAATTAATTCCTTAGGTCTTATAACTCTTGGAAAATCATCTTGTAAAAAACAATACTAACACGATAACTCAACAGCTTAATGTGATCTACATTAAGAGTCGTTTTATATTATTCGCAAATTGGTAAAGGTAATATTTACAAGTTGATATCTTAGATAATGTCATTTTTTTGTCTTTGAATACACTATATTGCTATTAATAAAACTTAGTGATAAAAATATAATTTTTTGGCTAGGCGATTTATGAGCGCTAATACTACTTAAATGGGAATCTTTTTAATGCCCCCCCTGGAATAAACTGTTTTGTGACGAATATAGTCCTGTCAATCTGAATAAACCTATAGTTAGGGCTCAGAAAACATAAACTAATCTTTATCCTGACAGGCAACTAAGCCACCAAAGCAGTCATACAGGCTTTATAACAAAGCGGCAGTTGTGATCCGACATTGCTACATTAAATCTCTTAAATAACATGTTAATTTTCTTACTCGAAGAATATTTAATGCTGTTCACCTTGATTAACGCTCCCCCATAACGATTTACACAATTCCATAATCATACTTTTGATATTCATCATTGACAAGAGACTACTAGTCCCTTACTATGAAAATAAGAGACTGACGGACACTTATTAGGTGTATATGAATTGGCAACGAGCAAGAACAGACGAAAAGAAAAATGAGCGGAAAAAGACTATTTATCAAGCTGCTTTTACGCTTTTTAAAAACAATGGCTACGATAAAGTGAGTTTTAACGCAATTGCTGTTGAAGCGGGTTTTACCAAATCCAACATGTATCGTTACTTTAGTTCGAAAGATGAAATTTTTTTGAATGTCTTTGCCGACTTATTTGGACTGTGGGTAGATGATTTTAGTCAGCAGTTACGAACGCTTAAACAAGAAGTTGCGGCAAAATCTTTTGCTGAAATTTGGGTAAACTCGATGTTGTCACAGCCCAATCTGCTAGATTTAATGCCTATTCTTTTTACTTCTTTAGAAAAAAATAGCTCATTTGAACAGTTGCTGGAGTTTAAGCGTTTGGCGATGAAATTGCTTTATGGCCTCACCTTGGATATCACGAGAATTTACCCTGATATTGAAGGTGAAAAGGCTTTTAAGCTATTGAACTTAAGTTATGCAGCCACCACAAATTCTTGGACAGCAACCACACAAAGTGACGCTCTAAAAAAACTTTATCAACTTGAAGAATTTCAGGCATTGAAACCAGATTTTGAAAAAGATTTAACCACATCAATCGAAATAATTATTCAAGGTTTAAAAGCAAGCAATCAATCCAATGGGTAGAGTTCAACAGGCACAAGTATTCCGTTAGCTAACAATTAATTAGCTAGTTTGTAGAAATTAATTAAATCAAAGGTAAATATCATGGCACATCATTGTGAAAAGACATTAAAGGTAAACGTACCAGCAGAAAAAGTTTGGCAGGTTCTTGAGGACTATAACAACATTGAAAAGTTTGCTATGACGATTAAATCATCAGCTAGCGCAAATGAAATTAGCTCAGGTTTAGGCGCAAAAAGAACCTGTACTTTTAATGACGGTTCAAGCCTTGTAGAAGAAATTATTGAATACCAAGAAGGGCAAGGCTATAAGATGGATATTTCTAATCATTCAATGCCACTAAAAAGCATGCAAGCAGAAATGAAAGTGACAGCGATTGATGAAAATAGCAGTGAAATCTATATGTCAGCAGATTTTGTTGTCAAAGGTGGGGCATTTGGTTGGGCGATGGGGCAATTGATAATGCGACCTGTAATGAAAGGCATATTTAAGAAAGTGATGACAGGTTTGGCATATCATAGTGTGACGGGGAAACTTATTGGTGAAAAATTACCATATAATGAAGAGTTAGCTAAAATAATCATCGCTTAATTCATCACTCAAGACCTAAGGACTAGATCTCCAACAAGTTGATTAAGACATACATAATGGCTAATTTAGCTGTGTGGCTTTATTAACGGATAATAAATGATATCGAGCTATATCATCTAGCTAAACTTAAACTAAGCATTAGAAAATATATAGAAAAATTCTTCTGCTAATGTATCCAAGCGCACAAAGTTATCTCGAACTCGAATACAGTTAACGTTCAAGAGTCGAATATGAACGACAGTTTTGAGCTTTCAGGAGGCATAGACTTGTATTTATCCTGACAGACAACTGAGCCACCAAAGCAGACAGTAATATTTTTCAGTAAACTGCCATTGATAAGATTATTATAATTATTACTTTGCTAACCGCTCAGTTAAAAAATTTATAAATGTGCTAATACGAGCAGGTACATATTGCCTGCTTGGATATACCGCATACATTTCTCCTTGAAAACCAATGAAGTCATCAAGTAGTGAAATTAATTGACCTGACTGAACCAAAGGCTGAGCCGTAGACTTAGGCAGTATGCTGACACCAAGTCCTTTTACTACCGCTGCTTGGATCATTTTTGCATTATTTACTCGATATCTATGTTTAGGCAGTAGCTCTATATTTTTTCCTTGCTCGGAGAAGTTCCAATGTGGTGTACCAACTCCCATGCCAATACAGTCGGTATCTATCAGCTCATTGGGGTGTTTGGGAATATTCTGATTTTGATAAAAGGAGCTACTGGCATATAAGCTCATTTCAAATGAACCAATTTTTCGGGCAATCATGGTTGAGTCCTTTAAATTACGAACTCTAATAGCG
>Ga0209292_1003774_pt1 | contig 16472 bp, 10 predicted proteins | sample GOMGulsemesocosm_2_FD_184634 | JGI IMG/M metagenome (GOLD analysis project Ga0209292, IMG submission 184634) | Methane-oxidizing microbial communities from mesocosms in the Gulf of Mexico - GOM9C Gulf of Mexico (SPAdes) (version 2) | ecosystem: Environmental > Aquatic > Marine > Cold seeps... | reverse complement strand
TAGCGCGCTTGGCACTATGCGAATTCTCTTTTTCTTCTCAGTGTAACGAGGAAAGTTGCTTGTTATAGAAATGGTTAAATTATCCATCAATACAAAACCTACTTACAAAATGCAAGAACATACTTTACCAGTTTATTAATACCCACTGCGGCCTCACTAATTGATTCAGCTAACATATAAGCAGGTGTAGTCACTATTTTATGAGCTTCATCCACCACTACCTCAGTCACATCACAATCAATATGCACTAATCCTTTGGCAGAAATTAATTTCGCCGTTGCATTGTCCTTACCAATAGTGCCTTTGACACCATCAGGATATATCATAGGTAATAAAGCAGGTGCTATACACATAAATCCAGCCGGTTTATCTACACTAGCAAACGATTTAGCTGCGCTAAGTACTTGCTCATGCACAGTGTAATTATCATTATCTAAAGCGAAAGTACTCAGGTTTTTTGCCGCGCCAAAACCACCAACAAAAATGATGGCATCAAACTCTTTTTCAGTTAGCTCAGTTAAATCTTCTACATCACCACGACCAATACGTGCTGCCTCAACCAAGACATTACGACTCTCATCTTTACTCACTTCCCCTGTAAGATGATTAATAACATGATGTTGAGCTATATTTGGCGCAAAACAGCGATAAGTTGCACCCTGCTGGGCTATTGCCAACATTGTCAATACGGCTTCTTGAATCTCACTACCGTCATAAACACCACAACCACTTAATATAACTGCTATATTTTTCATTTTTATTCCTTTTATATATTCACTATAACCCGTTAATTGACCTTAACACGTTAAATTATGTCTTTAAATTGATTGTATTCAACTAGCTTTTATTACGAAACCATACCAGCAGTTGGCAACATAAAACGACCAACACAGCGAAGAACATAAGCAAAGCAAATGGCTTAGCGCTGCCATCATAAAAGAATGCCAAAATAGGCCCAGCTAATGCACCAATGCCCCAACGAAGAGTGCCGATTACCGCGGTAACCGTACCTGAATGTTCTGGAAATTTAGTTAAAGTTAATGCATCGCTATTAACAGCTACCAGAGAAATGCTACCCATTAACGGAAATATTGTGATAACAGTAAAGATTAACGGTAGTTGTAATACATTAACTAACATCAATGCCGTTGCAGCTAACACTGCTAGCGTTAAGCCAAAACGTAACATAGTCCTTGAACCCATACGTACGACAAGTCTTGTGTTGGTAAAATGCGCGATCATTAAGGCAAAAACATTTAGAGCGAATAATAAACTAAAAGTGTACTCAGATACTGAAAACACTTTTAAATATACATACGGAATTGCGGTAAGATAGGCAAAGAAAGCCAAAGACACCATCATTGAAGTCAGAATATCTAATCTTGCTTCAGCATTACTTAATACAATTTTATAGCGCTGAATAAAGCTCAATTGAGCCTTAACCTTAACTGACAAATTTGCCCCTGTGGCATCAGCGATATTGGCTGCATCAGGTAAGTATTTCATCACTAATAACAAGACGATAAAACTATAAGCTGAAAGCACGTAAAAAATAAGCTGCCAGCTATGAGCAAGTAGCAATACACTACCAATACTGGGCGCTATCATAGGTGCCAGCATCATGATCATACTGACATAAGAAAGTCCTTTTGCTGTATCTTTACCGTAATATTCACGGACTGCACCGGGTACCACTACAGTAGCAGCACTACTGACAAACGCTTGAAAAAATCTAACCGTCAGAAATTGCTCAATGTTACTCACAAAAGGTAACAGTAAACTGGCTATACAAAAACCACCTATGCCTATCAAAACAAGTTTTCGACGAGAATATTTATCCGCCATCGGACCGAATAATATCAAGCCAAGTGCGTAACCTAATAGATAGATACTTAAGCTATTTTGCACCATAGACATAGGAGTATTTAGATGCTGAGCCAGTGTTGGCATAGCCGATAAATACATATCTACGGCTAACGGAGATACCGCTAAAATAGAGGCCAATAAAGGTAATAGTAACTTCAACGATACTTTTAACTGTGGGGGAGTAATTGATACTGTCATGGTTTTTCCATCAGTTGCGCTGTTTTTTGTTTGCTGGTGTGCTCAAACACTAACTTCCCTAATACTTTGATTGCCATTTCTATATCGTCACCCCAGAGCACGCCAAAGCTGACCCGCATATAGTTTTTATATCGACCTGAGGGAGAAAAAATAACGCCTGGTGCAAAACTTACACCTTGCGCCAACCCTTCTTGGAAAAACTCACTGGTATTAACGTGAGATTGACATCGCAGCCAGAGCACACTACCGCCTTGAGGTTTGGAAATACAGACTTCAGGTGGGAAATGATCGGCTAACAACGCCCGCATGCGTTCACAGTTATATGCTAGGGTCTTTCGTAAAACACAAAGATGGCGATCATAATCCCCACTGAGCAAGTATTCATTTAATGTCCATTGCTGCAACATAGGCGTGGAGCTTGATTGGGCTCGTTTAATGCGCTTTGCTTGTTCTTCAAATTTCCCAGGCAATAACCAACCAATACGATAACCTGGTGCCGCTGTTTTTGAAAATGATGAACATGTCATCACCAAACCCTTTTCAGAATATAACTGGGCAGGTTTTGGCTTGGTATCAGTAAAGTATATTTCGCTATAGACTTCATCTTCAATGAGCGGAATATCATGTAACTCTAGTAACGAAACCATTTCTTGGCGTTGTTCATCAGTTTTCATTGAGCCTAATGGATTGTTTATTGCCGTTGAAAACAAACAAGCGGTAATATCATGCTGATTGATAGCTTCTGCTAAATCTTCAAGACATACACCATCTTCTGTACAGGTATAAACTTCTAGCGCTTTCATGCCTAAGGTTTCGATCAACTCAATAATGCCAAAGAAGCACGGTGATTCAATGGCAATAATATCGCCACGCTTAGCAACACATTGTAAAGCTATTGAGAGTGCCTCTTGCGCGCCATTGGTGATAACAATATCGTCAGGATTGGTTTCAACACCCTGATCTTGATATCGAAAGGCTAACTGCATACGTAACTTAGCGTCACCAGTGACCGGGCCGTAACTAACCGCCTTTTCTGATACTTTACTTAATACTGAGCGCATTAATCTGGCAAGCGCTTTATCCGGTGGATGTGCCTGAATAGGATTAGAGATGCCTAAAGCGACAGTATCAGGTAAATGCACCGCAGCATGGACTTGTTCAATCATGCTGCGACCTTGCACTTCAACAGGTGCGCATTGCGCCCATTTTGCCGGCCTTGGTTTTAACGTTCGTGCTTGAGCAGCTTGTAAGAAATAACCCGACTGTGGTTTTGCCGCCACTTGTCCTTGTCGTTCTAATTCAATATAGGCTTGCTTAACGGTAGGCACGCTAATTTCGAATTGGCGGCTTAGCTTACGTAAACTAGGTAATTTATCACCTGGCTGTAACGCCCCTATCTTCTGCTGATGTTCAATAAAATCGATAACCTGTTGATACAAATAGGCTGAAGAACTCTTATCTAATAGTTTCATCTTTTTCTCACCGTATAAACCCATTACACTTGAAGGTGCTCGTTTCAGGACACCAGAGTGATTCATATTCAAGACGCATTTTTTATTAATGGTTGCTCCCTTAACAACAAATGCAACGCAGAAGATGATTTACTCAGATGTCCCCCAGAGAGCGAGTTTTAAAGGCTTATATACATCGTTATTGATTTTGACAAGGGAACAACCATTCTCTTCAATCAATGCCTTGCCTCTAAGCCTTTAAATTCTCGCTGAAACCTGCACCTTCAGGTGTAATGGGTATTAATCTTTGATAACAAACCCTAACTGTATAGGTTACATTTTCATATTTTTGTATATGTTATTAAATCAAATTATCATTACAATGTCACGCTTACCCTAAGAAGTCCTATTCGTGGAGTGGAAAATTTATGAGCAATACACTTTTGTATGTAATTACCGTCATCATTTGGGGGTCAACGTGGATAGCTATTAATTACCAACTCGGTGAAGTGGCACCGGAAGTATCTATTGTCTACCGCTTTGGTTTAGCTGCTCTGTGTATGTTTGCTTATTGCCGCCTTAAGAAGTTACCACTGAAATTTTCGGCTAAACAACATGTGCAACTATTTGCTTTTGGCTTAACCTTATTTGGCTGTAATTATTATTTACTGTATAACGCGCAAGCACATATCAACTCAGCCTTAACCAGTATTGCCTTTTCCACCTTGATGATTGTCAATATACTTAATGCTCGTCTTTGGTTTAAAACCCGTATCTCTAGCCAAGTCTATATTGGTGGTACGCTGGGTTTAATCGGTATTGTCACTTTATTTTGGCCACAGATAAGCAACGTAGAATTTGCTGATAGTACCTTATTGGGCCTAGGTTTTTGTATGGTTGGTGTGCTGTTCGCCTCAACGGGTAATATGATTTCAATAAAAAATCAGCATAATAATATGCCAGTACTACCTGCCACCGCTTGGGGTATGTTATATGGTGCTTTGTTTATGTTCGTACTAGCACTGGTTCAAGGACAAACCTTTAACTTCTCTTTTACCTTGCCTTATATAAGCTCGTTATTGTATTTATCAATTTTTGGCTCTGTTATCGCCTTTGGCTGTTACTTGACTTTATTAGCCCGTATTGGCGCACATAAAGCTTCCTATGCAACCATTATGTTTCCGGCAGTAGCGGTAGTTATTTCAACTTTTGTCGAAGGATTTACTTGGGATAACTATACTTACATTGGCTTAAGCTTAATGTTAGCGGGTAATTTAGTGGTATTGGCTAAACCGAAAAGAAGTAAAGAGATTGAGCAAACAGCTCCTTTAACAGAAGTACTTAAAAATTAGATTTAAACGACGGGGCAAATAAAAATGAGCATCAAAATGATGCTCATTAAATAAAATGACAGCCTATGGTAATAATTTCTCTAAATCTAAAAGTAGATAATAACTAATAACTACTTAACAATTTAGAGCGCGGCTGCCTTCAATCCTATTAACGCTTAAAAGTTGTAAGTTGCTTTTACGTAGTAGAAACCGCCGTTAAAACCAAACGGAGACGTTTCGTAGTACTTACCACCCCAGTTATTATCTGGAATATCATCTCCAGGGATGTCAATTTCAGTTGCTTGTTGATCAAGTAAGTTTTGTGCACCAACCGAAACGGTAAAAGAATCATTGATAAAGTAGCTTACTTCAGCATCAAGTGTTACTGCTGCATCGGCAGTAATAGCCGTTGCATCATAATCAACGTGAACACCTTGATATTCGCCGTAATAGTTACCACGGAGTAAGAAACTAACTTTATCCCATGATTGTGACCAGGTAGCGGTAGCACGATGGTTTGGTAAATCGTTTTCTAAACGAGATACTTTAAAATCACCGGTTACTTCAGAGTAACTATCAACTTCGGTTTTATTGTAGTTGTATGCCAAACTAAATTTGGAATCACCATCAAACAAGTCAGTCCCGTAGTTACCGATAAGATCAATACCCGATGTAGTGGTATCAAAGTCATTGGTAAAGAAGCTTACGCCATTAATTGAATCTACATTTGGTACACCAGCTGCTTTTAATGCTTCTCTATCAGCATCTGTTAAGGTATAGCTATCTGATTTAGAAACACGGTCTTCAACAACAATATTGTAATAATCTAGGGTAATAAATACTTCCCCAATATTCCAAACAGCTCCGATAGTATGACTGAAGGACTCTTCAGGGGTTAACTCTTGAGCCCCTAACTGAACTGCAATAGGGTTAGTTGCTGGTAGTAAAGCTGTATCGACTAACTTACCGTCTTTTAGCTCCGTCTGTACATTAGAATAATTGGCTTGACCAACAGTTGGAGCACGGAAACCCGTGCTAATTGATCCACGTAATGAGAAGTTATCTGTAATGTTATATTGACCTGTTACTTTGTAGTTAGTAGTGTCACCAAATGAGCTATAGTCCTCATAACGAATAGCTGTGCCAACTAAAAAATCCTCAGTAATTTGTGCTTCTACATCAACATAAAGCGCATAGTTTTGACGAGAGAAAACCCCCGCTGATGAAGGTTTAAAGCCAGGAAAACCATTTGAACCAATACCAAAGCCTTGATCGGTATACGGACCTGCTTCATATGATTCCACATTACCCGCAGTTACTTCAAACGACTCAGCATGCCATTCATAACCACCCGCAATCATTAGGGCATCAATTGAGTCGACATCGATATCTTTACTGAAATCCATGTTAAAGGTCTTTTCTAATTGTCTATGTTTACCCGGCTCAAAATCACGCGGTGTATCAAGGCCTAACGAAGAGTTCACTGTATTATAAATCACATAACTTGATTCATTCATACCAACAGAGCCACTGAAATCATACATTACGCCATTATCATATTCACCACGAGTTCCCATAGTGATTGAAGTATCAACGATATTACCACCAAAGTTAGGAGTAAAACCGCCAGGTGCTAATTGGTTAAAAGCAAAACAATTATCGTTGTTAGCAACATTATCAATATAGTTTTGTTGTGTTAATACGTTGCCACTCGTAATCGCTACATCTTGACAAGTTCTTTCAGCTCCGCCAGCTTGTGCAATATCACCAATGAGTAAGCTCGCGCCATCATCATTTGAATAAACACCACCACGTTTATGAGGATTACGGTAATAGAAACCGCCACGAACATCACGCTCTGAGAAGTTACCAAACATGTAAGCTTCGTTATCATTACCTAAATCTAAACCTACGTTAGCAAAAATGGTTATATCGTCATTTACTTCTGGAGAGCCCCAAATTTGTGCTAAAGAAGATACTGCGGTATTACCTGCATCAATTAACCCTTGAGCATCGGGACGTTGCAAACTTCGGCTAGTGGCATCAGAATTTTTATATTGGAAACTAAGATTAACAAAACCGTCTTTAGTAAGTGGCATGCCAACATTGCCTGATACTTCCATGGTATCGCCGTCGCCCTCGTAATAAGAACCATAACGAGCTGTTAAAGAGCCACCTTCTGCATCATCTCTTAAGACAAAGTTCATTACACCAGCGATAGCATCCGAACCATACTGTGCAGCTGCGCCGTCACGTAAAACTTCTACTTGCTTTAATGCGGAGCTAGGGATAACTGAAATATCAGATCCTTGTGCACCATCGTTAATGCCGCCACCTAACATGGCAATAACTGATGCTTTATGGCGACGTTTACCGTTGACCAATATCAAGGTACTGTCTGATGATAAACCACGTAAATTTGCTGGTTTTACTAAACTAGCAGCATCTGAAATAGGGTTTTCGTGAACGTTGAAAGACGGTACAGTGCCTTTTAATAGCTCAAGCATATTGGTATTACCGCCGCGCTTTAATTCTTCGCTACCAATTAAATCAATTGGTACTGGAGAATCATTTACTGAACGTGGTGCGCCACGAGAGCCAACCACAACGATCTGTTCAATATCTTTCTTATCTATTTTACTTGTATTATCTTCTGCAGCATTTGCAGATACAGTACCTAACGCTATGCTAATTGCCAGCGCTAAAGTTCCCGTACGGAATTTATTGGACATATTACTTCTTCCCTATTTTGGATTGTTTTTATAATTATTCATTTTTTTAGTGTTTTTATTATTTTCTTCGATTGTTTATTACCCTGTTCACAAAACAATTCAGACATTATTTATAAAACAGCGCTACATCGATTTCAATAGTAAAAAGGTCAAATCGTCTACAGTGTTTTGAGTAGAACTTAAATAGCACGTACATATTGATACACTTTAAAACGATATTAATGCCGAGAGAGCCAGAATAAATCTACCTTTGACGCAAATTTGTATACAAGAAAAATTCAACATTCTTTGTAAAAATAATTTTTAAATATAATAAAAAAATAAAGCTGTTTTTTTAAAAAAAACCTGACACAGATCAAGCATCAAATAAACAAGTGCCATAATTAACCATTAATTAACATTATGGCAACCCTGTATACAGTATAATCTATATCAGTCGTATAATTTAAAAGTGTACTTATGCCTTGTATAATATAACCTGCGCACATCAAAGTGAATATTAACACGCGAATAACGCATAAAAATACATTGTTAATTTTATTCTATATAAAATTCTCTAGGTATAGACAACATATATAATTAAGGGACAGGCGAAAATTTTGAAGTTGATTTTAGGGCATGCAGAAATAGTTGATAAAAACAATATGATTTATTTAAGCAAGAAAATCGTTTATTTAGAGGAATAAACGAACCGGGATTTTCGTATATACTTTGATTATTTATACAGTGGTTGAACTACTAGTATTAAAAGTAACTACATTCCACTACGCACAAGGCTGCATTTTACAGTTAGCGAAAAAACTCATATTACAGCCTTAAATAGGCTGTTAGTACTGAACAGCTAACAAATGATAGCTTCGCGACTATGAATCTATAAACACAAACGAAATAACAAGGAAACGCTACTAAGATCAGCTATAAGCTTGCTATAATTATCATGAATGTCATTCTTGATGGTTTCATGAAAACTTTCACCCATAATGACAAGCTACTGTCTGCCATTATTATTGGCACATTTTATAAAGCATATAATTAACTTTAAAGTATTTTAGGTAACCTAATGCAACGACTAGCCCCAGCCTTACGTCAAGACAACGTACCTCTTGATTTGATTTCATTAATAAAAACTATTTTAGCTGCCACGAAAGAAATTTCATTTCGTGTTAGTCAAGGCCACTTAGGTGACGTAATGGGTTCAACCCTTGATGAAAACATTCAAGGTGAAGTTCAGAAACAATTAGACGTGGTTGCCAATGAGCTATTCAAAGACATTTTACTTGAGTCTGGTTTTGTAAAAGCTATTTCATCAGAAGAAGAAGACCACTCAGTTGCTGGTAATGAAAACGGCAAATATATCGTTTCTTTTGACCCCCTTGATGGGAGTTCAAACATAGACATCAATTCATTGATTGGTACTATCTTCTCAATTCATGAAGCACCCGGAGATATCGCTGCTGGTGATGATGATATGTTCAAACAAACAGGAAATAGCCAAGTATGTGCTGGTTATGTGCTTTATGGCCCATCAACTATGTTAGTCATGACAACAGGTAGTGGCACGCACTTTTATGTATTAGACAGGACCCATGGCGGTTTCTTATTAGTAGAGCGTAATGTGCAAGTCCCTAGCGATACACAAGAGTTTGCAGTTAACATGTCTAACCAACGTTTTTGGCAGGCACCTATGCAAAATTACATTGCTGACCTACTTGCAGGAGATACGGGTCCACGCGGTAAAAATTTCAATATGCGTTGGATAGCGGCCATGGTGGGTGATATTCATCGTGTATTATGTCGTGGTGGTATTTTTACTTATCCTGCAGATAGCAGAAAGCCTGAGCAACCATACAAACTACGTTTAATGTATGAAGCTAACCCTATGGCATTTTTACTTGAGCAAGCAGGCGGTTTAGCAATGACTAGCCAAGGCCGCATTATGGATATAGAACCAGAAAGTATTCATCAACGTGTTGAAGTGATTATGGGCTCTAAAAACGAAGTTGAGAAATGCTTAAGCTATTATAAGTAAGCTATACCAACATAATTAACCCTATAAAAAAGGCTTATTGTTTAAAACAATAAGCCTTTTTTATATTTATTACTTGAGCAACCGCACTCATCAACCTTAAGTAAACTTAGTCCATGGTAACCTATAACTGAAATACTTTACCATTAACGGTTAATTCGCTTTCTAGATATTTAGCTTCAAAGCTAATGTTATTATCTTGCTTAGTTAAGTAACCTTGTTCAACAAAGTTATCAACCATAGCTGCCATACCTAGATTAGTCAGGAATGCTATTGGTGCTATCCCCTTAGCATCAGCTTCTAATGCCATAATAAAAGCCATTGAATTGATGTTACTCATATCGAATAAGTCTTTATTGATAGTGAAATTAAGCTCGCTAGCAATCTTTCCTTCATCTGTGACAATACTTAAATCAGTCACTTTTAAGCTTGGATTTTTAGCAAGTACCTTTTCAGCTACCGTAGATAAGGCATGTAAAATCTCTTTTGAGCTCTCTGAGTCTAAATCGTTAACTGGCATATTAGCCATTGTAGTGTTTAATTCTTGTAGGGCATGAATGTCAATATTAGCTAATACAATATCTAAATTTGGTTTTTCAAAATTCTGGCCCGAAGCACTAATACTTTGAGCATAATAACTTAAGGTTAATGCCAATAAATCATTGTCCAATGAAACGGCTGTTGTGAGCCCTGCATCAGCCAAAGAAAATACATGACTAGCCTGACTATAAAAATCCATTTTTTCTACAGTAAAACTCGCATCACCCGTTAAAATTGCGGTACCTCGTAAGTAATCACCACTAACCACCTTTTGTTTCGTTGACATAGCAACCTTGCCAATAACAAAACGCTCACCTAACTCTTCAAATTCAAGACCACCCCATGAAAATTGTCCTGCAATACTCGTATTATCAGTTAAGGTAAATTGAGCTGAGGCGGGTGCAGATACCAGTGTAGACTCCCCATCTTGATAGCTCATTTCATCCGTTTTAATAAAACTGGTGACATCTTTATTGAAACTGAGCAAAGCGCCAAGGTGAATTTTTTCATTAATAAGCTTAATAATTTCTTCATCAACTTCAGCAGCAGAAAACTTAAATTTAACCGCTGAATAACCTAAACCTAAATGCCAACCTTGTGAGGTAATAATGACAGGTCCGAATGTAAGCTCTTCTTCTAACGATAGCGTTATATCAGTTGAACCATCTTCTTCAAGTGCAATAGTTAATTCTGATGTCACATCAGCGCCAAACCAACCCGTGTGATATTGACTCGTGGTTAAGGTAATACCATCAGTTTCATTAAGGTTTACCAATACCTTCTCGCGTTCACTTTCAACCATAGCGCCAATAAATTTTGGCGCAATAAGTAAACTTACTAGGATTAAACCTACGGCAATAGACAGATTTTTCATTTTAAAAATTCCCTTTTTTATAAATCATAAACTTAAGATTAGATTGAGCGTTGGCGCACCATTTCAAATAAACAAATACCTGTTGCCACTGATACATTTAAGCTTGAAACAGTACCTGCCATAGGAAGCTTCACTAATTGATCACAGTTTTCACGGGTTAATCGACGCATGCCTCTTCCTTCAGCGCCCATAACAAGTGCCATCGGACCACCTAATTTAACATCATACAAACAAGTATCTGTCTCACCGGCTGTACCAACAATCCATACACCTTGCTTTTGAAGTTGTTTCATTGTTCTTGATAAATTAGTTACTTGCACTAAAGGCACACTTTCAACGGCTCCTACCGCAACTTTACGTACAGTAGGCGTAATTTGTGCAGCATTATCTTTTGGCACTATGATGGCTTGTACACCCGCTGCATCAGCGTTACGTAAACAAGCACCTAGGTTATGAGGATCAGTAACACCGTCTAAAATAAGAAAAAATGCTGGGTTGCCTTTTTTTTCTGCAGCAAGAATGATGTCATCAATATCATTTTCGGTATAACTTTTTCCTGGTCTTACACGGGCAATTACACCTTGGTGTTGCTCACCTTCACTTTTTTCATCAAGCGCTTTACGACTCGCCAATTGTGTCCCGATACCGTATTTTCTTGATAAATTAATGATTGGCATCATACGGTCATCTTCACGACCTTTTAATAACCATATTTCAATAAAACGCTCGGGTGCTGCGTCCATTAAGGCATTAACTGCATGAATACCAAAAACTAACTCTTCATTTTTCGCCATGATCTTTCTCTATTTTATATGAACAACAGGCTGACAAGCCTTGTATATAGCCAAATTACTTGAAGTTTAATCTTCAGGTATCTTGGCTATAACTATTATTTAAGTACTGTCTTTCGAACTTTTACGGGCATTTTTACCCGGGCGCTTTTTACGTGCACTGCGTTTTTTCGCTTTACTCTTTTCTTTTGGCTTATCTTTAGAACCACCTTTAGACCCGGCTTTGGATTTTCTTTTAGGTTTTTCTTTTTTAGCTGTAGTGGCTTGAGTTCCTGCCTTCGCTTCTGATTGACCTTCAGCTGAGGTTGAACGTCTAGGCTTTTTGCCCTTTGCTTTACCTTTAGACTTTCCTTGGTTTTCTTCTACTTCGACGCCTTCAAGTCGTAAATCTATTTTCTTCTCATCAAGGTTTACCGCGGCAACTTGTACCCGAATTTCATCACCAACGCTATATTTTTTACCACTATTTTCACCGGTAAGACACATACGTACATCATCAAAATGATAAAAATCACGACCAAGAGAAGTAATGTGAACTAAACCTTCAATATGCAAATCTTGTAAGCGAACAAACATGCCAAAGTTAGTCACGGTTGAAATAACGCCAGTGAAAGTATCACCAACATGATCCTGCATAAACTCACACTTGAGCCAATCAGATACATCACGAGTTGCTTCATCAGCACGTCGCTCTGTCATTGAACAATGCTCACCTAACTCAACAACTTCTTGTAAGGCATAATCATAACTGCCTTCGTTAGCATCATTTTTAGCTTCTTTTTCAAGAATTGCTTTAATCACTCGATGTACCACTAAATCAGGGTAGCGGCGAATAGGTGAAGTAAAATGACTGTAGGAAGGAAGTGCTAAACCAAAATGACCTTCATTGTCACTTTGATAGACCGCTTGACGCATTGAGCGTAACAACATGGTTTGAATCAGCTCTTGATCAGGACGACCAGCTACTCTGGCTAGAATATCACCATAATCTCTTGGCTCTGGTGCCTCTTTCGAGGGCAGTGATAAACCAAGTTCATTTAAATAGGTAACAAAATTGCGGTACTTATCTTCGTTTGGTTTTTCATGAACCCGGAACAGTCCTGGTTTTTCATGTTTTTCAATAAATTTAGCTGTCGCGACATTGGCCAAAATCATACATTCTTCAATGATTTTATGGGCATCATTACGAATGAGTGGCACAACACCGGAGATTTTCTTATTCTCGTTAAATAGAAAAATAGATTCTTGCGTTTCAAATGCGATAGCGCCACGTTTAAGGCGAGCATCGGTTAGTGCATGATACATTTGTTCAAGGTTTTTTAAATCAGGAACCAAAGGTTGGTATTCTTGACATAACGATTCATCACCATCAAGAATGGCAGCCACTTTAGTATAAGTAAAACGAGCATGAGAACGCATTACTGCCGGATAAAATTTACTGCCCGTTAGTTTACCTTTCGCACTAACCGTCATTTCACAAACCATACAGAGACGATCTACATCAGGATTTAATGAACAAAGGCCATTAGAGAGTTTCTCTGGCAACATAGGGATAACTTGGCTGGGGAAATACACAGAGTTACCACGAGATATAGCTTCATCATCTAAAGCCGTGCCGTGTTGAACATAATAGCTCACATCAGCAATGGCAACCCATAAGCGCCAACCGCCTGATTTTTTTGGCTCACAGTAAACAGCATCATCAAAATCTCGTGCATCATCGCCATCAATAGTAACCAATGGCAGATCGCGTAAGTCTTTACGTGGTAATTTAGCTGACTCTTCAACTTCATCAGCAATACCAGCCACTTCAGCTTGTACTGCGTGAGAAAATTGATGTGGTAAGTCATGAGCGCGTAAGGCTATTTCAATTTCCATTCCTGGAGCCAGGTGATCTCCTAAAACTTCAATAACCTTACCAATAGCATGAGAGCGCTTAGTAGGTCTTTGTACTAATTCAACTACCACCATTTGACCATGACGAGCACCCATTTTTGATTGTGGGTCAATCAATACTTCTTGTTTGATTTTACTGTCTTCTGAAACCACTGAACAAACATGATGGTCAACATATAATCGACCAACTATAGGGGCTTTTCTCGGTTCAATAACTTCAATTATTTTGACTTCTTTACGGCCTTTACGATCAGTACGGTCAACCAAAATAGCTTGCACTATATCTCCATGAAAAACACGCTGCATTTCATGTGCGGAGATATAAAAATCTTTGCCTCTTTTATCGGTAATCGATGAATCATCAGGAGAAAAGAAGCCAAAACCGTCACGGTGACCAATAACTTTGCCGGTAAGCAGGCTATTTTTTTCCGGTACGGCATATTGTTTGAATTTATTGAAAATCAACTGACCGCTATTTTCCATGGCACGTAAACGTCGTTTCAAACCAATAAGCTGATATTCTTCATCATACTTAAGAGTTTTGACCATTGTATTAAAGCTTGGTGGAGGCGAGCATTTTTCGATGATTTATAGCAATAATTCGCGTGAGGCGACTGGCTTCTCATATTTTTTGGCTTCGCGTTTAGCGTGTGGATCGTTATAGGTCACTATAATGGGTCAGTATTTAAGGAAAACTACCTGCAAGTATACCATAAACTTGTTATTTACTGCGCTAAGGCGAACTCTTAATTTGTATAACTCGTTCTTTTTGCTTGCTCTATGACTTTACTTGGCATCTTACTAGCCAAGTCAGAAAGTAAACCACTGATTTTTTTATGTATTACTCTATCTTCAGTTAAAGAGTGATGTAATTGAGAATACAGTGCAGGATAGTCTAAAGGGCTGCCGTAACCTTCTTCATAGATATTTGCTAATCGCATTTGCGCTGCTAAATTATTTAAACTGGCCGCTGTTTTTAAATAAACAATGGCGCGGTCAATATCTATTTGCATAAATTTTCCAATATGATAATAACGCCCTAACTGCTCTAACCCTTCTGCTAGGCCCTGGTCAGCAGCTAAATGCATGTAATGTAAACCTAGCGGAACGTCTTTTTTAACACAGACACCGTAAGCTAACATATCACCCCATAAATATTGATACGAGGGCATATTAGCTTTATTCGCACGTGCTTCTATATCCTGCACTAACTGGCATTCATCAAGTACTACTTGGCTTAAATGCTTGTTGTCTTTAATCAGATCAAGCAATTGGTTATCAGTGTAAATCTGCACGGCTTGCAGGTTTTGCTTTAAGGCGAATGCTGAAGAACAAGTAAATAAAAAAACAAAAAACAAAGGCAATATACGCATAAAAATCCTAACTTGGCTAAATCAGTTGACTCTCCTGTATCGGCAATCAAACTGCATTGATGAGAGTTATTTAAAAATGATAACTATTTTAAAGCAATTTTAGCGCCAACATAAAATTTTCAGACTATAGTTAAATTGAATTATACATTCATTATAGCTATTCTTATTTATCGCAGACTCGCAAAAGTAAATAATTTACATATTTTAATAAATGATTAAAATATTAATCCCTTAATAATGGCGTTTTTTCATGCTAATTGAAAAAGATCTTTCAGAGCTAACTATTGGCCACTTTGTGGTAAAGATCATTCAGCAAGAAGGTAATTTCTCTTTAACTGAACCCGGTAACATAAAAAGTAAAGCTGTTATTGACCATCTCAAGAGCAAAAATGTTTACCGTGTTTTAATTGATGAGAGTAAAACACTCATAACGAGCAACATAACCGATAACGCTGATTCAACTAGCGAATCAGCGATTAACCAAAAGAACCTTAAGCAAGCAAAGGCAATTTTTAACCAGTCTAAATCTATTCAAAAAAAACTATTCAGTGATGCACTCAGTGGTAGTAGTTTAGACTTATCACCCGTTGTTGAAGTAACCAATAAATCTATTGATGCAATATTTAACAGCCCAGACTCACTTGCCTGTATGCTAAACATTCGTGAAAAAGATGAGTATTTATTAGAGCACTCTGTTGCCGTTTCTGTCTATATCACTATTTTTTCACGTTATTTGGGTTTAACAAGAGATATTATTGAGCAACTCTCTATTGGAGCATTTCTTCATGATATTGGTAAGATAAAAATACCAGATGAAATCCTCAATAAACCGGGTAAATTAACTGATGATGAATTTACCATCATGAAAACACATGCAAATCACTCTATAAACATCATTACACAAACCCCTGGAATTAGTTCACTTAGTCTTGAAGTGGCAGCCCTGCACCATGAGAAACTCAATGGCAGTGGTTATCCTTTTAAATTAAAAGCAGAAGGTATCAACCAATATGGTCGAATGATTGCCATTTGTGATATTTTTGACGCTTTAACTGCCACTCGTGTTTATAAAGAAGGTTTTGCTCATGGTAAAGCTTTCGCTATTTTACGGGAATTGGCGAAACAGGGACAACTAGACTCCCTATTGGTTGATCAATTTATTAAATGTGTAGGTGTATTTCCCGTTGGCTCATTAGTACAGTTAAAATCAAATAAATTAGCATTAGTACAATTTCGTAATGATAAAGACCCAACAAATCCACAAGTGCACTCTTTTTATAACGTGCAACTAAGCCAGTTCCACAATAAACAAGAAATTGACTTATCATGCTGTGAAGATTCGATTGTAAAAGGGGTCAGAGCAGAAGAGTTTGATCTTGATATGAATACCATTG
>Ga0209292_1003770_pt1 | contig 16477 bp, 10 predicted proteins | sample GOMGulsemesocosm_2_FD_184634 | JGI IMG/M metagenome (GOLD analysis project Ga0209292, IMG submission 184634) | Methane-oxidizing microbial communities from mesocosms in the Gulf of Mexico - GOM9C Gulf of Mexico (SPAdes) (version 2) | ecosystem: Environmental > Aquatic > Marine > Cold seeps... | reverse complement strand
ACTTAGATTTAAGGTAGGGTGTTTGTGTCCAGCCTCAAGTTGAAACTAAATCACAATCTAAACATGTAGAAAGCTTTTTAACTCATTGCTTGGACGCGGGTTCGATACCCGCCAGCTCCACTTTTAAAAAACACCTTATCTCTTATAGATAGGGTGTTTTTGTTTATGATCGTTGTCGTTATTGGGTTTGGTAGTTGCTTTTGATATTAATTGTCTTTAATAATTAAAGACATAAAAGGACAGTTATTTTACTAATGTTAGACTTATTGTTGTATTATTGCTTTGAATAACATAAAAAGTGTCTAACATGATTACGATTAAGCCTGTTTTTAATAGGAGTAAGAAGCTTAACAAGAGTGGAAAGGGTAATATTGATATGCGAATTATCTTTGACCGTAAAGCGACTTATTTTAATACGAAAATTAAAATCATTCCAGAACAATGGGACAAAAAAAATAATAGAGTTAAAAAAACAAACCCTAATTGGTTTGAGTATAATTCAAGAATTGATGAATTGCTAAGACTTACAGAGAAATATAATTCTGAAATAATTAAAACAAATTCATTTATAAATATTCTTGAGTATAAAAAGATACTAAGTGGTAATGCGAATGAAGATGTTAACTTTCTGTTTGTTTTTTTAGATAATGAATCCGAACAACGACAAAACTTATCTACTGCAACAATTAGAAATTATAAATCAAAAGTAATTGTATTAAAAGAATTTGTTAAAAATGATATTCATTTGTCAAAAATTAACTTTGAATTTATACAGTTATACGAAAACTTCCTAATAGGAAAGGGGTATTCAGTAAATACTAGACATAATCATCACAAATGGCTAAAAACTTATTTAAATGTGGCCATTAAAAAAGACATTATTGTTTCAAATCCATATAAGAATTTCAAAATCATAAAGGAACAAACCGAAAGAGAGTACTTAACACTTGAGGAAATTAAGCTTATAGAAAAGATAGAACTTGAAAGTGGATTTGAAAACTATCAGCTGGTCATTGATAAATTTTTGTTTAGTTGTTACACCGGTTTAAGAATTTCAGATTTACAAAGCATTACTAATAGTTGTTTTGTTGTTGAAAATGAAAAAGTGTATTTATCATTTAGAATGCAGAAAACAATTAAATTGATTAGAAATATGCCTTTACATCTTTTATTTAATGGTAAAGCAATTGATATTTATAATAAATATAAATCAAAGAACCTGGATCAAACTTTATTTCCAAAACAAGCTGAGCAAAAAATAAATGACAAATTAAAAGATGTTGCAAATTTAGCTGAGATCAATAAAAACTTAACGTTCCATGTCGCTCGTCATTCATTTGGCTCTGCTTTGGCTAGAGTTTATAATGATGTACTTTTAATTAAAGAATTAATGGGGCATAGTAAATTAGAAACGTCAATGATTTATATTCACATGAACCCTGAAATAATTGAAGAAAAACTAAGTAAAAAGAAGTTTCCATCCTAATGCTATTGCTATTGGGTATTTTTATAAAAGAAAAGACAATTAAAAATATCAATTTACCTTTTTATTTATAAATGATTTTATCGAATTACAAATAAATTTATAATTCGATAATTCGATAATTCGATAATTCGATAACTCGATAACTCGGTGTTTCGGTTTTTATATTATTCTTTTCTTAGCAAAAGAAAAACAAAATATTCGACTAACAGGAAGATATTTCTAAATATGCTCCGACATATTTCAAGGTTTTTAATGGTTGGTCGGGCACGACAAACACACCTTGCACACATTTATTTGGGCAAGGCATTAACGGTTGGTCGGGCACCACAAACATACCTTGCACACTTATAATTTTTTAAATCTTTTAAAATACTATTGTTATCAGAATTTTAGGGTTGAATAATTGACATTCCCGTTTTAGCCGAATGCAGTTTTTGCGGAATGAACCAAATGGGTGGTAATGATTTAATCCGTTAAGAAATTTGATAGGCCACTTTTAAATAAAATTCTTATGCGTGTTTGGCAAATTTTATTTATGATTTCCACATTTTCTAATAATGAAATGTATTGAGTAGTTGACTAAAAAGGTTGTTTTTTGTTTAAATAGCTAATAATTATTTTACATCATATAAAAAAAATCATTGATTAATGATAATGAATTTTATGTTACAAAAATTAATTCGATTACATGTAACGCTATCATAACTACTCTGTATTTCATAGGAATTCAAATATACAAATTAATTGATAGTATGTGTAGGGGGGGGCTAAAAATGAAATATCTCTACTCAACATAATTCAATTTATGAGAGTATAATATTGTAAAAGCAGACCAATTTTATTATGAAGTTTATCTATTAATTATAAATTCATTTTGATAAACCAATTGTATACTATAATTATCAAATATAATAAGTTGGTATTGTCCTATGGCCAGATTCTTAGTGTTTATTTTAACTAATTTTTCTCCATTACTATGCTGTGTTAAGAGTTTTCTACCCAACATATCATATACTTCAATTTTTAAATTAGTGGATTGATTAGATCCAAAATCGATTGTTAAAGCATCTGAAACTGGGTTCGGGAAAAATCTAATATCTTCAACTACCATAGGAGATAATCCTAAACAGTCATCTACGACAATATTTAAAGAATCGGAATTCTCACAATTGTCACTGTCTATATATGTATATGAAATGGTGTAAGTGCCTATGTCTGAGTTTTCTGGGTTAAAAGAATTCCCATTTAGTCCATCACCAGTAAAAGTACCACCTATTGGACTTGCTGAAAAATTAACAATTGAATGATTTTTACACAAAGTATCTATCGATAAAGGGGTAATTGAAACAAGTGGTAATGGTAATGATTCTATAAATATACTGACAGTTGAATCACAAAACATTACTAAAGATGAAGGCAGAGTTACACTATGAAACCCAGGAGTTATAATGTAACTACCATTAAAAAAGACGCTGTCCCCAGAACATGCTAAAATGGTATCCGTTGGCATTACTATAGGTTCTACAATGTACAGAAATTTAACATCAAGCGAATCACAGCCAGTACCCATTGAAGTAAGAGTGTCAGTGTAATATCCTGTTGTGGTCTCCAAATTTCCAAAAATTGGATAACCAAATCCCTCACATGCGTAAATTGTATCTGTTTCAGAACTTAAAAAATCAGGAATATCGATAATAAATGTTGAGTCCAAATTACAAAAATCAGTTGATATGGATACATTTAAATCTAGTATTCCACTTGAGTCTGACATCCAATTGAATGAATTTGACGTTGTATTATAAATACCTAATAAATCCCATTGGATTATGTTTTGAGTTGAATTAAATAAAACCTCACAAGCACCAATAAGAGGATCAGAAAGACAAGTAACTGTTGAAAGGTTTATACTTGTAATAATATCAGAACAATCATATAATGTATTAATTGTTTCATTAGTAATTACGGCAGGATTCTGATCAAAATATATATATGCTTTATTGAAAATAGATGTCCCACTTGGCAAATTAGGTTTTAAATTTATTTGATAATTAACGTAACCTTGACTACCTAGAAAACTAACTGAACTATCTGGTAAATTAACATTGTTAAATTGAAATGTAACTTCCCCTGTAGTAGAAATAAGAAAATTAATATCATGACTAGACGAAAGAATATCTATTGAGGACCACACTAAGTTAGTGTCGAGTTGATCAAGAATTAAAACATTAAAAACTGTATCATTTCCAGTATTTTGAAATCTAACAGTGTATTCAAGTTTTTCAGTAACGATTGGAATGTATCCCATACTGTCAATTCCGGCACTCCAAACAACTTTGTCATTTGGGTCATATCCGCAAACTAACATTTGATGGAGTATATCTGATTGAAATGAATTTTCAACTGTATCTACCTCCGCAGAAACGCTACTCATTAAAGTGTCGCCAATACTCATAAAATCAGGCATAATTACGTGAACATTGAAAATAATATTATCAAAATAATCTAATGTATCAAATGTCCAATAAACTGCTTGTCCTATTATTGAATCTGGAGATGGATAAGAATCATAAAATTCAAGACTGTCATCCAGTATTAACTGAACTATTCCAGAAGGATTAGTTGTACCTACATTTTGGACATCAATCCAATAATTAACAGTATCATTACATCTTGGAAATCCACCCACTAATTGAACACTTATCGAATCAACAATGGTATCCGGATAAAATCCAAAATCTAAGCTATCTTCATATACAAAGCTGCCATCTACATCTATGTGATAGATAGAAGAATCAGAAGTGATGGACCAATAGTTTATGGGGGTTGGGAAAACTTCATATATACCCTGTTGAGAAGAGTCAATATTGACAATGTATTTCCCATTAGGAGAGGTGTATGCAAAATTGTTAGAAGGATTTGTTTCCACTTGGAACTGATTAAATCCAACTTCATTTGAATCCCTTAACCCGTTTTCATTCATATCAATGAATAATTCACCTCTAAACTGACTATGACTAAGGTAATAATTCTCAAAATAGGCTATACTTTTTTGATATATAGTTAATAAATCCAAATCACCATCATTATCTATGTCTGCAAAATTATTAGAAAAACCGTTCGCAACATCATAACTATCATAAGTATTAGCATAACTGTCAGCAATGGTCATTTTTTGACTAAAGTTACCTTCTCCAAGGTTTTGTGCCCAGTATAAAGTTTCATGCGTAGATAATGCTGAAGACATTATATCAGTTTTACTATCACCATCAATATCTCCTATTACAATATCAAAATTGGCATTGGTTGTATTCTCGAAAATTACATTTTTAGCGCTAAATGTTCCATTACCCTGATTTTCGTACCAAACAATTTCATCATCTGTTAGCGTAGCTGATAATACATCTATATCCCCATCTAAATCAACATCAAAACCTTCCACGTCACTAGCTCCAGCTGCAGTGGAAGAAATAATTTGTTGAGTGCCAAACACACCTCCTCCAAGATTTTCGTACCAAGCAATTTTATTGTCGTTTCTAGAAGCAGAGAGTATATCCAAATTGCCATCACTATTAATATCCGAACTACTCACAGACCAAATCAAGTCCGCCGAAGAAGTAACTACTATTCCTGAGTTAAAAACATTTCCACCTAATCCTTTATGCCAAACAACTTGATCTGAACTAGATAAAGCGACTATTAAATCTAATATGTTATCACTGTCCAAGTCAACAATATTTATATCTATAGGATTTCCTGTTCCATATGTAATAATTGATACAGGTAATGAGAAATTTCCACCCCCTAAATTTTCTATAAACAAGATTTCGTTACCTAAATGCATTGGAACAAGTATATCACAATCTCCATCAGAATCCGTATCAGCAAGTTCAATTCCTTTTAAATTTGAAATATTTGCAATCACAACTTCACCTTTAAATTTCAACCCACTAAGATTTTCGAACCATTTGATTTGTCCACTTTCAGGTGAACTATAAATAATATCAAGGTCACCATCTAATTCAACATCACATGTCTTAATTTTCGAAGAGGCCATGTTGTATTGTACAAAAGAAAGTTTTTTTTCAGTAAATGCACTATTACCATCATTTGAAAGTACAATTATTGCATCATTCCATAAATCTGCTATTACTATATCTAAGTTACCGTCAAGGTTCATATCAGCCTGCTTCATGAAACCTGGATTTGGGTATATTCCAGAAAGTTGAATAGGAAGAGCCAGGACTCCTCCTCCCAAATTTTCAAATTGATATAATTTGTTTGATTCTTCGTCACCAATAAACAAATCTAAATCTCCATCATTATCTGAATCAAAACCTATCATGCTTACAATACTTTCGAAACTAGTTGAAATGATTTGTTCTGGCCCAAAGATTCCAGCGCCCAAGTTTTTATTCCAAGAAAATTTTTGATCAGTATGATAGTAAAATACATCTATGAGACCATCACCGTCTATATCTCCAGATTCCGCAGCTCCTATTACATTAAAATACCATACATCACCTGCAATCGGCTGAGGAATGCCAAAGGTACCATCACCCAAATTTTCACTCCAAAGAACTTGTTCAATTCCTGGGAATATATTTTGACCACATGTTAGTAATAAATCTTCAACTCCATCATTATTGATATCAGCTAACCTCATACCTTTTACTAGAGACGCATTTCCATTATGTACCGTTTGGGCATCAGAAAACGTACCACTTCCCAAGTTAAATATAACTCCTATCGCAGTACCAAAACTATTATATGAAGAGGTATACAAAATATCAAGGTGTCCGTTATTATTCACATCTAACAAAATTAACTCCAAAGGTAAAATTATGGAATCTGATATAATTTTTTTACTTGAAAAATGATTGGTTCCGTCATTTTCATACCATACAATTAAATTACCAAATGAACTAGTAGCTATAATATCAATGTCTCCATCTGAATCTAAATCAGCTCCGTCTGCCCATCTCGCGAAATTAATTTCACGGTCAATTAACAATTGAGTCGAATAAATATTATTTCCTAAATTCTCAAACCATCCAATTTTACCATCATGATAACCTGCAGTAATAATATCCAAATCTCCATCACCATCTACATCAACAGGATTTGCACAATATGGCAGACGCGTTGAACCTTGTAAAGTGAAGGGTGGAGAGAACTGACTGTATGTATCAAGTCCAATAAGACTAATTGCAATTAATAAAAATATTTTCACAGAGTTTTAATTTTTGTAAACGTAGTAATTTGTGGTCAAATAAACAAGTTTAATATGATAATCACCTAACAGAAGGTACTTCTATATCGATAATACGTTCATGAGTATATAGTTATATTGACTTCCAAACCGAGCGTGTCATATAGAATATAGTTAATTTTTCAGAATAATAGGAGTATGGTTCTTGGTTTAATATTGATTTAAAAATACTTGCTAAATTACAAGCTTACTTTTTCTTAGAATTGAATCTAGAAATGTCTTTCATAACTTCTTTATCTCCAAGATTGAACTTTTTTAACTCAATGGCTATTCTTGGATTAATTTTAATTTGTTTGGCTATTAATTCATAACCTAATTCTCTAAGGTAATTAGTCAACTCATTTTTCTTTTCGTATTCCTTTTGAATTACCCTTAAAAATAACTCACGATTTTCAGTTCTCAAGTTAGTGTAGATATTTTCTATTTCAGATTTTAATGCTTTTGTGTCATTAATATTTTCTAGATAATGATTTAAACAGTTATACGGTTCTATGTTATGATTCCACCCTTCCATTAATAGGTTTTGAGTTTTAAGCATGTCTTTCATTTTGTGTTGATAAATGAGTGCTGCTGGAATGTATTTGTTTTTACGTTTATAAACCTCTACTGTTTTTTCAAAGGCTTGAAAGGCTTTCGGTTGGTTTTGTAAAGTTAGGTATAGGTCTCCAACTTTTTCATACAGTTCAATTTCTTCATATAATTCAATCGCTTTAGCGATCATATTACCTTTTTCGTAACATTCAGCTGCTTTCAATCTATTGTTTGCGTGTTTTAAATAAATAGCAGCGGCTTCTTCATACATTTTACCAGTTTCAAGTGTACTAGCAGCTAAATGAAAATCTTTTAATAATTTCATATAAACAAAGGACGCTTTTTCGTATTCCTTTTTGTCGATTAGGTCTTTTGCTGTTTTATGGTATTGATCACTTAGTTGGTGAAAATGATGACCTAAATCTATAGATCCACCTCCGCCACCATGATTACCTCCTGAGAACATATCACTTCCAAACAAAGAGAAATTATTCCATCTTTTTGATAATTGTAATTGTCCTGAGTTTTGACCACGAGATGCCCCTGTGTTATCAAGTGGTATTGCATATTTTAAAGCTTCCTCAGGATTGTTTTTAAGCAATTCCATAAGTTTGTCAATCTCCTTTTGATTTCTTTTGTTTAAGTCTTCAAAATCCTCTTGTATACCTTCTGACCAATCCTTTTTTTTATGAAACATGGATTTAACAAAACCATCTATTTTTTGCATTAAATCGGTGTGCTCAGTTGGACTGTTAGTTTCTGCTTTGTTTTTTTTCGTGAATAGTGTTTTATAAATGGACAGTTTAGCTTTTTCTAGAATAGATAATTTAGTATCAGGTAATTTCTTCTTTTTTGGAAAAGCTTTTTCTTCTAATTTTTTTAAAATGTCCTCATTTGATACCGGCGTTATTTGAAAACTTTTAATTTGTTTTGGAATAAACACGGATGGTTGAGGTTCTCTAACATACCTAAATTTTTCAGTAGGTGTTTCAATATAATAAGTTGGGTTATATTTCTCTTCTAATTGAACAAACCCAAACTCTGGATGGCAGATATGAGGTGTAGTAGAAAAAAGAGAATTTTGATCCGTTTCAGAAATTACGGGAGTCACAGTGGTGTGTTCAGGAATGAAAAAATTAGCACAAACTTTTTGACATAGTTCATGTTTTCCAACATGTTGACTCGTTAGTTTTTTGGATGTGATTACAAAACATCCCCAAATAGAATTTGCTATTGTTCCTGGAATTGGATATATTTCTATTTCATTTAGGGCAAAGGCCATGCTCTGAATTTCTAATAACCATTCCTTTACGGAATTACTTTTTATTAAAACCCCTCCAATGGGGAATTGATTAGATTTGGAAGGTTTTAGTTTAAGATACATGATTTTGTATTGTGTTTATAAATTGGTCTACGTGTTTTGAGAAAAATAAATTTTCTTCTATTTTTTTTATGGGTTCAAAATCCTGATTAACGGGTGTAATAGAAGTTTTTATCCCAGATTTTCTTAACTTTTTTTCTGCTTTTTTCAGGTCAGCTTCAGTGAAAAATTGTAATAAATTACTTGGGACATTATCAATAAGTTCAACAGCATCCTTTAAACCAATCATAGTAATTTCTTTAACTGTGGTAACCGATTTCATTTTTTCCTTAAAACTGTTAATGGTGAGTTCAAATAAAGGCTCATTATAAAAATATGTGTAGCCAGTAAACTCTTTTTTTGTAGCGATACCCAGTCTTTTGTTAAGTACTGAAGGGATGTAAATAGTTGGTTTATCAGAATTACTGCTTTTTAAGAGTATAATGCCAGATCTATTTATTTCAACAGTACTACCATCTTCAAATTCAAATGAGTTGTCATTAATTTGTTTTGCTTCAATGCTAAGAGATTCGTTTTTTGTACGATCTAATTTAATATGGTTTCCTTGGTTTAAATGAAGTTCGTGAACATTAAATAATAGGTTGCCATTTACATTTATACCTACAGATTTTAAATTTTTAAATATACCATGAGTAGCACTATGTTTATAAGTAATTTCCTGAATTTGCTTTTTTCTAGTTTTAAAAATCTCTAAGTCAATATATTTATCTCTTACCACCTTGCCTTCTGTGTCAATAGCCCAAACACCCACATTGTTTTGATGATAAAATGATCCGTTATGAAACACAAAGTTAGGTCCTTCAATTGATTTGTACTGTGTGAAAAGTAGGCGTTTTTCTACTTTTGTTTTAAGGTTTATTAAGGTGATTTCTTTATTACTATTTGTGAATATAAGTAATAGGTATTCACCATTTTTTAAAACACCAATTTCGAAATCACTACAATGAACAGGAATGTTTTCATACATTAGTTCCCAACCTATTTTGTGTGAATGTGCCATTTTATCATAAAATCGTAAGAGAGAATTTTCTTTTGTTAATTGAAAAATTTCTCCATTTTTTGTCGGCCTAATACCAACATTGTTTTGAGGCGGATGAACTAATATTGGATAGAAGTTTTCATCAGATCTATTGTTTTTAGGAATTGTTTTACTATTTTTTTTCTGTTTCCATAAACGTTCAAACGGAATTTCTAAGTGTTGTATGTGTCTTTTACTTTTCTTTAAATATTTATAAATATCTATGCTTCCCTGATTGTCGTTAAGTATTAAATAGTTTATTAAGTCTCGCTTTTCATTAAGTAAAGCAGACATCTTGGTTTGTTGAAGTGTTGACCGTTCAGTTAAGATAAATAACTCTCTATTTTTAGTGGAAGGGTAGGTGTTAAAATAGTCTATTAACCCTCTACTACAATCTAAACTAGGCGAAATATGCTGTATGGCGTCTACTAAAGAATCTACAGAATTAAAATCAATTGGAATAAGAGTGTTTCCAACTACAAAAGCTTCACACTCCATATCTGTTTTAGGATGTTTAGCTATGGCTAATAGTGTGGCCAATGCAATTGTTTTTGGTGTTCCCCAATTTTTAAGTGAAATATCAATTAATATAATTCGTTTTGTATCATTGGTTGATGGCGGTGCTTCACGACTTAGGTAGAGTGCTTCATTATTCGCTAAACGAGATAAAAAGATTAAGTCATCATTTGCAAATTCAGAAATTAAAAGTTGATCTAAATTACCTTTGTTGGTTAGGTCAGACACACCTCCAGTAGCTTGCTGACTACTATTTGTACTATGATAGGGTAAGTTTAGACCTGACCAAATTAATTTGACTAGTGAGCCTATTTTATGTGTTTTAGGTTCAGTTATTAATTCGTCAATAAAGTCTTTTGGTTCAAGTTCTAGCTCCTTTTCTATTATTAATTCCTCCTTAAATTCGGGAAGGTTGGCTATTTTTTCTAAAAGCGCATTAACGTCTTTAAATTTACGTTGAAATAAGGCAATAACTTTAAACTCGTTTTGGAAAATCGCATCTTCTAAAACATGAGTGCTCTGAGAAAACTCAGGGGAATGAGCTCTAGAATATGTTTCAGCTATAAAATTAGATTTTTTAACTCCAAGTATATTGTGACAATCTTCAAATAGTGTTTTTAAAAGTAGTTTCTTTTTATGACCAGTTTTGTATTCAATAGGAACACTAGCCAATAGTTTTAAAATTTCAACTGCATCTGTCGTGTTACCATTTAACTTTAAGGTTGTATTAGTATTTATTTTAGATAATACATCTTCAATAAGCGCTTTGCCATTAGGGTTTAAGGCTAATATAGTCAATAGTAATGAGCCAAAAGGTGGTAGTCCTTGACTAGAAAGTTCGTCTAAAATTTCAGAAATAAGAGGTTTAATAGCAATTGTTTTTCCTCCCGGAATGGCTACCGTTTCTGCGTTATCTTCCCACTTCCAAAAGTAATCATTATATGACTTGAAATAATAATTAGGCATTTTCTAAACTTGAATTAAGGGTGAGAACTGTTTTTCTGACAGAACTTAATGATAGTGGTTTTATAGCATCTTTATTTACTTTAAAATAAGTTGAATCCGTATTCCAAACAATCCAAGAATCCTTTTCAATGTTTATTTTATGTCCAATTAATTCAGCTAGTAATGACAATTCAAAGTTATAACCTACTGGTAAAATGGAATCTTTATTTACCCAATACATAGTGCCGTTAATTGGTAAAATAGGTGTTCCAAACAGAAGTACATCTTTAGTATTTAGTAGTGCCCATTCAATTGGATTTACTCTAAAGTTGGGTGCGGTTTCAATATAATTTAATAAGGAATCCATGGTAGTCAACATGACATTTGCGTCTTCAATTTGGTCTGTTTTTATCAGTTGAATTGAACCCGTTTCTTTAACACCAAAGTAATTATGGTTATAGGTTTCTATACTAACCGGTAGTGCTCTTTCAATAGGTGTCCATAAAAAGTTTGGCAGGTTACGGTCAGGTAATAGACTGTTTAAAACATAAAGCTTGTTTTTTGAACTATAAAATAGCTGTTTATAGGGAATACTTTTCACTTCAACCGATTCAATTTGAACTGAATTGAAGTTAGTAATCCAAACTTGGTTTGAATCAAATGCTATTTTTAGATTAGGCCATTGTCTAATAACCGAAAGGTGGTCTAAATGGGTTTTATCAATTAATAAAAAAAACTCTATACTGCCTGAAGTATCTTGTGCCATAAGGATTCAATTTCTGTCAATATATGCTGTTTATGTTCTTCATTTTTAATCCAACTGCATCTGGTTTGAACATATCTCAGTTTATCTTTAATTACATTTTGATCTTCAAAAGATAAATTCTCCATTTCCCATTTCTCCATCAAAAGGTTCACTTCTTTCATTAACTCTTCCGAATTAGGTATTTTATTGAATAATGCTTGAGGGTGCGCATTAGGCGCGTCATCTTTTTCAATAATTGAATCAATCACTCCTGTTAATATTTCAATTTGTTCTTCTGTATCCCAAATGTATTTTAATACCCATAAGTCAGATATAATGGCTTCAGTTCTATTGCACATAATAGCACTTGCTGCCAATAAATTTTGAATTTTAACGGCTCTCCTGTCAGATACTTTTATACCTGTGTTTCTTAAATTATGAATAAGGTCTACAAATTCTTTTCTGATAGGTGATAAATCTACCCCTTTGGTTTGTTGCTGTAACTCAATTATTTCTTTAGGTAAAATAGTTGGTTTAACTAGGTCTTGATTGGACTCTAGTTTTCTACCAGCAAGTAATACTTCTTCTAGCAAGTCCGGGTTAACATAATCTACCTTAATTCTAATTAAAAATCGATCTAATAACGCATTTAAAGACTCATCTTCAGGTAAAACGTTACTAGCGCCAACAAACATAAGCGCAGGTATTTTTTTTGTTTCTTTTCCTCTTCTAAATATTTTTTCATTGAGGGCCATTAATAAACTATTCAAAATAGCACTGTTGGCATTAAAAATTTCATCTAAAAAAACCATGGATGCTTCTGGTAACATTCCTTCAGTGTTGGTTGCTAATTCACCATCTTTTAATTTTCGAATATCAAAAGGACCAAATATTTCATTGGGTTCTGTAAACCGTGTCAATAAATATTCAAAATTTTGTCCATCCTTAATACATTCAGAAAGTGTTCTAATAATAGCACTTTTTGCAGTACCTGGAGGGCCTAACAAAAAGGCATTTTCTTTAGCGATTAAACTAATTCCTAAAAGGTCAATAATTTCATCTTTTCCAACAAAAGAATTCTTAATGAAATTTAATACGTTGTTTATTTTTTCAATATTACTCATGTGTTATAATTGATTTAAAGGTATTCCAATACTCCTCTTCATAAATACCAAAGTTCTCAGTAAGAAGTGCATTTAGTTGTGGGTGTTGAGCCAGTTTTTTGTTTTTATAATCTACAACTCTGTTAAGGTAAAGTTGTTGTAGGCATTGATTTGTAAATAGAATATCTAAATTAATAGGTTCCAAATCTGTGATGTATTTAATACCCGAATAATGCCACTTGTTTAATTCCGTTTCTAATACAGGAAGTAGTGGGTCTTCAGGGTCAATAAATTGAAGTTCTCTTATCATGTCAGGGATAAACCTAAAACATAAATCTACTGATAAAATTGAAGATGCGGTGACGTCAAATTCAGCAGTTGGTAATAGGCTTTTCAAATCTTTTGCGTCATCTTTTCTGTATAGTAGTAACTGTGCCGTAATGTAAACATATTCAGCAGCCCATAGAGCTGCTTCTTGATTAAAAGAGGGTACAGAAAAAGGATAGTTTGTAGACTCTTCACTAAATTTCTCTTGTAAAAGTATGTTTACTTTCACTCTTTCCTCTTCTGATATAGATAATCTGTTTTCATATAAGATAACCTCCTCATTGGTGAGTAGGGTGGTTATCATATCATAAAAGTAAGAATGTTTCATAGGATGTATTAGTCTCAAATTTAATAAATCTTTTCTTATATGTCTTAAATTGCCTGATTTTATTATTGGAGTCGGCTTAATTTTTATGCTAAAACTTGGAGAGTGAGTAAGTTTTGAAAAAAGGGGCGTTTGCCCCTTTTTGAGTTTGTAGGTTGATTTGTAGTTACTTATAGTGGTGGTGTTTTAATTACTGATTTTTCTCATTAAAATTAGTTTCATGAAAGGTATTATAAAACTTAAGTGTTTACTATATTTAGGTCGTTAATACAATTGCCCTATGATTTTAATTGCCATTTTTTTTCCTGCGCTTTCCTTTTTTTTAAGAGGAAAAATATTTGCGGCCATTATCGCTTTAATACTGCAATGTACTTTAGTTGGGTGGTTACCTGTAGCAATTTGGGCAGTAATTTCAAGGAGTAACGCACAAAACACAAAACAAATAAATAAAATCGAGCAGAGGATTATTGCTTCAAGAAATAAATATTAAAGATGAGAAAAATATTTTTTATAGTAATGTGTATCATATCTAATACCACCTTAGCGCAGCTTCAATACCCAGGTTTTGAAATTATAGGAAAAAGCTACAATATATTTGGAGAGTATGCCAATGCTAAAAGTATTGGAGATTATGATTTATTTGATTTTAGTAAAATGACATTTAAATCTGATGCATATAATCATAGTTTACCAAAACTAGTTCGAATTAAGGATGTTTCAAATCATGTAGTTCAGACTGTAGAAGGAAGTTCAAAAAAGGAGTACATAAACAGTTTATCAGAGAACACGGGGTTATCGATTGATGCATTTTTCTTTAAAGCTTCTATTGATAATCAGTTTACAAATGAAAATATAATAAGTAGTGAATATTTATATTATACATATATGGATATCAATACTAAATGGAAGATTAGTTTGGATACTAGAAATATTGATACTCTAGTCAGTTATTTAGATGCTCAGTTCAAATTAGATTTGGAATCAATGAATCCAGAGGAATTATTTGAAATATATGGTACACATTTTATAGCGAATGCATATTTAGGAGGTAGAATTGATTATGCAACAAGTACACAATTAACGTCTAATGTTTCTATTTCAGAAGTAAAGTTGGCAATAGATGCTAAGTATAAAGCAATTAATGCAGGTTATGAATTAGACGTAAATTCAAGTAATACATTAGATAAAATACAAACGAGTACAAAATTAAATGTAGTTGGAGGTAATGCAGCCTATACCAATAATATAAATGATTATGAACAGTATAAACAATGGGCGGATGGTGTCTACACAAAACCTGTGTTGTCCGGTTTTGATAAAAGAAGTTTAATACCGATATGGATTTTAACTGAAAATCTTACTCGTCAAAAAGAGTTATTAGACTATTTCAATAACACAGTACTTAAATTTTACCCTTTACCTTCATTTTTTAAAAAAGATAAAATTTTAGATAATGAAATGATTACTAAAAAATTTAATATAAATGTTATTAAGTTTGATATAATTGAAGATTGTGATGCTGGATCTTTATTGGCGGGTGATGAATCTGGTGATTTTAAATACAGAGTCAAGATTTATTCAAATGATAAGCTAATTAAAACGCTCCAAACAGAAGAAGGTAAAGTTTATAAAGTTTGGAGCGGAAATGCTTTGAGTATAAATGAGAATATTCCAATAGAAATTCCATTAAATGAAACTTCAAATATTAAGATTGATTGGAAATTAACGGAAATTGATGCTTATACTGATAATGAAAGTTTAGGAGATAATTATAAGGTACATAATTATCCATTTGCAATAAATGACTTATACAATCAAGAGAATGAAGGATTTTATTACTACCAAGTAAATTTAACCCATTCGAGTTCATGTAAAGCTAGTTTTTATTACAGTATCAGTGAAATTCATGATAATACAGCGCTTGAATTCGGTAATAATGGTTGGGCCGAATTTAAAAAAGGAAATTATGACGAATGTTTAAATTATAGTAGAGAAGCTTTAAAAGTAGATAATACGTTATGGTATATACATTTCAATGTAGCATTAGTCTATTTAATTGAAGAGAACCCAAGAGCCTTTGAAAAATACAAGTTTACAGCTTCTCATTGTACAGGAAAAACATATATTGAAGGTGCATTAAAAGATATAAACGATTACGAGAGTAAGAACGGAACTTTAAATAATTCTGAACCGATTAAAATTTGGCTAAAATCTAAGATTTAAAAATGAAAAAATATAATAAAGTAATTAGTGAATTAATAAAATTTAGAGATGAAAGAGATTGGAAACAATTTCATGATTCAAAAAATTTAGCAAGTGCTATTTCAATTGAGGCAGCAGAATTGAATGAATTATATTTATGGAAAACTGCTAAAGAATCAGAAGAAGTAGATATTAATAAAGTAAAGGAAGAGCTAGCTGATGTGTTGTCTTTTGCATTTTTATTGGCTGAGAAACATAATTTGGATCCATTTGATATTGTTTCTGATAAAATTAAATTGAATGCTGAAAAGTATCCTGTTTCTAAATCAAAAGGAACATCAAAAAAATATACTGAATTATAATGGCGAATTCTAATTTAGCAGTTAAACGATACGATTTTGATACTCAAATTTTTGATGAGTTCAATAGTTTACACTATGCTAAAGATTTATGGCCATTGGTTTATATTTTAAGCGATAGTAAATCAAAGGAGGCTTACATTGGTGAAACTACTGATGCTTATTCGAGAATGAAAAGTCATTTAAAGAATGATAAAAAGAAAAAGTTAACTGTAGTACATTTAGTAACGAGCGAAAAGTTTAACAAATCGGCTACGTTAGATATAGAAT
>Ga0209292_1003766_pt1 | contig 16489 bp, 7 predicted proteins | sample GOMGulsemesocosm_2_FD_184634 | JGI IMG/M metagenome (GOLD analysis project Ga0209292, IMG submission 184634) | Methane-oxidizing microbial communities from mesocosms in the Gulf of Mexico - GOM9C Gulf of Mexico (SPAdes) (version 2) | ecosystem: Environmental > Aquatic > Marine > Cold seeps... | reverse complement strand
TTAAAAATCGACAATGATATTGTAGCTACATATATCTTAACTATTAATAAGTAAACCAGTTTTGTAAGAATAAGTCCACTTAGTAAGAATCTTGGTTTTCAAACATGAGGAAGAAGAAGTTTTTCTTTGGGACGAGGATAATCCAACCACCACACAGCCCATTCAGCCCCTCCCTAACAGCCTTTATTCCATCTTTAATTATATTCCAAGTAATCTTATCAAAAGTCGTGCATATGTACTATTTTTGAGTAAAAAAATGGATATGCTCTATTAATTCAACATATCAGATTGTTAAGCATAATTAAAGTAAAATTAAAAGATGATTTATAAAAAATTGGTTTTATCCTTTTTTCCAAAAATATATTGGGTTTTGTTAATTATTGGAATCTTAGCTAGAACCTCAGATAACTTAATTGTGTTATCAAACGTAATCTTAAATTTAATTGCACTTTTCTTTTTTATTAGGATAGGTGTGGTTTTACATGAAATTGGACATTTAGTATGTGCAAAATTAGCTGGAGGAACACCAAAAAGAATGATTCTTGGCTATGGCCATGAAATCATTAGGTTTAATTTATTTAATATTAAAACTGTAATTAATGAATCTTTTAAAGGTGGAGCAGCAATTGCATCTTTCAAGCACACAGACTTTTTAAAATTAAGATACTTATTTTATGTTTCTGGCGGTATTATAACCAATTTCCTTTTTTTCTATTTATTTCTCCAATTATTCGGTTTAAATCTTAATCAAATATCTGCAATAAATGGTATTGATTTACCTTCAGCCTTTATTATCTCAAATGCTGTATTAGTTATAATAGGTCTAATACCAGGTTATGTATATCATCAAGGTATAAAAATGCCTAATGATGCCTTAACTTTAATAAAAATCCCATTCATGACCCCCGAAAGTCTTAAACAAAATTTAAACGTTGGAGGTTTATTTGATGCTTTAGAGTTTTTTGAAGATAAAAAATTCGACAAAGCTATTAAGATTTATGAAAGTCATTTGGATGAAGAACAAAATCAAATTTTAATAAAAGTAAATTTGAGTATTATGTACTTGAAAAAAGAGCTATACGATAAATCTATTGAATTGCTGAAAAGTTGTGAGAATAACGAACTTGATAAAACTCATAAAGCATTTGTCAGTAATTCCCTTGCTTGGTTATATCTTATAAAGAAGGATATTAAGAACGCTGATAATTATTCTAAAATAGCAGTATCCTTAAACCAAAAAGAAAAAAACTTTAAAGGTACTCGTGGTTCAGTATTAATTGAAAAAGGAGAAATTAAACAAGGAATAAAACTATTGACTGAAACAGTTGATTTCAATTTCCCAAACAATCAAACTATTGCAGCATCTATGTATTTAACTTATGCTTTCCATCTTAAGAAAGACCAAGAGAATAAAATAAAACATTTAGATTTTGTCACAGCTAACCTAAATGTTTTGGATGCGGATGAAGTCTCACTTTGGAACGATATAAAAGGAAAAATTGAAAAAAACTCATAACAACACCAATAAATAATACGGGTTTAATACTTGTTGTAAATTACATCTACCAAACACCACCACACAACACATTCAGCCCCTCCCTAACAGTCTCGTCCACCAATCAGAGCATAGTTGTCATAACCAAAAAAGGCAGCCCGATATGAGCTGCCTTTGGTTGTTGTTTAGATGAGTCATCAACTAATCTGACTCATTACCACCTTGGTTTGATAGTGTTTATTCCTAGTACTGATGATGTATTATCTTTTTGTGTGGGTGGTGTATATAAAATCTGTGATATTAAAGATTTTCTTTTCCCACTTTTTTTCCAGCTTTTATTTCATAACTAGTATAAAAACTAAAAAAAACTATTTTTTCAATATCTATTTTTTTTCTTTCATCTAGAATAAAATCAGTATTTATTACTTTAATATGCAACTCACTATTTTCTATTTTTTCAAAAACCCCTACATAATATGAATTAATCTTCTTTTCTAAAGAAACAGCAAGAATTTTAAAACTTGAAAAAAGATGAAGACATGAATAAAAAGTTTCAGTATCATTTACTTCAGGAAGAATATTAAGGTAATCTTCCAAATTATCTTTTTCCATAAATAAGTCTTTTTTTACATATACAGAATAAGAATCTACATCTTCATTTCTAAAAACACTAAAACCATCAAACACCCCTTTATCTAGATTGTAATTAACTATTAACCAAAAAGAGTTTGTTGCCTTAATACAAACTCCTGAGTAAAAAACAGTTTCATTAAAAAGACTAATTTCAATTACTCTTTTTTTATCTATAACTTTATTCAAATCCATATTAATTACCGTATTTATTAGGGTTAACTTTCTTCTTATACTTCTTGTTACTTTTACCTTTTTTATTATTTCTCTTGTTCCCAGTATTTCCTCCACTTCTAGGGTCTGTATGTCTTTGTTTTGTGGATTTAGAAGAACTACTACTATGTTGAACGTTACTTTGCCTATCTTCTTGTTCTTGAACTTTTTCGGATTCTGTTTTTGCAAATTCTAAATTAAAATAACCATCTACTTCAGCTGGAGTTATTAAATTCTTTAAAGCATTATAAAGCATACCTGCCGCTAATAAATCGGCTGGACCTATCAATGGGCTATCTCCTTGTGAGGTAACTACTGCAGCTGTAGCTGCTGTAGAAAATTCTTGACCCTTACTTGGGGCCATATCTTTTGTCATATCTCCTTGAGATGATTCAATAGCTATTACTGTATCATTTTCACCTATTTCATCTTGACTAGAACTACTGATTGTTCCGTCTTCATTAAAACTTTTAACACTTTGGTTTTGGTCAATACCAACAAATGATTCAGCAATATATTCTCCGTCTATACCCGCATCATCTAAATCTTGTTGACTAGTTATATTTTCATCATAAACAATATTTCCATCACCGTTTTCATACCAGTCAGTTGCTTGCATTCCATCTGGGTCAATATAAAAAATTGGATTGTTTAAAGCATACGCATAAGGAGAGAATCTTCTAGATGTTTCCGATAATGGGTCAACGTTCATCCATCTACCCAAAGAAGCATCATAATTCCTAGCACCATAATCATGCCAGTTCAATCCTAGTTCTTCATTAAACTCCATCCCATTATAATCGAACTTATGGTCACGTCCAGTAATTACATTATTATACCCTTTATGTTTCAGTCCAAAAGGATAGTAGTTACTTTCTTCTCTAATCTCATTTCTATAATCATAATCACCATCAATATCTGTGTTTCCTCTTAAAATAGCTATATGACCATCTCTGTTGTCATCTGCGTAAGATAAACGGATATTCCCTAAATGGTCTTTATATTGGTATACATGTGTAAAGCTAGTAGTAATTATTGGCTTTTTACCTCCAGTTGAATTAGTATTCTTCTCAATATACCCTTCTGGGTGGTTAAAGAATTCTAGGGTAGTACTTGATTGACCTGAACCTTGGGTATAAACAAAGTTGCCAGCATAAAAAGTAGTTCTTCCACTAGATAAGTTCGCTTCTTTAGAATACTTTTTAAGTTTTACACCTGTAGCATCATACACATATTCTATTATACCTGCGCCAGAAATATTTGGGTTATTGTTTTCAAACGTAACTGTTACAGGTAAGTTTAAATGATTATAAGTAATATCAGTGATTTTTTTATTATTATCCACTGTCATATTACCATTATCGTCATAAGCATAATCATCTCCAACTGTATTTCCATCTTTAAACCCTTCATGAATTGAAAAATCAACAACTGATTTCAATTGATTTGAATTTGGAAAATAATTATAAGTCAAATAATCAATAGGCGCAGTTGAAGTACTTACTAAACCATTTCTATTTAGAGTTTTGATATTTCCATTTTTATCATAACTAATCCCGCTTAAACCATAACGATTATTAGCAGTTACATCTGCATCTTCGTTATAGACTCCTTTTTTTATTCTATTTAAAGCATCATATTCATATGAATAATAACGCTTATTATTATCACTAACACTCTTCCATTGGGTCTCTGCAATATTTCCATTAAATAATTCAGTACTATTGCTTAGGTCTTTAGTATTATAATTTAACCTAAAGGCAAACAAATCAGTATTAATTCCTAGCCCTAAATTATCTATATCATTAATATCTTTTAACCAACCTCTTATGTTGTAGTTATAATCTACTGTTTGTAAAGCTTGTCCTTCAATAATGTTTATATCAGCTAAGTATAAATCTTTAATATAACTTCCTAAAGCACCTAAACAACCATCTACAATTAAATCATTTGGTGTAACATTAGGTGTAAAATCAAATTCTACTCCATTCTTTTGATAACTAATAGTTGTACCAATACGTTCTACTCTAAAGGTATCACCAGCTTCAAAATAAACAGCTGGAATCAATATTTTTATATCACCCTCTTCATATATACTAATCGCTTTAGTAGTTCCATATCCTGTATAAATAGCATAATCGATTTTATCATACGCATTACTTAATGTTCCTGTAGGGTCAGACAAACCTATCATGTTAATCTTGTCAGTTGCTGTAACAGTGTATTCAACAAAACCGTCACCTGTTATCTTGTCAACAGATTCTATATTACCTGTCCATGAAGCATCAGTAACTTTTGTTAAGTATTCTCCTTCTTTGAACACATTAACTAAATTCGCTAAGTTCTCGGATGTAGTATGATTTTGAACTCCTGTTTTCTTTGCTTTTAGCTGTCCTAAAGCATCGTATTCATTTGCTACTATCGTAGTATAACTCCCTCCATTTATAGATTGTTTTTGTGCTAACAATCTGTTTTGATGGTCGTACGCAAAAACATCTTCGGTAAGTATTGTTGTTTGCCCAGTTTTAGTATGAATAGCCTTGGAATATTTAACATTTCCAATAAAATCATAAACAGAACTAACTGCATCTGAAGTTTGCAAATATGGATTGTCAGAAGCTACGTAGATTGGTCTTGCTTTTTCATCATAATGTGTAGCTGTTGTAATCCAATCATTAGTATCCAACACACGTACTTTACTCCCTGTAGCCAATCCTTTGTTATTCGCTGTAATTGGAGTGCTCTCTACAGTATAATATACCATAACATTACTAATTGCCCCTCCATTATAAAGAAAAGAACTATCACCTACTAATGTTGACGTATCTGTAATAGTCAAAGCATAAAATACCTCTCCATTTTTTTTATACAACATTTGATTTTCACTACGTTCTACACTAAATATATCCCCAACCTGATAAAAATTTGGGGGAGTAAAATATTTAGCAATACCATTTTCGTAACAACCTACTTTATTATCTATAAAATAACCAGTGTAAATAGCATAGCCCATGGTATTATAATGATTGTCAGGGGTATTGTTTACATCTGTTAAACCTACCATAATTGGACTTGTATTACTATCATGAATTACGGTATATGAAATCCCACCATCTCCTGTAATAGTTGCTTCTGTGTCAAAACTAGCATTCCACCCATAGATTCCTGTTTTATAAATAATACCATTATTTTCTTCTACACCATTTTGTGGGTCATTAACAATTTTTGAAGAACCATCTAAAGATAACGTTGTATCGAATTTATAATCATCATAATAATTAATAGTTAACAATTCTAGGTTATTACCATCAAAAGGAAATGTTCTTTGGTAAGTATACAATAAAACCGTTCCTCCAATAGTATTACCAGCCCAAGGATTTTCAGAAGTTATATGCTTTATTTCACCTGGTTGTCCAACAAATGCTGTAGCCTGTGTTTGTAAATCAACTCTTGTAGCATTTATGTTGTAAAACCCTGTATATACGACTCTTCCAAAACCATCATATTTTGTAAACAACCATTTGTTTAGAGCTTTTAAATTCTGGTCTTGAGTAAGTATAGGTCTATCTAGGTTATCATAAATAATATACTCCTTACCTTTACCAGGTATCTTCTTTTCTATTAAACGGTTTCTGTTATCATATTTATACTGATAACCTAAATTATCTAATACTAGAGTATTAATAGTACTCCCTGTAAGAATAGAGTCTGAAGCTTCAGGAGATAATACATATGTAAGATTCCCAAATTCATCATATATATATTGAGTGTTTAATTCCACATCTATAGTTCCAAGACTATCTTTTACATAGGTACGTTTTAAAATAACACGCCCTTGTTTATCTTTAAACTCTTCAGTGGTTCGAGATTTTCCATCTGCAATAGTCCAATTCTCATCTTTAGTAATGGTTTTGTATAACTCAGCAGCAGCATAATAGTTGTTATATACCAATTGAGGCTCCATATATTCATTACCAACAAAGGTTGCCTTAAAGTATTTAACTGAATCATTATCTGTATTTGCCTGATAATCGAATTTTATAGTATGTCCTGAAGTTAAACTCCAATCTTTCCCTGGAGCTGCTTGTTGCATCACTCTATTTAAAGGTGAAGCTTCATATTCTACTTCGCTAAATGGATTAAGCAATAACGCATCTAAATCATCAGCATAATTAGCCTCGTAATAAGCATCCGTCTCTGCAGAAGTGCCAGTCCTATAATCTAGTGGAATGGCTCCAGTTACAGCATATGGCAAATGTGTTTTGGCTTGCCTTCCTAGGGCATCATATTCAACATGACTAATTATATCTTGACCATTACCACCTGCTTTATATGCATTGGTCTGTATTGGTCTACCTAACCCATCATAATAGGTAACCTGTTCTATTTTGTCTGCTGCTAAAGCCTCTATAGTATCTTGAATGGCTTTTTTATAGGTAGTTGACTTAACAAAATTCTGGTCTGTGCTTTGTCCTAATACTAAAATAGGAAGCAACAATGCTAGTGTATATAATAACTTTTTCATCTTCCTAGTTAGTTTTGAGTTCTGTAATTGTATTGATTTTTACTTAAAATATTTCCATTAGCATCTTTTACGTATTTGAGTCTATTAAACTCGTCATAAACATAAGTAGTAGTGTATCCACGAGGGTCTGTTGACCCCGTCATTCCAACAAGTAACTTATAAGTATATGTACTTACCATAGCTTTAGATAAACTAGTTCGTAAGCTATTAACTTGAGTGATATTAGACTCATCATAGACTAATAAATCTATAACAGATATTCCTAAAGCAGCAGCAATTTCAGTGTAACTAGCGTTTTCAATCTTAGCAATAGGTTTCGTTTGATTATGCCCCCAGATATATGATATTAATGTTCCATCTTTTTTAGACACTTCTAATGGGTTACCATAATTATCATACTTGTGATAAGTCAATCTGTCTTCAAGATTAGATAATGGGGCTGCAGGAGGTGTTATTTCTCCTTTTGATAACTGAACAATTTCTGGCAACACTAAATTAGAGCTAAATTCTTTGTACATATTTCTAGTAGAATTAACTCTTTTTCCATTCTTATATGTTTCAGTCCCTATAACTTCATTAATATTATTTAAGCCTGTTAAAAGATTGGAATTAGCAGAACCACTATAACTACTGGAAGATGTAGGATAGAAGTATTTAGACTCAATATGAGTCTCAACACCACCTTCATTATAAAACATGTCTTGCTTGTTTACTTGAAAATTTACATCATCATACTCAAATATTTTTCTTGAGCTAACTTCTGAAGGTACCCCATTATCATAATAATATTCCTTTGTATTTGTTTCATTTAGCTTTGCCCATCCTGAATACAAATCATTACTTTTTATAATAGTTAAAGCATAAGGTCCGCCCGCATAATTAGTTATGCAATCTTGACCACAACTTAAGAGTCTATAATTGGGTGTTGAATTTTTATGATTGTCATAAAATTCATAGAACACTTTCCATTCACTATCATCTTTATAACCTCTGGAATAATTATTTGCAACAAAATCTTCTTCAAAGCTGTATGAATTTGAAGTCTTATTAACTAGTAAATCTGCATTATTATAAATTTCATTATTAAGCAATAACCCTCTTTTATAATCAATGTTTTTTTGAGGAGCATATGGATATTTAAAAACACTAACGTCGTTAAAATAATCTTGAGGAGATGTATATTCAAAAGTGCTATATCCATTATCCTCTTTTAATACACGAACTTTTTTATACCCAACGTAATTACCCTTTGTATTTTGTATATTTAAAGTTTTAGATGTTACTAAGAATTTTAAAATATAAACTTGAGGAATAGTTCCGCAATCATTTTCTGAACTAAAAAGCCATCTTCTATTTAAATCATTATATCTTTCGACTAACCCTAATAAATTACCATCGATTGCTCCATAAGAAAGGTTAGAACTATTCATAGTTTTTGGCTCCTCGTAATCATAGGTAGTTTTTATTGCAGGGCTTACAGAATCTGGATTTTCTTTAAAAAGAGTTTCTTTAATTCTTACTCCTCCACCATAAACATATCTTAAAATATTTGTGTTATACGTTTTATAACCAATACATAGGTTAGCTAAAAGAGTTGAGTGCATATCAAAATAATTTAGACGTACTTCATAAATACCTGGCTCTAAAGTAAACCACACTTCATCTTTACTTAAAACTATAGTGTTTTCATAATTATTTGGACCAGTTATTTTGATAGGTGTATTATCAATAATACTTTGTGGAGTTGCTGAATTACCATTATGTAGCGTTACACTTGTAGATATTTTTTTGTATCTGACTTCTTGTTTATGAGTAATTGAAAATTTATATTTCTTTAAGCTTCCTTGCAAAGCATTGTCTGTATCACTATTAAAATTCATAGATAAATTAGTAGCAACCCAATTATCTGGGTTCATTTCTCGGTACTCATCGTCAGTTAAAGTAGTACCACCGTGATATGATATTGTATTATTTTCAAAAACAAATTCTTTTACACCTCCTGTTGGGTAAACAATGTTTTTCAACAACCCTTTTTGTATTGCATTTTTATCAGGTTTAGTTAAGCCACAAACCAACGGATTAAATTTTAAATTGTAGCCCCAATCATCTCTTGCCCCATCAAAAAAACTTAATTCTTCCTTATCATTATATTCTAATGCAAATTGATTCGTTTTGCTATTTGCTTTTTCTTCTACCGTTTTTAGCCATAAACGCTTTTTTTCACTGCTTACAGGAACAATTTCTTGAGTTGTTTCATAATCTAATTTATAAGATTTATTTTCTTGACCAGATGGGTTTTTAATAGAAATAGTTTCTAAAACTACCCCCTTTGTTTCAGGGTGAAGGTCAGTCATAGAAGTAAAATCAATACTAGTATTGTCTTGAAAAATTATTTTTGATAGTTTTTGTGATTCTCCCCTCATTATATTGTATGTGTATTCCTTTTTTGGAGGTATAACACTAACATTATATGAATTTAGAATCATATCAGACCAGATAATTGGGGTGTCAATAATTTCCCTATGGACTCTTGAAATTGAACTTATGTATTCAGAATCATGTGTAGTATATTCAAATGAAACTAATTCTTGCTCGTTACTCGTTTCTACTTTTGATAAATGCCAAGCACTTACATTCTTAATAATTTTATTACCAAGAATTTCTCCCATAGCGTCACCAAATTTGACAGTACCTGTAACATTTTCTGCTTCTGAGTTTTCTTTTACATCAAAAGTATACCGATTTCCTTTTGTATCGGTAACATTAAACTTATTGATGTGATATGTAGTAACATCATAATCTAACTCTATTTTAATATTACTACTCTTTGTAAGTAATTTAGGTTTTAAGACACCATTCTCTAATATGATTATAAATCTACCTGATTTTCCTAAAAAACTATATTGATACAGGTCTAGTTCACTATCAAAATTATCCGATATAGTCCCGCCAACGTTCCATAAAAACTCTTGAGATTCTTCAAAATTTAAATTTTGATAATTCCAAAAATCAGGATTATGCAAAACCCCCGTATCCGTTAGATTTCCTGATACACCTTTTTGTAACTCATCCGCAATTCCTCTAACCGTTCTGGAAATCATCCCTCCACACTCTAAATTCCATCCAGTTCCTACCCAACCTGAACGTTCATTTACTCTAACTCCCATAGTTGAATAACGTAACTTTAAATCAAGACTAAGGTTTTTTCCTATTGCTTTATTAAATAGTGGAATATTAATATCAGGTTGCCCTGAATAATAATCAACTGGGACTTCTTCAAAATGCATTAACCCAGCAACCGTTGGTGATGGCGAAATTATTTGTGGCAACTCATTATTCTGAGTAGCTTGTTCAGGAGCCTGAGCAAAGGAACTGATAGTATTAATTAATAACACTAATAGAAATAGTTTTTTCATGAATTCTGTAAGTTAAGTTTAGGTTTTTAATAGTACAAAACTAGAAAACTAAGTACTGATATCCTATCACTATTAATGGTTATTTTTACCCCCCCCTATAACTAGTGATATAGAGTTGATAGGGGGTAAATAAATGTATATTTAAACGTATTCGTTCAAAAAGTCTTTGTGACATAAAGTAGGACAGTAGTTGTAATGCAACATTTAAGCTTATGTAAGTCTAGGTGTGTCAGAAGAATGATTCTGGTAAACAATTGGTTACTAATAATAAAAAAAAGATTGTTGTTTACCTAGTTAATTATTTACAATTATATTTTTGATGGTTTTATGAAGGAGGAACATGAATCTAATTTAAAGATTTTTAAAACAAAGATTGTTGCTCACATCTTTGTTCGTGTTCTAATAGCCACTTTTTTCGCCATATTCCACCAGCATATCCTGTAAGAAAATCGTCAGAACCTACCACTCTATGAAATGGGAGCACAATCCAAAAAGGGGTTTTACCATTTGTAGTTACTACTGCTCTAATGGCTTTATTACCCCTTTATGTTTCAGTTCAAACGGATAATACTCATTATAGATAAGAACATCTGGTGAATATTTTAAAACATTATATAAATATAACCTCAAACCTTGTAACCAAACGTTAACATTACACACACATAATTATATTAATCTACTAAAGCAGATTCTTTTAATTTCTTAAAATTCTCAATCCCCCAATCATCTAAATCAATAGATGTAAAATCATAGTTATCTGGTAATGTATTAAGACCAAACATTTTAGGATTACGAGTTACGCGTTTGTCAATTAGTAGATATCTATTAATACCGTCAATATTAAATACTTTTAAGCAAGTATATCTAACTGAGTGATGTAGTATTTCAATTTTAGATATAAATATGGCTAAGTACTTCTTTATAGTCTTTCTGTCTCTTCCAGCTGTAACAATACCAGACCAAATAGAATCAATGTCATTAGATTTAACATTTATCGCACTTATGCTATTGTTGATAGTTACAATTTCATTATTCAAGCTATCAATTTCAGTTGAAAGCCTATTAACTTTCTTGGTGTGAATATCAATTAAAGATGATATTGCACTATTACCACCATTTAATTTAGATAGAATCTGAGTAGATATATTTAGCTCAGCTTCTAGTAATAAATTTCGTTTCATTAAGTTGGTCCGCTGGAATTCTAACTCGATTAACTCTAAAGATGGTGTGTCACCTTGAATACTTTTACCTAATACAATATCATTATTCTTTAGATAACTCCATAACGCACTATCAATTAACGTCATCGGGTAACTCTTGGAATACAAAGAACACCTAACAGTATCAGCACGACTGGTACAACGATAACTACTTTTGTCATAACCATTTTTACTTCTGTTATTACCACCAAGTGTGCGATTACAGGCTGGACATTTAATTATTTTACTAAGTAAAATTACTCTTGTGCTTGTTCGAGTTGTAACAACTCTTGAATTGGATAATTTAGCTTGAACATCATTATATAGTTGCTTGCTAATAATCTTATCATAAATTAGTTCATTACTTGTTGTGATATATTCTGGTTCACCAGCCAATAGACCAAACATCTTATTCTTACGCTTGTTATTTGTAACCTTAGAGCCAGTATAGGCTTCTTCTTTTAATAGCTTGTTTACATTTCTTTTGCTATGGGTGTACTTGGGATATCCCAACTTAATACAGTGTAGTGATATTATTCGTATTGATGGATTTAAGTCAGTTCCCAAACCATTTAAATACCAGTTAAAGATGTTAACTACCACTATTGATGTATTAGTATCTTCAACAATATTATTCTTTTTATTAGTCATTTTCTCTAGCTTATATCCAAACAATATTTTACCACCAAATGAATAACCCAATGCCATTAACTCTCGCTTACGTCTTGCAAATCTTTCCATTTTTGTTTTCATTTCCCTTGCTGAAAAGTTGGCATATAAAGAAAATATTAGAGTGTCATTTAACTTGCCGTCTGAATTGAACAACTGCCAATTATCATCTTTAATGATTAATTGTACATTATTTTTTTCATGCCAATCACGGATTTGATGCAAGATACTTTCACGACGACCATATCTGGATAGTTCAGTAATGATAACAGTAGAATATTCTGGGTTGGATTCAACAAAAGATTTCATATCATTAACACCTTGCTTATGCTGAATATCAGAAAACCCAGTTTCAGTCGTGTCAATTATCTTATATTTGTTATAACCTCTATCTTTAGCGAATGCTTTAAGGTCTTTTTTTTGAGATTTATAATCCTGAGCATCAGTGGAAACCCTTACTAATAGGACTGCGTATTTGTTATCCATATCAACAAATATATAACAAATATTCTAGGAGGTATTAGTTTACGTCATTACTATAATGTTATGTCCTCCTGCAGCAGCAATTTCCATACATCTTTTTATTGACTCCTGTCCTTTAACATCAGAAAAATCAAACTCTGGAAAATCTATATTTTTATAAAACTCCTCTCTGGTATCTACTATAGTTTCCTTCAAAGGTATTTCTTTATCAAAAAACTCAATTACTTCTAAAATATTTTCTACTCCAAATACTTTCAAACCATCAACAATAGCAGCTTCTTTAGCATTTTGAACTGGCAGAACAAAGCCTTTAAAACCCTCTTCTCTCGCCTTTATTGCAATTGGTAAAGCTCCTTTTATCGGCTGTAAACTACCATCTAAAGAAAGCTCCCCCATGATTAGATAATCTCCTATGCTTTCTGATTTAATTTGTCCTGAAGCAGCTAATACCCCCATAGCAATAGGTAAATCATAAGCACTCCCTTCTTTTCGTAAATCGGCAGGAGCCATATTAATAGTGATTCTTTTTCCGGGGATTTTAAACTGATTGTTTTGTAGTGCCGCTGCTATGCGATAGTTACTCTCTTTAACTGCATTATCAGGTAATCCTACCAAATGATATCCTATTCCTTTAACTATATTAACCTCTATAGTTATTGTTGTTGCTTCAACTCCAAAAAATGCACTTCCATAAACTTTTACAAGCATAAATAAATGGTTTTAATGTTTTTTTGGGCCTCACTAAGTTACATTTTTTTTAATAAAACACACTTGCATAAATATATTTGATGAATAATAATTAAAAAAAATACTTACGACGTCTTTTTCTAAAGGAAACAAGTATTATGATTGAACTTAACACAACTAATAGTACAATAGGAAGCGTCCAATTAAAATCACTTTCAATTGCAATTACAGTAGCATCACCAATCAATACAAATGAGCTCCAATAAAACGGCGAGGCCATTGAACCTTCATGAGTAGACAAATATGCTAATTTAGACTGGTGCAATGCATTAGATTTTGTTTGTCCCTTTTTTATATTAGTGTAAAAAGAATGCATTAATTCCTGAGTAGTTTTGTCATTAATATTCCATAACGTAGAAATCACACTGTTGGTTCCTGAAAAGAAAAAACCTCTTGCCAAACTCATCACCCCTTCTCCTGTTTTTAATTCACCTTGTGAGGTTTTACATGCACTAAGCACTACTAAATCGGCTTGATTATGTGTCCCATAAATTTCATTTAAGTTAACTTTTTCGTCATTGAAAGCCAACCAAGGTTTTTCTGTATTACTTGAGCCTGAGTGTGTAGCTAGGTGAACTATTTTAAAGTTTTCAAAATTTGATTTAAAATTTTCCTTCGTAGCATTTTCTCCTGTAAAAACGGTATCTGAAAATATTGAGTTTATACTTGATACTTCATTAATTGAGTTAGACAACACTGCTAATGATTTATCTTTAAAAGTTTGCGGCGCAAAGCCTAAAAAAGTATGCTCTGGGTTACGTTTCTTTTTAGCATTAGACAACAAGTATGAAAACGAATACACATAACTTATTTCATTTGTTTTAATAAAGTACGACGAACTATCCTTAGCGTTACTTAGTAACGCTTCAAACGGAATATTTTGTAAGTTTCCATCTGCTGAAATAATAAGTTTTTTTCCTTTTATTTTAGCATAAACATCATCAGGAACCAAGCGTTTAAAAATAGTACTTGCGTTTTTAACAAACACTTCAATATTTTTATTTGTATTAAACGGTTGCTGTAATTGATATATTAAACTATCAACTTCTTTTTCCAATGACGTCACATCAAGTATAGGATATATATAAGATTTATCTTTTGTTACTACTAAGCCATAGCCCTTATTCTCATGTATTATAAACTGCATACTTGCTGTAGTTTCATCAATAAATTGGTTACTATGCTCTTGTTTTTTCAAAACAGGAAGTGTTTTTCTCAATTTTGAATAGGCTGGGTAGTTGGTTGACAAAGAATCTTTAAACTGCTCGTATTTTCTTTTTATTTCAAATAATTCATCATTATTTTTCGTCCCCTTTTCTTCTATTTCAATGACTTGTTGCTTGAATAAAAAATCTCGTTCTATAAGCTGTTTGGGTAAATTACTTACTACTTTTGCTTGCTGATCACTTAGTTCCTCTAATAATAATAGGGCTTTGTTCTTTTCCATAAAAAAATAAGCCTTATCAGTATCGTCTAATAAATAACAGACTTCTACAGCTTGAGCATATAGGGCAGCCCCTTTTTGTCTCCAGTACATTTTAGACACTTTTTCACTAGTATCAAAACGTATGATATCAATTAATTTATCTGCCAGTTCTAAATCAACTAAAGCTTTTTGTAAATGATCATTTTTCTTCTCTAAATCATAACGCTCATACCAAAATTTTGCTTTATCTAAAACGGACTCAAACAAGCTTAATTTATACGGAACTGTAGATATTTCCTTTATTGTTGGGTTATTATAATGTTTTTTTTCTAGGCCATAAACCCATAATTGTATGGCTTTTTGATAACATAGTTCAGCCTTATCGAATTCTTTCAATTGCTGATGATATTTACCATAGTTATTAAATAAACCGGCTTGTAATATTCTATCTTCTTTAATATAATCAGAACTTAATTGAAATGCATCATTAGCCATATTCAAAGAAGAATCTTTCAAATATAAAATACCAATACTATTATATATTCTAGCTATTTCAGCTGAATCTTGTAATTCCCTATTAAATCCTAAGGCTTTCTTATAATAAAGCAAAGCCTTTTCTTTTTCCTCTTTTTCTCTATATGCTATTCCCAATTGCATATTAATTATCGCATTATCACTCTTATCAATACTCGTGAAGGACTTTAATGAGTCAATCTTAAATAAATAGTTAATTATTACATCATTATTTTTAGGCTCCATAGCTGAATAAACAGAAGCTATACGCATATAGTTTTTATATAAATTTCGATAATCATTTTTATAAATATAATAATCTTCTGTTTTATTAAAATAAGATATACTTTTTTCATAATCTCCTATTCTATAATACAACGTTATCAATTCAGAAAATGCTTTCATTCGCAAACGATCCTCCTTAGGTAATTCAGTTAATTCTTTAAAGACCTCAATAGTTTCAATATAATCTCTTTCTCGATACATATAAAGCCCCAAATTAAAAAGGCTTTTTTTCAACGATACAACATCTTTATTTTGGTTCTTCTTTCGAATCTTTATAGCTTTTTTTATATAAACTATACTCAAATCACTTTTTTTACTTTTAGATAAATAACGAGCATAAATATGATAGAGGTAAGATAACTTCTCTTCTGAATAATTATTCAATTTAGTTATTGAATCTATAAAGTGTTCCTTTTTTGAAAATGACAATTCTGAATTCAATACGGAATCAAAATCTTCATTTTCAAGAGTTTGTGCCCCCCCTTCAAATGATATTAATAGAAACAGTATTAACAAAATTCTCTTGTAAAATAAAAACATTATGATATGTAAGTTGATAGTTTATTACCAAAAATAGGTTTTATTCCTTATAAATACGACAACTGAAGCTCTGTTTTATTAATTAAAATACCTTAAGTCATAAATATGTTTTATTACAAATTATAGTTGTACATTTTTACAACATTTCCTTTTTCTCTTCATCTCCCTTTGTGTCAGTTACAACATCTCCTTCTTTCTCTTCATCTCCCTTTGTATCAGTTACAACATCCCCTTCTCTCTCTTCATCTCCCTTTGTATCAGTTACAACATCCCCTTCTCTCTCTTCATCTCCCTTTGTATCAGTTACAACATCCCCTTCTCTCTCTTCATCTCCCTTTGTATCAGTTA
>Ga0209292_1003761_pt1 | contig 16509 bp, 14 predicted proteins | sample GOMGulsemesocosm_2_FD_184634 | JGI IMG/M metagenome (GOLD analysis project Ga0209292, IMG submission 184634) | Methane-oxidizing microbial communities from mesocosms in the Gulf of Mexico - GOM9C Gulf of Mexico (SPAdes) (version 2) | ecosystem: Environmental > Aquatic > Marine > Cold seeps... | reverse complement strand
TACCTAATTGCCCCGCCACATCCATGGCCGTGACAACGTATTGGTGGGCAGTACCCGCATCGGCACTGATGGTAATGCTCAATGTTGAGACAGCGACATCTTGCTTGATTATCCAATCATTAAGCGCCTGCTTTAAACTAGCGGCACTGCTGTTGTGCAGAGCCTTAGCAGCAATTTTAAACGTGCCGTTGACATCGATGACTAGCTGTAAATGCCGGTTTGGCGCAGGCGTTTGCTTTGATAACTCGGCTTCAGGCAAGTTGATGCCAAGGTGGGAGTTTTTAGTAAAAGTGGTCGACACCATAAAAAATATTAGCAATAAAAACACCACATCAATCAGCGGCGTCATATTTACATCAGTATCTAGGCGCGATTTTCTTTGAAACTTCACCGTTTAACTCCAGCTACCCTAGACATGCGGTTCACCGTGCATAGTATCGACCAAGGTCACCGCCTCTTGCTCCATCTCCAACACTAGTGAGTCTACTTTGCGATGAAAGTAGCGGTGAAAAATCATCGTCGGGATAGCCACAAACATGCCTGCCGCGGTGGTGATCAACGCTTCAGAAATACCCCCAGCTAATACCGCGGTATTTCCGGTGCCCTCGAGCATAATTGCACTAAATACTTTGATCATGCCTATCACTGTCCCCAGCAAACCTAACAGTGGGCTGATGGCTGCAATGGTTCCCAGTGCCGTCAAATTTCGCTCAAGCTCATGTACCACAGTACTGGCTGATTCTTGGATAGCTTCTTGCATTCGCGCGCGGGAGAGAGCGGCACTATTTAATCCGGCAATAATAATGGCACCTAAGGCACTTTGCTCAGCTATTTCACGCTTTCTCTCATCGCTCATTTGATCGCTGTTAATCCACAGCCAAATGCTGGGCATAAGATCTTTGGGGGTGACATTTTTACGCTGCAAGCTAATCGCCCGCTCTAGACTAATCGCCAGTGACAAGACTGAACAGATCAGGATCGGCACCATTAACCAGCCACCCGAGATAAGAATTTCTAACACTGCGCTACTCCTAGCTAAATCATCGCATTTTACGGCTTTGAGTATAATCACTTTTGTCGCTGATGGCTTCTATAAAATCCTGTTTTATAGAGGGTTAAATATTCCATCATTACCACCAATAACGTTGATAAAGTTTTTTGTGAGATTGAATTTCACAGCCCTTTGCACCGGCGATAACATCAATACTTCCCAGTTCATCCGTTCTATAAATAGCTACACCTTGATCCTGCAATCGCTCGATCACTTTTGCATGAGGGTGCCCATAGCGGTTGCGATAACCATTGCTGATCAGTGCGTGACTGACTTTTTCGCGGGCCAAAAACTCCTTGGTACTCGAAGTATTACTACCGTGATGCCCGACGACTAATAACTTTTGCGGCGCGTCTATGACGGCTCTCAAAAGTGACCGTTCTAGTTTTTTCTCTGCATCCGCCATTATCAGTACACTGCATTGGGAATCCCCAATTTGTAGCACACATGATTGATTATTAGCCTTGCTAAAAGTCCCCTGCCGAGGATGCCGATAGTGAAAAGTCACTCCGTCCCAAAGCCACTGCTTGTCACTAACACAGCCATCGCTATGTCCACCCAGTGGCATCCCCATATCGATCTGATCAATAGACAAAGTTTGCTGTGCGGCAACGAGCCCCCCACTGTGATCGTTATCCGCATGCGAGATCACCAACAAATCGAGATAATCAATTCTGCGTTGCGCTAAAAGCGGCTTCACCACCGTGTTAAAATAATTAAAACCACTGTCAAAAGCAGCGCCAGTATCAAACAACAGCGCACGCTGAGCGGTTTGCACTAACACCGACAGCCCCTGACCCACATTGATTAAGGTCAATCTAAAAGACACTCCTTGTTGCACACTTTCTCTAGGAGGGGCAAACAATAGCAGCCAACTGAGCAGTCCCACAGCTTTTATCTTTTTAGGTAAAGGCAATAGCAAACACAGGCATCCAAGAGCAATCACAATCACAGATGTGTCTGAAAGCGTGCCAATATTGAGCAATACAAACTCTTCATACTCTGCAATTTTTGCCAGTGCCAACCAGAAATAATCCAGTGCTTTGGCTATCGTTGCAACAGGCAAAAACCAGCCTAAAGAGTACATAAACAGAGCGGGCAATAACGCAAACAACACCACAGAGATAAAGCTAATCGCAAAAATATTGACCAGTGGCGAGATCAAAGAGACTTGGCCAAAAAACAACAGTAATAGCGGAAACAACGCCAGCCAAACCCCCCACTGACTTTTTATGATTAACGGCACAATGGAGCTGGATGACCTGAAACCTTGTAAGCTAATTAAACCAGCCACCGCCAGAAAAGAGAGCCACAAACCAGGTTGCATCACGCTCAAGGGTTGCCAACTAATGATGATAATCAACGCCCACCACCAGCGCTGCCACAAACTGGGCTTGATACTTAAAAACTGCCCACCAATCATCACCAACGCCATCAGCCAAGCGCGCTGGGTCGATAAACTAGCCCCTGCTAACAACAGGTAGACAAAACTGAGCGATAGCGCCCCCACTGCCGGTAAATAAATGAGTTTTTCACTGCTGATAAGTGCCCCTATAATGGCGCGCAGGACAAAACAAAGCCACCAGCCAATGGCGATCATAATGCCGATATGCAAGCCGCTAACTACCAATAAGTGCACGGTGCCTGTCGCGCGCAATTGTTGCCATTGGCGCTCGCCAATCGCGGATTTATCACCGATGATTAACGCCTGGAGGCTCATTTTTGCCACATCGGAAATATTCAGCGCTCTTATATCACGCTGTACGCGCTGGCGAATCCCCGCTACCAACGAAAAATCAGGTTCTATGATGGTTATTTCACGCACATAACCACTGGCATTAATACCTTTATTAATCGCCCATAACTTGGCGTCAAATGCGCCTAGGCTGTACTGCGGGCGCACCGCTTTCAGTCTTGCTACTAACTCTAACCTATCACCCGCCTGTAACTCCACCTCTGCGCGATAGTGACTGAGGGTCACTTTAGATAAATCAAGTGCAACTTGCTGGCACTGTGCAGTGTCTATTTTGAAATCAAATCGAGAAAAATTAGGCGCTATTTTAGGCAGGCCAGTCACTACTCCACTCAACTGACAATCTCTAGCATACAATTGATCATTAAATTGCGCTTTAAGCAGGAAATGACCGTGAAAAGCAGCCAGCGCAAAAGACAATATAAATACACATAGCGCTTTAACCCCCGCGACCCAGCTTTTATAAATACCTTTACTGTGTTTATTAAATACACTGAAAAACACTAGCAGTGAAAGCAGCGCCATGATTTGTATAAAAAAAACACTTGGCAGCTGGGTTAAAAAAGCAACCGCGATCACACCTGCCAAATAACTCGCAGCGATAACCGGCATACTCCTCCTTTCTAGCCTCTCATCAGTTGCACCAAAAACCGCTAAATTAGCTTAGTGCACAGTCAGTTAAGTTCATTTCTAAAAGCGCCGTATTATCGGTAACAGCACTCATATTTCACTGGCTAAAATGTAGCTCATGTGCATAATATAAGACAATCGTATTATGAAGTTCTGCATAGATGCCGCGAAAGTTAATTAAAAAATACCTGCCAAGTGAACAAAGTTTAAAGGGTAACCCCTCCTTAAAATGGATTGCTAAATATATTCAGCACCCTTCACTTTGGCACCTTAATCGAAAATCTGTTTCTCGAGCATTTTTGGCCGGTATTTTCTGTGCTTTACTCCCTATTCCAATGCAGATGCTGGTCGCCGCGATGTTCGCCATGATGTTGCGTGCCAATATGCTCATCTCAGTCAGTTTAGTCTGGATCACCAACCCCATCACTATGCCGCCGATCTTTTATTTTACTTATAAAGTAGGCACCTATTTACTCGGCTCTGAGCCTCTAGATGATAACATAGCCTTCACCTTAGAATATGTCAGCGAACAACTGTCATCCATATGGTGGCCATTGATAACTGGATCAGTAGTTTGCGCCTTTATCTTTGGAGTGCTGGCTTACGTGATTATAAATATTTTATGGATTTGGCAGGTAAGAAGTAGCTGGAGTAAACGCAGTAGCAGAAACAGTAAATCAGACAAGTAGCAAGGCGCTATAAATCGCCTTAATCAGCAAAATTCAACCGCTAATAAGCGATCTTTCACCAACCAGCCCACTACTTGAAGCGCTGCAGTTTAACACGGATAGCAATACACACCAATCGCCCTGTGCTGCCAAATATCAACTCAATTGTGATTTAACGGCAGTGTTTAATTGTAGGTCGATTGACAAAATCTACTGGCGCTATATACCCCTGTGATATCCACAAATACTCACTAACACTAAACCTGCACAATGTATCCATGCTTGGTGAGCAGAAAATCAAACTCGTTGGGTTAACTGCCCGTCATCAAGAAGAAGCGTTCTATCCATGCGTTGCGCCAGTTTTTCATCGTGCGTCACAACAATAAACGAAATACCATACTGCTGATTTAATTCATCCATTAACGCTTGAATATCCAACGCAGTATGCGAATCTAAATTGCCGGTTGGCTCGTCCATTAAGACACAGGCAGGAGTTGTCACTAACGCTCTGGCAATTGCCACTCGCTGTCTTTCCCCTCCTGAAAGCTTGGCCGGTTTATGAGATAAACGGTGCTCTAGCCCTACCGCCTTTAACAGTGTGATCGACTGCTGTGTCGCGATATTTCTAGACTTACCGGCCAGTAGCAAAGGCATGGCGACATTTTCTATTGCATTAAATTCAGGCAGCAAATGATGAAACTGATAGACAAAACCCAGCTGCTGGTTGCGTAGTCTGGTACGTTTGCGCTCGGATGTTTCGTACAGTGATTCGCCACCGACATGCACAGTACCACTAGTGGGAGACTCCAACCCGCCAATAGTGTTCAATAAGGTGGTCTTACCTGAGCCTGAGGCTCCCATGATAGCAACACGCTCGCCCTGGCCAATATTAAAGGATATATCCTTTAATACCTGCAATTGGCTACCCGCCTCATTAAAAGTACGACATATATTTTGACACACTAATACATCACTCATAGCGCAGAGCCTCAGCAGGTTCGGTTCGAGATGCTTTAAAAGCAGGGTATAAAGTGGCAAAAAAGCTAATGCCAAGCGCCACTAAAACAATCACTAAAACATCTGACCAGATAAGTTCTGAAGGCAAATAGGAGATAAAATACACATCTGGCGATAAAATTTGCACGCCGAATAAGGTTTCAAAAAAGCCTACAACATCACTAATTGTCAGCGCCAGCAAAACACCTAAAGCGGTGCCTAAGAAAGTACCTAAGAAGCCGATGACAATACCTTGCACCATAAATATGCGCATGATGAGTCCTTGAGTTGCCCCCAGTGTTCGCAAGATAGCGATATCTGATTTTTTATCCGTCACCACCATCACCAGCGTCGACACTATATTAAACGCAGCAACAAAGACGATTAGGAATAACAACAATCCGACCATGCGCTTTTCCATTTGAATCGCCTGAAAGAGATTACCTTGGGTGCGAGTCCAATCGGAGATTTGATAAATACCGTCCAACTTTATGGCTATTTCACGCACCGCTACCGGCGCTTTAAACAGATCATCAAAGGTTAGGCGTATGCCTTCAACGCCTTGCAAGCGTCTTAATCTCGCAGCATCGCCAATATGAATATAACCTAGTGAGCTATCTAATTCAGCGCCCACTGAAAATGTGCCGACCAAAGTAAAGCGCTTCAATTTAGGGGTAATACCGGCAATGCTTACTGACGCTTCGGGCATCACTAGAGTCACCTTATCACCGAGTTGTAAGCCCAATTGACGAGCCAACAAATCGCCTAATACAATATTAAAGGCACCCGCCTCTAGCGCTTCCCAACTGCCTGTCTGTATATGATTGGTTACGATGGATACATTTTTTTCAGCTTGCGGATCAACACCTTGCACAAAAGCAGGTTTTACCTGCCCACCATATGTCAGCATTCCTTGAGTTTTAATGAAAGGCGCGCTGGCAATTACTCGAGGATCTTTCTCAACCGTCGCCGATAACTGCTGCCAGTCATCGATGTGAGCGTTGTAGCCGGTGATCGTTGCATGTGGCACCATCCCAAGAATACGGCCGCGCAATTCGCGATCAAAGCCGTTCATGACAGACAGTACTACTATCAGGGCGGCAACGCCGAGCATCAGCCCTAGCATTGAGACGAAAGAGATAAAAGAGATGAAATTATTGTTGCGCTTCGCTGCGGTATATCGCAGGCCAACATACAGGGATAATGGTTTAAACATGGGAGCGAATTAGAACACAAAAAAAAACTTAACTCTAACAAAATAATACTAATTTCTGCCTTTTAAAGGTACGAGCAACATTAGCGACAACCGGCGAAAAATAGAGCGAGAGTCACTTATTGACATTTTTCAAGTTCAGCATCTATAGTCTCTTTTAATCCTTGTGCCAAAGTCGTTTCACAGGTTAATTGCAGTTTTTCAATCGCTTTGGCAGGATCCCCTAAAGAGCTCACTACAATGCCACCGCTGGCGTTATTGTAAGTAATTTGCGGAGCTTTTCCCGCTAATACTGCCAGTGTTTTAGCCAATTCAACGATCGATATTGAACGGCCAGTACAGACATTAAAAATACCCGCCTGATCACGAAAATCGAGCATTGAACTGATCAAAAACCTCACCACATCTGCTACATAGACAAAATCTCTGGTCTGTTTTGCATCCCCGGCATAATGCAGCGCTTTGACATTGAGAATATGATCAATAAACAACGATATCACTTGAGTATAAGGCGAGTTAGGGTTTTGTCTAGGACCGTAGACATTAAAAAAGCGCAAGCCTACAGTAGGCACTTTATACACTAACCAAGCAACTCTGGCGTGCAACTCGCAGCCAAGTTTATCAGCACCATAGGCACTAACCGGACTCGGACAAGCGCTCTCTGATAAGGGCGAACAGGCATTATCACCATAGACTGCTGCTGAGGAGGCATAAACCACAGGTATAGGACCCCGCAGCTGCGTCGGCCTCGCCGCGCAAAATACATTGATTGCACCCTGCTGATTAATTTTATGCACAGCTACCCAATCCTCGCTTGAGCTATGCACACTAGAAATAGCGGCAAGATGGAAACAGCCATCGATGTTTTGCATTGCCTGCGCCACACAAAATTCATCTAAAACGCTGCCTTCAATAAAATCAGCTCCCTGCGCCAGCTGCGATTTATAGCCTGAAGACAAATCATCAAGCACTAGTACTTCATGCCCTTGCAATATTAACATTTCACATAAATGAGAGCCGATAAACCCACAACCACCTGTCACTAAGAATCTCATAGCCACTCCTTGCTGAAATTTACATGATGCGGGCTATTAGAAACCCAACTCAATAAGCAATTTTTATCTCTCGCAACTAACAATAAGATAAATCAATAAGGTAAATGCAAGATGCCAGCCAAAAATTTACTGCCTAAGTTTCAACAAGTTGAACAATGACTATGACATAATTAACGCTCTGATTCGCATTTTGAGAAACAATTTACAAATAATTGCTAAATAATCGCTAAATAATCTGAATTTACCCCGCATTATCCTAGAAACGTCCAAAAACACTCAAATATAATTTATAACTTTCTGTTTTTAAACATATAAATATAAGTAGGTAAGTTTCTTGCTGTAGATGTTAAAAAACTCTTTAGCAGTGGGAGAATAATTTTGATAAACATTCAAAATATTAAAATATTTCAGTTATTAGACAGCAGTAGCATGGGTGGCATTGAAACACACGTCATCAAACTCGCCCAGTGGCTTAACGAACACCAGTATCAATGTGAAGTTATCTTTGCACGCCATTATGGGCCCCATCCTCTGACGCAACAACTTAATCAGCTGGGCATTAGATACCGTTACTTAGATAACATCTTTGCGCTGTTACCGCTGTTAAAAAAACAGCCTAGTTTACTGGCGACACACGGCTATAAAGCCGGCATACTCGGCCGCTTGCTGGCCAACTTATGCCAAACACCGGTTGTTTCAACCTATCACTCTGGGGACATGGGCCAGGGAAAACTGAAACTTTACTCACTGCTCGATGATGCCAGCGCCACACTGGCAAACAAAGTCATCAGCGTTAGCCAAGACATTAGCGAGCGTATTGGGGTAGATGCGCATTACATTCCAAACTTCATCCAGCGACAACTGACCTTAGGCAGTCCCTTTTTTAATACCAACAATAAAGAAATCGCTTTTGTCGGTCGTCTCTCTCATGAAAAAGGACCGGATATTTTTGCCAACATCAGCAGCACATTAGTCGCCACCAATACCTTTACTTGTTATGGCGATGGCCCGTTAAAAGCGGCATTGCAGCGCCAGCATCCTCATGTTTGTTTTAAAGGTTATTGCGACATGCAACAGCAGTGGCAAAATATAGGGTTACTCTGTATCACCAGTCGCTTTGAAGGTCTGCCATTTGTGGCCTTAGAGGCGATGTCTCGCGGTATCCCAGTGGTCAGTTTTAAACTCGGCGGTTTAACAGAACTCATTGATCACAATAATAGTGGCTGGTTAATTGAGCGAGATGACATAGAAGCTTTTCGCGCAAGCATCAGGCAGTGGCAGATGATGCCCCCCTACCAAAAACTGGCAATGTCCGATGCCGCTAGGCGTAAAGTCAACGACAATTACAGCTGTGATTGCCTTATCCCTAAAATTGTCGATGTTTATCACAGTGCGGTAATGGATCATTTAAACAAGGGCCAACACTATGTTTAACGTCACCTATCGTTTTATAGGTCAGCTTTCACCTTTGTGCTTGCTGAGTTTTCTAGCTGCGTTTAATGCACTACTACCTAGTATGCTGCACAGCTGGTTTTCACAGGGACCTGCCCAAGCGATTAGCAGTGGACTTGGGCAAAATTTAACGATTTGGTTAGCACTACTAAGCTGCGCCTATCTAGTGATTAAGCAGGCACCAGATAACAGTCTGTTTCCGGCAAAAGGCATAGAACAAACACTCGCTGTTTGTTTAGGGCTATTACTATTGATTCCAAACGCCACTAGCAGCTGGTTAATTGCAGCACTGGCGAGTGTCGGTTGGTGGAAAACATCCCAGCCAAATTCAGCGGCACGTACTAGCGCAATACTGATGCTGGCGATTGCCTTAAGAGATCCCTTAAGTTTATTGGGCTTAAACTTGCTTACTGAACAATTACTCAGTTTTGATCGGTTGGTAACACAACTGATACTCAGTTTTTCATTAACGGCCCCTGAGCACAGCAATATTGTGATCGGCGAGCACTTCAATTTAGTGATATTAACGGGCTGTTCTTCTTTTACCAATATTTCACTGGCGCTATTGCTTTGGCTTAATTGCACGCTATTGCTGCACAAAAACACTCATAAAAAAGATCTTTACCGAATTGCACTGTTAATAGTACTGACCCTTAGCTGTAACAGCTTAAGACTGTCCATGATGTCCCTTTCTATGACGGATTACGCATACTTCCACGAAGGGGGGGGCGCAGAACTTTTTAGCTATCTAACCACTTTTGTCGCCCTACTTTGTGTCAATTGGAGCAAATCACATGAGAAATACCAACACATGGCCGCTAAGCCTCAGTTTGCTATTGTTACTAGCCGGTCTGTTGGCACCCATTAGCCGCGTATTAAACACCGCTAACACTGTGACAATAGACTTTTCGAAGATGGCGCCGGTGGCGATAGACCAGCAACTGAGTACTTGGCTAAAACCACTGGGAAAAATGCGTGCCACCAATCAGGGCGCCTATTATATAAAAGGTTATCAATCACCACACTGTCAGGGCAGCATCGCTTTATTAAGTTTGCACAGAAATGCAGAAGCGGCTCATATTCTACCGCTTCTTGTCCCTAATGCTGACAGCCAAGGATATATTTTCAATGGGCAGATCCACCAGCATTTCCCTCAATTTGGCTACGCCTTTGCGAGGGTTAAACAAAAAATCCGTCAGTTATTATCACTGCCAATAAAACCTATCCACGCCTTGGCATTCGCTGAATTCGGTCAGTGCCATATAGCTCCACTCATCGCCAAAACAATACATTAATGACGTAGCTACTTAGGTTTAATCAAGGAGAATACTATGAAATTTATTAGAGGTTACCAACTACTCACAGTGTTGGGCGCGCTGGCGACATATGATTTACTCGCCGCGGATGACTTGTCTGACTCTATCGTCAATATAGAGCTTTCGCCCGATCTTATTTCAGAAATTAGCGAGGCATTACCAGAAAGCACCGTCGTCAATCAAGAGTTCCTCAATTTAGCCTACGATCCAAACATAACCCTGCAAGAAGATGCCCACATCGGTGTCACCTTTATCGATGAAGGGGCCGGTTATAAAAACTCTCTCGGCTATTTCACTTTTGATGACAATACCTTTGCGGAAATGAATTTTGCCGATATCGACACCGACAGTTCCGGCCGGGTGGATATTGATGAAGTGCAAAACCTCAGCGGTGTGACTTCCGGGATGATTTTTAACAACAGCTCTAAATCCGGCGCAGGAGGTAGCTTAAATGCCGGTGACACTGTCTCTTTAACGCAATCTGACATCACCCCCGATGGCAGCGGAGGCTACACTTTAAGCGGTGGCGAGCTCTTTGAAGGAGGTACCAATATTGGCTTTTTCCTCATGCAAAATGCCTGGCAAAACGGTGAAGTACAAGGCTGGGACAACAGCAATAATCCCATCACTTTCTACAGTGTCGACTTCCTAAATCCTGAGAATGATGGCACCGCCACTATTGACAATGCCGCTGAAGATTCAAGGCACATCGCCATGATGAGTTCCTCAGAACAGCCAGATCAAATCATCTTAGGTTTTGAAGATCTAGTGCGCCCAGGGGGCGACAATGATTTTAACGATGCATTATTTATTGTCAGTGGCGATCCTGTCACCGCATTATTTGCCGCTATTCCGACCGCACAAAACGTTATTCAACTGCAAGCGGCACCGGCTATCGAATTGGGTAAAGCACCTTGGGGATTTGCCCTTTTGTTATTTTTAGGCTGCTATTTAAACAGTCGCAAATTACAAGTAGCGCTGCAGCTAAAGGTCTTTAGTTATGCTAAATAAACTCGCTAAATTAACGTTCTTAACCGCTGCGGATACTGCTGGAGTGCGGCGCTTAAACCCGCTCTATCACTTTACTCGTTTGCCTGTCGCGCTCCAGCACAGCCTGTTATATGCCAGTGCATTAATTCTGGCAAAAGGGCTTGGGTTCATCATGGTGCCCTTTACTACTCACTACTTATCCCTGGCAGAGTACGGGCGCTTAGATGTACTGCAAACACTGGCTGATTTATTGAGCATTGTCATCGCCATGGGCTTAACTGAAACGTTATACCGCTATGCATCTGGGTCAGAAAATGCTGACCAAAACAGCCCTCACGCCTCTATAATTTCACCATCAACAGCGGCGGCTAACATTTTTGGTTTAACCTTGCTAATCGCTGCTAGCTCGCTTATTTTCACCCAGTTGTTAGCCGGTGTGATTAGTCAGTGGCTACCCGGTGACATTAGCGCGCTGGAAACCCGATTAATTCTCGCCAGCATTTGCCTGGGGGGAATAGTCATAGTGCCACTGAGTTGGTTTAGAATTAAAGATCGCGCTTGGCAATTCTTTTTAGCCAGTGGTTCAATGGCGCTGATACAAGTGACCTTGGCTATCGTGCTCTTGGTACTTGGTTTTGGTGTAGTAGGCGTGTTGAGTGCGACCTTTGTGGCTATTTCACTACTTAGTGGTTATTTAATTAAAGTACAGCTAGCGGATACCGGTATTGCTTTTTCACTGACACTGTTTAAGCGCTACACCCGCTACGGTGGGCCATTGGTATTTGTCGGTATAGCCGGTTTTGTACTCGGTAGTTTTGATCGCTGGATTCTGGCGGAGAGTATCGGTACTGCCTCTATGGCCAGCTATGCCTTGGCCTGTAAATTTGGCTTATTAACCGCGGTACTCATTCAGCCCTTTGATATGTGGTGGCACGCAAAACGCTTTAGCTACCTCAAAGCACAACACGGCCGCGCACTGTGTGCTAAATATGCCAGTATGGGTGTGATCATCGCGCTTTTTAGTGCTTTGCTAATCACCGTCACTGGCCCTATTTTAGTGCGCTTACTATCACCGGTTGAGTATCACGGCGCCGTCAACTACATCCCCTATTTGGCCTTTTTAGCCGCGCTTCACTCTATCAATAACAGTATTAATTTAGGTATGCTTAGCGGTGAAACTACTTGGTCGGTGGCCGCTGTGGATGCCGCTGCCGCACTACTGGCACTGATCGGTTACTTGGCTTTTATTCCTGTGTTTAACATTTGGGGAGCTATGCTCGCGACCGCTATCGCACTCACTTTTCGGGTATTAATCAGTTTCATTATCAGCCAAAAACACTGCCCTATCCCCTACCCGTCATGCACATTAGGCATACAAATTGCTTTAACACTATTAGCCATACATTTTTTACCGCGCGATGCATTGAGTTTGAAAAACGTGTTCATCTACAGCAGCACTTTTATTGCACTCGCGGTCTCTGCCGTACAATTAAAGCTGCTACCAAACCCTATAAAAAAGCTACAAAAATAGTCAATAAATACATTTTTACATTATAAAAAGTAGAGGGTAAATATGTACAAGTATCATCAGGACAACAAAATACATCAGGTAATAGTGGCGGGGATTTGCTGTCTATTACTGGCGCTCATCTGGCACTTAATGCCCGCCCTTGGTGTTGGGTTAATTGCGCTATTACCCGCACTGATAGTGTTTAGTTTAAAAACGCCATTCTTACTCTGCCTGACATTTATCTGCTTCTCTTTTTTTCGCATCCATGAAATATTCCCGCTGTTATCACCGCTGCATTTGCCACAACTACTGGCCTTAGCCACCTTGTTTTCACTGGGGTGTAACTTGTGGTTTAAAAACATTAATCTTTTTTTCTCACGCGAGCTGATGCTGTTTAGCTTTTTTGCCCTGTTAGTGGCTATCGGTGCATTTATGGCCACTAACCGCGCCGTCGCCATGCAGAGCTTTACCGATACGTATATCAAAATCACTATCATGGTGTTTGCCATTAGCTGGCTATTGGCAAAAAAAGAGCAGTTTAGAATTGTCATTATCACGATGATATTTTGCGGTTTGATCACCAGCTTGGCGACGCTGTACAACAAAGTGAATAAGCTTGAGTTGGTGGAAGGCACCCGCGTGACTATTGGCAGAAGTATTGGCTCTATGTTGGGCGATCCCAACGATTTGGCCTTAGTGCTATTATTTCCCGCGGGCTTCTGCCTTGCTTACGCACTCACTAAAGGGGTTGGCCCTTGGTCTAAAAGACTTTGCATCCTGATTTTTATTGCCATTTTTGCCGCCATTATCGCCACCCAAAGCCGGGGTGGTCTGTTAGGTATACTGTCTGTTTGCGGGCTATTTGCCTGGAAAAACATCAAAAATAAAACCATCATCTTTGCTGCTATTCCCTTTGTGTTGATTTTCTTAATGTTTGCAGCTGGATTAGATTCTCGCCAGTCCGGTGCAGTTGAAGGCATGGAAATTGATGATTCAGCGATGGGCCGACTCTACGCTTGGCAAGCGGCGTTTAACATGGCACTCCAGCACCCACTCAATGGTGTGGGCATCAATAATTTTATCTCCAACTATTTTGCCTACTCGCAACACTGGGATGGGCAAAACCACGCCGTTCACAGTACCTGGTTCGGTATATTGGCAGAGACTGGCTTTTTGGGTTTGCTAGTGTTTATCGCTATTATTGTGCGCCTATTTATCCTCAGCAGTAAAAGTTTAAATTACTTCTTAAAAGATGATGAGCACTACTGTCCAGTTCTCTTTGCCAACGCGCAAGCTATTCAAGCGGGCATATTAAGCTTTTGCGTTTCAGGCAGCTTTTTAACCATGGGTTTTACTTGGCCAATCTACATTTTACTGTCGATGACGATCGCGCTGAATAACTACGTGGACCGCGATCGCTTGGCAAAACATGCTACTCATCGCCATTAATAGTTCATATCTATGCGTTGCTCTAGGGTGATTCCCAGAATATGTCGCAGATTGCGAAACTTTTAAATCATTATCAAATATTTGGGTTAAATTGTTATAATTCAACTGGTTACCTAACACGCAAACAGGTACAGCTCTTGCATTTATTTAACTATCTAATAATGCAGAGGAACAATCATGGACCTGATTCAACAGCTCAAACAGCGCATCAAACATACCCAGCATCCAGCAACAAAATACTGCTTTGCACTCTATAAAAAACTCAGTACTGCAGATTTACCACTGCCAATAAGCCTTTATCGCGCCATTTGCACACTGCACTTAAGCACTGTGTATTGCCTACAGACAATCAGTCGCCTCTTTTATTGGACACCTATGTTCAAAAGTCGCCTGCAAAACCAGCCGAAACAGCTCTATTTGTATTGCGGCATGCCATTGCTACTAGGTGCTTTGGACATCTACATAGGGAATAACTGTCGCATTAATGGCATCACTACTTTTTGCGGCCGCAATAGTACTGAGCGCCGGGCGCGTTTAATTATCGGCGACAACGTTGATGTATCTTGGCAAAGCACACTAGCGGTTGGCACTCACATTATTATTGAAGATAACGTGCGCCTTGCTGCCAAAGCCTTTTTAGCTGGTTATCCAGGCCATCCTTTAGACCCAGTAGCCCGCGCCAAAGGACTCGCTGACACCCCCGCGCAAATAGGCCCAATTCACTTAAAAAGAGATGTCTGGCTTGGCTCTAATGTGACCGTGCTAGCAGGTGTCACTATTGGTGAGGGCAGTGTTATCGCCACTGGCAGTATTGTCACTAAAGATATTCCCGCAGGGGTACTCGCCGGGGGAGTTCCCGCCAAAGTCATTCGCGCTATTGCAGCAGACATCTAAAAAACACCAGGAGATCACCATGAAAATTGATATGCTTGTTTTTGGAGAAGACTGGGGTGCGCATCCCAGCAGTACTCAACACTTAATTAATCAACACAACAGCCCAGAAGAAATACTATGGGTGAACTCACTTGGTTTGCGCCGCCCTAAATTTAACCAGTACGACATGTTGCGTGCCTTTCGAAAAATACTTTCTATGCAGCAAGCACCGCAGCAAAAAACCACCAGCCAACTCAGACAGTTAAACCCACAGTGTTTCAGCTGGCCAGGTAACAGCCACATAAGACAGCTCAACCGAAAGTTACTATTGCGTCAGTTGCGCCCGCTACTTAACAATAGCCCTTCGCCACTTATCTGGACATCACTGCCCTCAGCCGTCGATGTGATAGGGCATCTTAATGAGCGCGCCTGTGTTTACTACTGCGGGGATGATTTTTCGGCACTGGCAGGGGTTGATCACCAGCCCGTGCAAGCCATGGAGGATGAGTTAGTAGATAAATCTCAGTTGGTAATTGCAGCGAGTGAGCATTTAGCGCAGAAGTTTCCAAAGCACAAAACGCTAGTGCTCAACCACGGAGTGGATTATAAGCACTTTGCTACCACTACGACGGTCGCCGATGATTTAGCCAAAGGTTTGACCGCCGGGTTTTATGGCAGTATTTCCTCGTGGTTTGATCAGGCATTAGTTTGCCAAGTCGCCAAGCTGCTACCGCATTGGAAATTTGTCTTAATAGGCCCTGTTCAAACCGACGTCAGCGCATTACAAGCTATGCCCAATATTGAATTATTGGGGGCAAGGCCTTACTCTCAACTTCCCCGTTATTCGCAGCACTGGTATGCCGGTATTTTACCTTTCAAAGACAATCGTCAAATACAGGCTTGTAACCCCCTTAAGTTACGCGAATATCTCGCCGCGGGGCGGCCAATTGTCAGCACCCCTTTCCCGGCACTTGAACCTTATCGTGAGCTCATTCATGTCGCACAGCGCGCAGAGCAATTCGCCAGTGCATTAGAAGAGAGTGTGCGATGCCAAAGTGAAGAGCATAAAGAGGCTCGTCAGCTCAGCGTACAAACGCAAGATTGGAAACACAAAGCGACACAAGTCAGTGAAGTACTGGCTCAGCTCTAGTGCTTAATTTGACATGTAAGACCAGTACCGATAGCGACAGAGTCAGTTTTTGCCGCTATTGGCATGGTGCAGTATCAGTTAATTCAGGTAGTCCTTCACTGCCCCCATCCATGAAAGAAAGTACCTCAGCATCACTTAAATAGCGCCACTGCCCAACGGCCAAATCCAGCGTCAAGGCACCAATTTGCTCGCGGTGCAATTGGCGCACTTTATTACCTACAGCGGCAAACATGCGCTTAACCTGATGGTATTTTCCCTCCGTAATACTCAACAAAACCTCCTTTGGGGCTATCACTTGCAATGTTGCTGGCAGTGTTAGTTCAGACTCTCCTTGTAATTGAATCCCCTGTTTAAACTTATTGATAAGGACAAGCGCTGCCTCTTCGTCAATCGCCTTAGCAAG